>WBZX01000117.1_pt1 | contig 73799 bp, 83 predicted proteins | sample 5204211 | NCBI WGS metagenome assembly WBZX01 (sample SAMN12344362, study PRJNA552823) | activated sludge metagenome | biome: Activated sludge suspended growth; feature: Nitrification reactor; material: Wastewater; isolation source: activated sludge from nitrification reactor of wastewater...
CGCAGGCTGGCGATGCTCACGGCCGGGGTTTGAAACGCCTCACAGACGGCACGCAGCAGGGTCTTGGGCACCGACGCGAACCGGTCCATCGGGCGGCCGCTGGCCCGCAGGAACAGCATCTGAATGGCTGCCGCGACCCGGCGATCGTGGCGAAAGCGCCCTGAGACCGCGGCGATGTCGTCCGCGCTCATGCAGAAAGATTGCTGGACGTCGAATTCCGACAGCCTGGTGGGCAGGTTCTCCGCGCCAATGAAGCGCTTGGCGAAGGACATGGTGACACCGTTCTGGCAGTCGAAACCGCCAATCTACCTGGGTCGGGCGCGGCGCGAATCCCTACATGCCCAGGCGCCGCATCGGGCTGCCGACGGCTTGGCCAGCGGCCACCGTGTCAATTTGCTGGAAAGATACGATTACCCCTTGCGGCCTTGCATCTCTAACGCGGCACGCTCGTCCAGTTGTCTGGAAAGGCTGCTGACGCCCACGGCCACCGTGCCGGCTGCCATGAGCGACCCGAACACGACGCTGGCCATGGCAATGCGCAGCGCGAGCGATCCGGGCAGCCGTCCGAGGCTGGCGAGACTCAGCATCTCGGCCGCTCCTCCAGCACGTAGCCCACCCCACGCACCGTGTGGATCAGCTTGTCTGGAAAGGGCTCATCGAGCTTGGATCTGAGACGACGGATGGCGACATCCACGACGTTGGTTTCGGAATCGAAGTGAATGTCCCAGACCATCGAGGCGATCTGGGTGCGTGACAACACCTCTCCGCTGTGCCGAATCAGCAATGCGAGCAGAGCGAACTCCTTGGCGCTCAAGTCGATCCGTTGACCTGCGCGGGTGGCGCGATGTCGAACCGGATCGACCTCCAGATCGGAAATTCGCTGCACCAACTCTGGAGCTGCAGGCTTGCCTCGCTTGAGCAGCGCCCTCACGCGTGCCAGGAGTTCGGGGAACTGGAATGGTTTGACCAGGTAGTCATCCGCGCCCAGCTCGAATCCACGCACCTTGTCATTGGTTTGTGCCCTCGCCGTCAGCATCAAGACCGGGGTTTGTTTGGCGGTCCTGAGGGCGGACAGCACGGCGAAGCCGTCGACCCCCGGCAGCATCACATCCAGCAAGATCAGGTCATGGTCGCCCGTCATCGCGGCATGCAACCCATCTGTGCCGGAGAGCGCCACCTCGACCGCATAGCCGGATTCAGTCAGCCCCTGCTGGATGTACTCCGCAGCACGGCGTTCATCCTCTATCACCAAGATCTTCATGGAGCGATGTCTCTTAGGGATGCAAGAACGGGCCCGCGCGCTGGCCACACGCGACCGCGTGGATGACAAAACCGTAATGCCGGCGACGGCTCGCGGTAAGGAGTGGAAGACGACACTGAATTCAGCAGGTTCACAGGATCTGCGCTCCCTGAAACACCAACCTGAAGGAAAGCATCATGCTCAAGCAAATCACCACCATCAGCGCCCTGTTCGTCGTCGCTTCGACGGCTTTCGCGGTCAACCTCGCCAACGTCGCGCAGAAGTTCGAACTCAAGGACGGCAACACGGTCTACGTCTTCAAGGACGGAAAAATGTCCATGGAAGATCGTCTGGGCCGCACGCAAGGCATGAAGGCCGGCCACGTCATGGAGACCAAGGACGGCCGAAAGATCATCATGGTCGGGAATGAGTTGGCCCGTTTGGAGACCATCAAGGCCGAAGAACGCGGCGGCAACTGATCCCAATGCCTCAGCGCGCGCGAACTTGCAGGCCATCCACCCGATTCGCGCGTCAACTTCCACAGCAACTCCTCAAGAGGTTCATCATGTCAAACATCAAGCATCTCCCGTTCGCAATGGCTCTGGCCGCCACGCTGTCCAGCATGTCCGCGATGGCCACACCGCCCGATCAGTTCCCAAACGGGCAGTCCTACTACGGTCAAGCGGTGGATGTGTCCGCCAGCGAGCGGACGGTCACGCTCAGCCCGGGCGCCAAGCTCAACGTGAAGTACGGCGAAACCCTGCAGTTCGTCAGCGCCGGCAAGTCGTTCGCATGGCGTTTCAATGGGCTCGACTGGCGCGCCGTGGACCTGCAGCGCATTGCACCGACTGACTTTGACGCCAAGAACGCCACGGTCTATGTGAACAAGGACCCGCTGCAACGCTGGTGAGTCAACGAGAACCGCCGGTCGCGCGCGCTCCCAACCAAGCCGCAGCGCCCGACCGGCGAGCCTGGGTTGCCCGGGGTTAGGCGGGTGCTCATGAAGCGACTCGTTCATCGCAGGTCCAGATCGGCGATCAGTTTTGAAGCCCTGGCCAGTACCTTCGCCGGAGGCGCGCTCAGTTCAGCCCACGTGTACCGATCATTCGAGAACGGGCTCATTTCCTTGACCTCGACGTACTGGAGCCCGCCACGGCCCACCGAGATGCTCTGCTCGTAGCGCTTGCCCTTGAACTCCAGGGCGAGCTTGTGAGGGCCAGGCGCCAATCTCGCGCGAATCATGGACCTGGGTATCGTCACGACGGGCTCGCGCCCGTCGATGGACAGCAGCACCTGCGAAACCGTGTCCGAACCACTGTTCCTGATGACATAGAGGGTTCCGGCCTCCGCAAGCGGCTCGAAGCGCAGGACTTCGGCCTCCACCGCTGACGGCGGCGGCAGGTGGGTGGTGCAGGTCGCGGTGTGGAACCTCGACCTGAAGCAATAGACACCGGCGTCTGCATCGGCCTGCTGCAAATTGGTCGCGCAACCGCTCAAACTCAGGGCGGCCACCATGGCGGAGTGGATGACGGGTCTTGCCAACTTCAACATGTCTGTCTCCTTCGTTTCGCATCGAGGCCCGAAGGCAAGCGCCATACGGTTTGAAGCAATCTGCGAGTCCCCGGGCCGATGTTTGACTCCGCCCCGACAAAGCCCTCCGCAGGGCGTAGTTACTTGGGATAGTTCGCGTAGACGCTGTATTGGCCCGAGGCATCGACCAGAAGCACTTGGTAAGGGTCATTCCTGCCGGGCACATCCATGCCCGGCGCCGAGGGCGGCATGCTGGGTACGGCCAGGCCGACGGCCTTGGGCTTGGCCGCCAACATGCGCTTGACCTCACTGGCCGGCACATGGCCTTCCAACACGTAGCCGGACACAGTTGCTGTGTGGCAACTGGCAAAGCGGTCCGGCATGCCAAAGCGCTTGCGAGCGGCAGAGGTGTCGGTGACCTCGTTGACCTTGACGGCAAAACCCGCCTTGCGCATGTGCTCCACCCAGGCGCCACAGCAGCCGCAGGTCGGGCTCTTGTAGACCTGGACTTCCGGTAGCGCAGCCTGTGCCAGCACAGGCAGTGCCGACAACGCCCAAGCGCCCCCCATCTGACTCAAGAAAGTACGGCGTTCCACGTCAGAACCCTTTCATTCGTGCGCCGTCCCTGGCTTCGGTATGCCCAGGCCGGCGCATTGTTCAACCACCGGCAGACGCCGGTTCGACTCAAGGCTTGACCAGCGAGGACATTTCCTTGTGGGTGGCAGCCATGGCTTCATAGCGCGACGCAATTTCGTCATAGCTGGCCGCCGTCGAATTGCAATGCGAGGCCATGCTGCCGCCGCCCCGACCACCCGGGGGATTCGCCGCATAGCTCTTGCCCATCTGGCGATGCTCGGCAGCCTTGGTTCGTGCTGCGGCAGCCTCCTTCAAGTAATAGTCGGCCAACTTCTGGTGATCCGCAGGCGTGCGTGCGGCTTCGATCTGCTGCTGGATTGCCCCCGACGGCGCCGTGACGAAGTCGGCACAGCCGGCCAGGCCAGCGGTGACCAACATGGCAATGGCCGCGAGACGCCGTGTGGATTTCAGGTTCGTGCTCATGAGATTGCTCCTTGAAAAAAGCGACTGACCTCAGGAGGTCTCGGCCGCGGGATGCACCGCCCCCTCCTCCTCGGGAGGGAACACGGTGTTCGGTTGGCGCTTCAGTTGCCACTGTTTGACCAGGGCATAAAGCGCGGGGATCACGCCCAGCGTCAGCACGGTGGAGGAAATCATCCCGCCCACCATGGGCGCCGCGATGCGGCTCATCACCTCGGAGCCGGTGCCACTGCCCCACATGATGGGCAGCAGGCCGGCCATGATGGCCACCACGGTCATCATCTTGGGGCGAACGCGTTCCACGGCACCTTCCATCACGGCGCCGTACAAGTCCGCAGGCCCAGGCAGACGGCCTTCGGCCTGGCAGCAGTGCTTGGCCTCGTTCCAGGCGTGGTCGAGGTAGATCAGCATCACCACGCCGGTCTCGGCCGCGACCCCTGCCAGCGCGATGAAGCCCACCGCCACGGCCACCGAGAGGTTGTAGCCCAGCCACCACATCAGCCACACGCCGCCCACCAGCGCAAAGGGCACCGACAGCATGACGATGAAGGTCTCGGTCAAGCGCCTGAAGTTCAGGTACAGCAGCAGGAAGATCAGCAGCAGCGTCACCGGCACGACGATCTTCATCTTCTCGATGGCCCGCTCCATGGCTTCGAACTGGCCGCTCCAGGTGATGTAGTAGCCGGCCGGGAACACCACCTGCTCGGCCACCGCTTTGCGGGCGTCGGCCACGTAGGAGCCGATGTCGCGGTCACGGATGTCGACAAAGATGTAGGCCGACAGCAGCGCGTTCTCGGTGCGTATGCCCGGCGTGCCGCGCGCCACCACCACCTTGGCCACCTGACCCAGCGGCACCATGGCGCCACCCATCACCGGCACCAGCACCTCGCGCTCGATCTGCTCGGGGTTGGACCGCAGCTCGCGCGGGTAGCGCACTGTCACGCCAAAGCGTTCGCGGCCTTCGACCGTGGTGGTCACCATCTCGCCGCCCAGGGCGGTGCCGATGACGTCCAGCAGTTCGCCCACCGACAGGCCATAGCGCGCCAGCGCGGCGCGGTCGGGTTCGATGTTGAGGTAGCTGCCGCCGGTGAGCCGCTCGGCAAAGGCCGAGGTGGTACCGGGCACGGTCTTCACCACCGACTCGATCTGCTTGGCGAGCTTTTCCATCTCGCCCAGGTCCTTGCCGAAGACCTTGATGCCGATGGGTGTGCGGATGCCGGTGGAGAGCATGTCGATGCGCGCCTTGATCGGCATCGTCCAGGCGTTGGAGACGCCCGGGAACTGCAGCGCCTTGTCCATCTCGGCGATCAGCTTGTCGGTGGTCATGCCCGGCCGCCATTCCTCTTGTGGCTTGAGGTTGATGACGGTCTCGAACATCTCGGTGGGCGCCGGGTCGGTGGCGGTGTTGGCCCGGCCGGCCTTGCCGTAGACCGAGCTGACCTCGGGAAAGCTCTTGATGAGCTTGTCTTGGGTCTGCAAGACCTCGGCCGCCTTGGTGATGGACATGCCCGGCAGCGAGGCCGGCATGTACAGCAGCGTGCCCTCGTTCAGCGTGGGCATGAACTCGCTGCCCAGCTGCGAGGCCGGGTACCAGGACACGCCCAGTGTCAGCACCGCCAGCGCGATGGTGAGCTTCTTCCAGCGCATCACCCAGGCGATGATGGGCCGGTAGACCCAGATCAGGAAGCGGTTCAGCGGGTTCTTGGCCTCGGGCATGACCTTGCCGCGGATGAACAGCATCATCAGCACCGGCACCAGCGTGACCGACAGCAGCGCCGCGCCGGCCATCGAGAAGGTCTTGGTGTAGGCCAGCGGCGAGAACAGCCGGCCCTCCTGCGACTCCAGTGTGAACACCGGCAGGAAGGACACGGTGATGATCAGCAGCGAGAAGAACAGCGCCGGCCCCACCTCCTTGCAGGCGTCGAGCATGGCGTCGGTGCGCTGCCGCGCGGTGTGCTCTTCGGGCAGCCGCTCCAGGTGCTTGTGGGCGTTCTCGATCATCACGATGGCCGCATCCACCATCGCGCCGATGGCGATGGCGATGCCGCCCAGGCTCATCAGGTTGGAGTTCATGCCCAGCAAGTGCATGGCGATGAAGGCGATCAGCACGCCCACCGGCAGCATCAGGATGGCCACCAGCGCCGAGCGCACGTGCATCAGGAACAGCACGCAGACCACGGCGACGATGGCGCTTTCCTCCAGCAGCGTGCGCTTGAGGTTCTCGATGGCCCGGTGGATCAGGTCAGACCGGTCGTAGACCGCCTGGATGCTCACGCCTTCCGGCAGGCCGGCCGAGATCTCGGCCACCTTGGCCTTGAGGTTGTGGATGACCTCCAGCGCGTTCTGGCCGAAGCGAGCCATGGCGATGCCCGACACCACCTCGCCCTCGCCGTTGAGCTCGGACAGGCCGCGGCGCTCATCGGGCGCCAGCTCCACCCGGGCGATGTCGCGGATAAGCACCGGCGTGCCGCCTTCGCTCTTGACCACCAGGGCCTCGATGTCGGCCTTGCCGCGCAGGTAGCCCTTGCCGCGCACCATGTACTCGGTCTCGGCCATCTCCACCACCCGGCCGCCCACGTCGCGGTTGGAGTCGCGGATCACCTGCGACACCTTCATCAACGGGATGCCGTAGCTGCGCAGCTTGAGCGGGTCCACCGTCACCTGGTAGGTCTGCACGAAGCCGCCCAGCGAGGCCACCTCGGCCACGCCGGGGGCCTTGGTGAGCTGGTAGCGCACGTACCAGTCCTGGATGGTGCGCAACTCGGCCAGGGTCTTGTTCTTGGCCAGCAAGGCGTACTGGTAGACCCAGCCCACGCCCGTGGCATCCGGCCCCAGCGCGGGCGAGATGCCTTGCGGCAGCCGGCTGGACGCGAAATTCAGGTACTCCAGCACCCGGCTGCGGGCCCAGTAGATGTCGGTGCCGTCCTCGAAGATCACGTAGACGAAGGACGCGCCAAAGAACGAGAAGCCGCGCACCACCTTGGACTTGGGCACCGCCAGCATGGCGGTGGTCAGCGGGTACGTCACCTGGTCTTCCACCACCTGCGGCGCCTGGCCGGGGTATTCGGTGTAGACAATGACCTGCACGTCCGACAGGTCGGGCAGTGCGTCAAGCGGCGTGCGCATGACCGCGACAACCCCGCCGAGGATCACGAACAAGGTGGCGAGCAGGACCAGGAAGGGATTCCTGCCCGACCATTGGATGATTTTGGCCAGCATGGCGTCCTCTCGTCAGTGGCCGGCGTGGGCGTTGTGGTCTGCCGCTGGCGCGCTGGCGGCGGGAGCACCGGTCTTGGTGATGGCGGTCACCACGTATTCGCCTGGCTGACGCTCCACGAACTCGAAGCGCACGGCCTGGCCGGCCTTGAGCCCAGTGAGCAACGAGGCATTGGCAACCTGGAACTCCATGGTCATGGCAGGCCACTTCAGGGTCGGAACCGGGCCGTGGTTGAGGCTGATGCTGCCCGCCTTGGCGTCGATGCCATCGACGGTGCCCTCGGCCTTGTGGCCCACTGTGGCGGGTAAGGCGGGTGCGGCGGCGCTGGCTGTCGCCTCGGCGGTTTTGGCCTTCTGGCCATGGCCCGCGTGCCCCCCCAGTCCGCCCACCACGGCCTTGAGGTTGCTTTCGGCATCGATCAGGAAGTTGGCCGCGACCACCACCTGCTCGCCTTCGCGCACGCCTTTGACGACCTCGATGAAGTTCTCGCCGCGCGCGCCCAGCTCAACCTCGCGGGGCTCGAACCGACCCTCCTTCACCTGCACCAGCACGATGCGGCGGGTACCGGTGTCGATCACCGCCGAATCGGGCACCGTCAGCACCTCGGACTGACCGCCCACCGCCAATTCGACCTGGGCAAACATGGCCGGCTTGAGCCGCTGGCCGGGGTTGGCCAACTCCACCCGAACCGGGATGGTGCGGGTCTCGGCCTTGAGGCTGGGGTAGATGTAGGTGATGCGCCCGGTGAAGGCTTCGTTCGGATAGGCCGAGACGGTGACCTTGACCTTTGCCCCGGACTTCACCAGGGCTATGTCCTGCTCGGACAGGTCGGCCACGACCCAGACCGACGACAGATCGGTGACCTGGTACAGCATCTCGCCCGGCATGAAACGCATGCCCTGCAGCGCCTTCTTTTCGGTCACCACGCCCGACACCGGGGACGGGAAGGTGATGGTGCGCTGGACCTGGCCGGACCGCGTGATCGCGGCCACCTGTTCGGCCGACAGATCCCAGTTGCGCAGCCGTGTCAGGCTGGCCTCGGCCAGTTGCTTCATGCCGCCCTGGGCCTCGGCGCCGGCGTCCTTCATGGCCTGCGTGCCTTGCACGGCGATGGCGTACTCGCGTTGGGCCGCGACCAGATCCGGGCTGTAGACCTCGAACAGCGGCTGGCCCTTGGCCACCGGCTGGCCGGTGACGTTGACGTGCAAGCGCTCCACATAGCCTTCGAAGCGCGGCGCAATGGCGTAGACACGGCGCTCATCGGGCTCCACCCGGCCAGCCGCTCTCAGGGTCTTGCCCAACAGGCGCTTGGCCGCGGCCTCGGTGCGCACACCCAGCTTCTGGATCTTCTCGGTGCTGATGCGCACCTGGTTGGGCGATGCGGGCTCACCGGCGGCCGCTTCGTCCTCGCCCTCGTAGACCGCGATGTAGTCCATGCCCATCGGGTCTTTTTTGGGCGTGGGCGAGGTGTCGGCCAGGCCCATGGGGTTGCGGTAGTACAGCAGCTTGCGCGCCTTGGGGGCGGCGCTGGCGGGTGCCGACGCGGTGACTGCGGCGTCGTGCGGCGCCGGCTGTGAGCGGGCGCCCAGCCAGTAGCTGCCCGCGCCCACGGCGCCCAGCACTGCGACGGCCAACAGGGTGGTGGTGGTTTTCAAAGGTCTTCTCCCACGATGCGTTCGATCTCGGCCAGGCGCATCTGCGCCTCGACCTGGGTGTTGAGCAAGTCTTGCCTGGCCTTGCGAATCTGGCGCTGCGCCTCCAGCACGGTCGTGAAATCGACCTTGCCGTTCTCATAGCCGGCCACAGCGGACTGCAGGCTCAGCTCGGACTGCGGCAGCAACTGGGTCTTCATCAGCTGCTCGGTGCGGCGGGCTGCGTCGAAGCCCGAGAGCTGGCCAGCCAGTTCGCCCAGCAGTTGGTTTGACAGCGCCTCGCTGCGCGAGCGCGCCGCGCCCACCATGGCCTCGGCCTCGCGCTCCTGGGCGCGGCGGGACGCCTGCTGTAGCGGGATGTTGACCTCGAACATCAAGCCCCACGAGGTGATGCGCGAGCCCATCTGCGACGGCGCCACGCCCACCTGCAGGTCGGGGTAGCGGTTGCGCCAGGTGAGGTCGCGGTTCTTTTGCGCACCGTCCAGGCGGGCCTGTTCGGCCAGCAACAGCGGGTTGCGGGTGCGTGCCCGCTCGGCCAGCATCGTGGTGTCGGCCGTGTTCAGGCTGGGCAAGGTCCGCAGCGCCTGGGGGTCCGCCAGGGGCATCTGCCCATCGCGCGCCAACAGGCCATTCAAGCGGGCCTGGAGCTGGCGCTTCTCGTTTTCCAGCGCGATCAGTTCGGAGCGCATGGCGGTCTGCTCCAGCTGGGCACGGATCGGGTCTTGCTGGGCCACCAGGCCGCCGGCATAGCGGGCCTGCGCCACGCGCTCCAGTTGCGCCATCAGGCCCAGCACCTCGCGTGTCAGGCGCTCGTTGCCGGCCGCCTTGTAATACTCGGCATAGGTGGCCTTGATACGCGCCGCCAGTTCGGCCCAGGTCGCATCGGCACGGGCACTGGCTTGCCGGGCATCGGCGGCGGCGGCATCGCGCCGCAGCTCGCGCTTGTTCCAGGTGGGCAGCATCTGCATCACCGTGTACTTGGTCTCGCCCACCCGCCAGGGCAGCACGCTGGGTGCCGTGCTGGTGCCATAGTTGTTGATGTTCATGAGCTCGACCCGCAGCACCGGGTCGGGCAAGGCGCCAGCGGATTCGATGCGCTGGCTGGCGGCGTCGGCTTCCTGGCGCATGGCGCCCAGTTCGGGGCTCTGGGCGCGGGCCAGGGCCAGCAGGCTTTCCAGGTTGGCACCAGGGAGGACCTCCTCGGCCATCGCCGGCGGTCCACCTGCAAAGGCGGCGATCAGCGCGGCCATTCCCAGGCTGCGTGTGGTTCGTTCAAAGCGCATGGCAGCACCGCCCTGGCCCTGGGGCCAGCGTTCCCGCTGTACGTTGGACTTTGTTCATCTGTGCTCTCTCGACTTGGGTTTGGGGAAGGACGTTGCTGCTGTCATGCGGGGGCGGGCGTGAACACCCGCCCCGGTCTGCCTGCGGAGACAGGCAGGGATGTGGATCACATGTTCTTGTGGAACTTGGCGTGGTCGTGCGGCTTCTTGGCCTTGGCGCCAGAGGCGGCTGCTTCAGGCGCAGCAGCGGCGCTGGCCGGGCCGCAGTCGGCAGACTTGGCCCTGGGCGAGCCGCGCTCGGCACCGTGGTCGTGCTTGGCAACACCCTTCGCACAATCATGGGGCATGGCCTTGGCTTCGCCGCCCATCATGGGCATCGAAGCACCGTCGGCTGGCGGGGTCTGGGCTGAGGCGGTGAGCGCCACGGCTGCCAGGAAGAAAGCGGCGGAAAGCGTGCGGATCGTGGTCATGACAATGAACTCCAAAGAGATGGTGTGATGCATCGGCCCGACCGCCATGGGCAGGTCAAAGTCGATACGCAAATGAGGAAACGGGAGAAGGCGCCGCCCGGGCCGTTGGCTGCAAGTCAGCAGGAACAGCGGGCGGAATCACACTGGTCAGCGCAGGCGGGTGCCGGCTGCCAGCGTGCGAGGCTTCATAGCGCCAGGCGCAGGAAGGCGATGGTGATCGGAGGAGGCGCCAGACCGCCATCACGGCGCGGCAACCAGGACTGCTCAGGCTGGAACGCCGGAACAGGCACCACCGTCGCGATGGCCAGGGGGGCCAAAGCGTGGGCGTCGAATTGGTCGAGTGCGGACTTCACCGGCGGTATCGAGACCGTCGACTTCTGGCAGAAGTCCTGACAATTGGCCTTGCCCGGAATGCCACCATGATCGGCCGACCCAGAGTGCTCTGATGTAGCACCATCGTGAGCATCGTGGCCCTGCGGTATTGCGGCATCTTCATGCCCAGAGTCCATGGCCTGCATGCCCACGGAAGCCTGGGCACCGTGGTCATCCCAGGCCGGCGCCAGACAAGCGTTGGCCACCCCGGCCGCCACGCCAAACAGCCACACCAGCAGCACACGGGCTGCCCAGCGGCGAAGTTGACGGCGGTGGAAGAACATGGCTTGTTCAGACCCTTGTTGATGTTGGCAGATTATGCGGTGCAAGCTTTCTGAGCGTTGACATGAGTCAACTCAGACCTTCGGTGCATGCAAATCGACCCAGGCAGCCCAACGGGCAAAACCACTTGGAATTGAGTCCAAACTGCCCATGCTATAAACATGCCATGTCTCAATCCCTGTGGCGCCTGCTGCTCACCTGCATGCTGCTGATCGCATTGCCGCTCAAGGGCATTGCTGCGGTCAGCCAGATGCCGTGTGGCCCGGGCCATGGGAATGCGGACACGGTTGCATCGGTTCATGTTGATGCCAAGTCTTTCGATGCCGACCACGATGAGGCGGCCGGGCAAAACTCCGGCCAGAGTGCAGTTGTCGTGTTGGATCATGACCACGACCACGACCACGACCTGGCTATCGGCCATCACCACGATGCCAAGCTCAAGTGTGGCAACTGCGCTCCTTGCTGCCTGAGCCTGGCGCCGTCCGGCAGCGTGTGCATGGTGCCAACTGTCCGGGTCGGACTGGGCGAATTCGAGTCCCTGCAAACCCGCTACATCTCGGCGGATCTCGGCGGCGCACTGCGACCGCCCCAAGCCCACCTCGCCTGAGCGACACCGCGTGTCGTCCCGGCCGGCGCCTTGATGCGCCAGGTCGGTGAACCTGACACCGTCCCGCTGTCGCCACCACGAAGCCCCCGCACCACGCGTGCGGGCCGCGCCACGTGATCCTGCGAGGAGTCCATGAATATCCCTTCCACGCGCTGGCTGATGCCAGCCGCACTGCTGCTGTGGGCCACGCTGGCCCAGGCACAAGCCTCTCCGGTTCCGCCGGCCGCCCCGGCCAGTGGCCCAGCCACCACCTCGGCCACCACCTCGCTGAGCTACCGATCCGCCATCCAGTCCTACAAGCCCTGGGCCGAGATGCCCGTTGCCTCGTGGCGCGCCGTCAATGACACGACGGCCCAGGTGGGCGGGTGGCGGGTCTACGCCAGGGAAGCCCAACAGCCCGACGAACCTGTCAAGGGCGCACCCGGCGCCCAGACGCCGACCCGATCCAGCCCAGTTGGTCGACCGGGAGACCGCCCATGAAGGCTCACCCTTCCGTTTCCTGGCGCACCTGCCTGTCGGCATTGGCGATGGCGGCGCTCTCCGGGTGCGTCAGCGTGGGCGTCGATCAAGCCTTGTCGCGAACCAACACCGTGGCGGCTGGCTTCACCGACGGCCAGTTGGCACTGCAGCAGTCAGAGCAGGACCGTGCTGGCGCCCAACGCACGGCCGACGAGTGGCTGCACCAACCCCTGGGTCAGCGCGAAGCCGTGCAACTGGCCCTGCTCAACAGCCCCGCGGTCCAGTCCCTGGTCGCCCAGAGTTGGGCTGATGCCAACACCGCCGCCCAGTCCGGACGCATCAGCAACCCGGTGTTCACGTTCGAGCGCTTCAGGATGGCGAACGAGTTGGAACTGGGCCGCTTGCTCAGCTTTGGCCTGCTGGACCTGCTGAGCCTGCCCGCCCGCGGCGAACTGGCGCGGCGCCGCATCGCGCAAGTCCAACTGGGTTTGAGCGCGGACGTGGTGGACCAGGTCACTGCCGTGCGCCAGGCCTGGGTCCGGGCCGTGGCCGCCGCGCAGACGCTGCAGTACGCGCAGCAGGTCTATGACAGTGCCGAGGCCAGTGCCGAACTGGCCCGCCGCATGCAGGCCGCCGGCAACTTCAACAAGCTGGCGCGAGCCCGGCAGCAGGCCTTCTATGCGGACGCGGCCACCCGCTTGGCCAGTGCCAGCCATGCGGCGACTTCGGCCAGGGAAGTGCTGGTGCGCGCGCTGGGCCTCACCGACGAACAGGCTGCGGCCTTGCAACTGCCCGCGCGTTTGCCCGATCTGCCCAAGACGGCGCGCGACGCTGCCGAGGTGGGCCAGGCGGCCAGCCAGAACCGGCTGGACATCCAGCTTGCCCAGGCGTCGCTCGATGCGGCCGCCAAGGCCCAGGGGCTGAACCTGGCCACCAGCCTGACCGATGTGGAGCTGGGCCTGCGCCGCGACTCTGTGTCCGACCGTGCTGCCGGCACCACCGCCATCAAGCACGGCTTCGAGCTGGGCGTGCGTCTGCCCCTGTTCGACAACGGGAGCGCGCAGCGCCAGGCCTTCAACGCCCAGACCCTGGCGGCAGCCTATCGCCTGGAGGCCGCCGCGCGGGCGGCTGGCTCCCACCTTCGCCAGAGCTATTCGGCCTACCGCACTGCGCACGAGATTGCCCGCCACTACCGCGACGAAGTCATCCCGCTGCGCCAGACCATCTCGGACGAGAACCTGCTTCGCTACAACGGCATGCTGATCGGCGTGTTCGAGCTGCTGGCGGACTCGCGTGACCAGATCGCCAGCGTGCAGGGCGCGATCGAGGCCGAGCAGCAGTTCTGGCTGGCCGAAGCGGCCCTGCAGGCGGCGGTGATAGGCCGGCCCAGCCAGGCCACTGCGGGCCTGCCTGCCACAGCCACGGCCAGCAGCGGTGACACCGGGCATTGATGGCCAGCGCCTCTCACTCCAAGGATTTCCCCATGACATCGAGAAGAGAATTTTTCAAGGCCGCAGGCATCGCGGGTGGTGCCGTGGCCGCCGGCGCCGTGAGCCGCGTGGCAATGGCCGCCTTGCCCGAGCCAGTGCTGCAGGACAAGCCCGACACCATGCCGCCGCTGCTGCCCGAAACCGGCCGGCCCTACAACCCGGTGGTCACACTCAACGGCTGGACCTTGCCCTGGCGCATGAACGCCGGCGTCAAGGAGTTCCACCTGGTGGCCGAGCCGGTGGTGCGCGAGATGGCGCCCGGCTTCAAGGCCCACCTGTGGGGCTACAACGGCCAATCGCCTGGGCCCACCATCGAGGTGGTGGAAGGCGACAGGGTGCGCATCTTCGTCACCAACAAGCTGCCCGAGCACACCAGCGTGCACTGGCATGGCCAGCGCATTCCCAATGGCATGGACGGGGTCTCGGGCTTGACCCAGAAGTCCATCCTGCCTGGCAAGACCTTCGTCTACGAGTTTGTCGCGCGCCGGCCCGGCACCTTTATGTACCACCCGCATGCCGACGAGATGACGCAGATGGCCATGGGCATGATGGGCTTCTGGGTCACCCACCCCAAGGCCAAGCACCCGCTGATCGACGATGTGCAGCGCGACTACTGCTTTCTGCTCAACGCCTACGACATCGATCCGGGCAGCTACACGCCCAAGATCATGACCATGCTGGACTTCAACCTGTGGAGTTGGAACAGCAGGATCTTTCCGGGCATCGATTCGTTCAATGTGCGCCTCGGCGACAAGGTGCGCATGCGCATCGGCAACCTGACCATGACCAACCACCCCATCCATGTGCATGGGCACGAGTTCATGGTCACCGGCACCGACGGTGGCCCGGTGCCCAAGAGCGCGCGTTGGCCCGAGGTGACCACCGACGTGGCCGTGGGCCAGATGCGGCAGATCGAGTTCCTGGCCGACGAAGAGGGTGACTGGGCCCTGCATTGCCACAAGAGCCACCACACCATGAACGCGATGGGCCACGACGTGCCGACGATGATCGGTGTGGACCACCGTGGCGTGGCCAAGAAGATCACGCGGTTGATCCCGGACTACATGGTGATGGGCGAGCGTGGCATGGCCGACATGTCGGAGATGGAGATGCCCTTGCCCGACAACACCGCGCCGATGATGACCGGCGAGGGCCCCTATGGCTCGGTCGAGATGGGCGGCATGTTCAGCGTGCTCAAGGTGCGCAAGGACCAGAAGCCCGGCGACTACCAGAACCCAGGCTGGTTCAAGCAGCCGGCCGGCACCGTGGCCTTCGAGTACGCGGGCGCCCTGGCCGAGCCCGCCCGTTTCGCGGCCGAGGGCGGGCAGTCCATGCCCCGCGCCCAGCACAACCCCGCGCCTGTCGAAGTGCAGGTGCGCAAACCCGCAGGCCACAGCGGCCACTGACCCCGTTTCCAACCCCGAAAGGACTCCCCATGAGATTCCACATGCTTTGCGCTGCCATGCTGGCCAGCCTGGCCTTGGCCGGCACGGCCTCCGCCCACGACCAGCACGAGGGTCACGGCGACCACGACCACGACACCCAGGCCATCGGCGCCCCCGGCGATGCCAAGAAGGTGGCCCGCACGATCAAGGTGGTCATGAGCGACGCGATGCGCTTTGCCCCAGACCACGTGATGGCCAAGCAAGGCGAAACGATCCGCTTCGTGATCCAGAACACCGGCCAGGTGAAGCACGAATTCGTGCTCGGCACGGAATCCGCACTGAAGGCGCACTACGAGCTGATGAAGAAATTCCCGGAGATGGAACACAGCGACCCCAACATGGTCACCGTCGCCCCCGGCCAGTCCGGCGAGGTCATCTGGCAGTTCACCAAGAGCGGCCAGGTTGACTTCGCCTGCCTGCAGCCGGGCCATTACGACGCCGGCATGAAGGGCGCCGTGATGGTGGCAGGCAAGAAGGGGATGAAGCACGACCCCAAGATGATGGGCGGCCATGCCGACCATCAGCACTGACGCCGGCAGCCCACGCTGAGCAACGATTTTTTTCCCACTTACCAACCCAATCAACCAACGAGGAACACCATGAAATCCAAGACCGCCATCACCCTGGCCGCCAGCCTGCTCATCGCCGCCGCCTGGCCCCTGGGCGCCGCCGCGCAATCGTCCGCCACCCATGCGATGGACAGCGCCGACATGACCCCGGGCGAGGTCAAGAAGATCGACAAGGAGGCCGGCAAGCTCACGCTCAAGCACGGCGACATCAAGAACCTGGACATGCCCGCGATGACCATGGTCTTCACGGTCAAGGACAAGACCCTGCTGGACCAGGTGCAACCCGGCGACAAGGTGAAGTTCATGGCCATCAGCGATGGCGGCAAGCTGGTGGTCACGATGATCCAGGCCGCGAAGTAGGCGCCAAGCCGGGTGCTTGCTCTGTAAAGTTCACCTGGCTTGTTGATTGTGGGATATATTCCCACACAACAAAGCCAGAGACCCACAGGGCATGTCCTCCAAATCCCGCGCCGATCTCTCACTGGAAGCCGCCTTGCGTGTCATGGCGCCGCTGGTGGAATGGCTGCTCCACGAAGGGGTGGCCTATCCCCGCTTTGCCAATGCCCTCAAGAAGACCTTCCTGGACGCCGCCCCGGGCGTGCTCGAAGCCGGCGAGGCGCGGGTCAACGACTCCAGCATCAGCACCCTGACCGGGGTGCACCGCAAGGACGTGCGGGAGTGGCGGGCCGTCGGCCAGCCGCTGCCGCAAGCCAAGACCTTTGGCGCGGTGATGGAGGTGTTCACACGCTGGGCCAACGACCCAGAGTTTTGCGACCGCAAGGGGCACCCCAGGGTGTTGGATCGCAACGGCGGCCCGGGCTCGTTCGAGGCTCTGGCCCAATCGGTCTCGAACGATGTGCGTCCGCACGCGCTGCTGCAGGAAATGCTGCGCCTGGGCCTCGTGCGTCACACCGAGCCCGTGGCCGACGGCGACGACAAACAACTCTGTCTGTGCGCCGACGCGCTGGTGCCCAAAGCAGGCACCGCCGAGATGCTGCAGCTGTTCGCCGACAACGTGGGCGACCACCTGGCCGCCGCTGCCAGCAACCTGCGCGGCGCTGAAGCTCCGATGCTGGAGCAAAGCGTCTTTGCCGACGACCTGCGGCCCGAATCCGCAGCGGCCCTGGGCGCGCTGGCCCGGCAGGTCTGGGCCAAGGCATTCCACGAGATCGTGACCGAGGCCACCACCCTGAATGCCCAGGACCAAGGCCAGGAAGACGCAAACCGGCGCGTGCGCATCGGCATGTACTTCTACCAGGGCCCCAAGGTCGAACCATGACCCGACCCTCCACCTTTTCTGCATTGCAAGGATCTCAAATGCCCAAGCCTCTTACCCTGCGCGTTCGAATGTTCGGCGCCGTAGCGGCTGCCATGTTGCTCGCCACCGCTTGTGGCGGCGGGTCGGTGGACTCCGGCGTCGGCTCCGGCGGTACCGGCTATGTCGGCGGCACCGCCGTCGCGGGTCCGGTGGGCAGCGCCGCTGTCGACGCCTATGGCATCACCGCCGGCCAGTTGGGCGCCAAGCTGGGCAGCGCCACCACCGACGCCAACGGCAACTTCAACCTGGCCATCGGCACTTATGCGGGGCCATTGATGCTGCAGGTCAGCGGCGGCAGCTACGTGGACGAAGCCACCGGCACCACGATGGCCATGGCCGCTGGCGACGTGATGACCGCCGTGGTGCCCAGCGTGGCGGCCGGTGCCAACACCACGGGCATCCTGGTGACCCCGGTCACGGCCATGGCCCAGACACTGGCGCTGCACCAAAGCGGCGGCATGACCGACGCCAACATCAACGCGGCCAACACGGCCATGGGCAGCTACTTCTCGGTCGGCGACATCCTGCATGTGCAGCCCATGAACCCGCTGGTGACCGGCTCGGGCACGGGGGCCAGCCAAGACGCGCAGAACTACGGCATGACGCTGGCAGCCATGTCCAAGGCCGCACAGACCCTGGGGCTGACTGCCTCTTCCGCCATGACCACGGCACTGATGAACGATGCCTCCGACGGCGTGATGGACGGCAAGATGGGCAGCACCGCCATCACGATGGGCATGGGGGGCATGGGCGGCATGATGCCGTCCACGTCCGGCACCACTGGCATGGCGGCCGCGATGAGCGCCTTCATGACCTCCGCGCAAAACAAGTCTGGCGTCAGCACGCCAACGCTTGCGGCCAAGCTCAATGGCGCCAGCGGCCAGATCATGGGCACTGGCCCAGGCACGGGCAAGGGCAACACCACGCTCAGTGGTACTGCCTTCAACGGCAGCATGAGCCTGGCCACGATGACCGCCTACGCCGTGAGCGGTGGCACCAAGGGGGCACAGATCGCCAGCGCCACCACCGACAGCCAGGGCAAGTTCAGCATGTCGCTGGGCAGCTACTCGGGCCCGGTCATGTTGCAAGCCAGCGGCGGCAGCTATCTGGACGAGGCCACCGGCACCACGATGACCGTGGCCGCCAGCGACGCGATGAGCGCGGTGTTGCCCACCGTGACCGCAGGCTCGACCGTGGCCGGGGTCTGGGTCACGCCGGTGACCACGATGGCCCAGGCGCGGGCCGCCACCCTGAGTGGCGGCATGACCGACGCCAACATCAACGCGGCCAACACGGCCATGGGCAACTACTTCAGCATCAGCGACATCCTGCACGTTCAGCCAATCAACCCCGGCGTGATGGGCAGCGGGATGGGCGCGGGCGCTGATGCGCAGAACTACGGCATCACGTTGGCTGCGATGTCGCAGTACGCCAAGGGCCTTGGCATGAACGTCTCATCAGCCATGGTCACCGCGATGACCGCCGATGCCAGCGATGGCGTCATGGACGGCAAGAAGGGCGGCAGCGGCATCACCATGTCCATGGGCGGAATGATGGGCAACGGCACCATGGCCGCCACTGCCGGTACCACCGGCCTGGCCAGCGCCATGACCGCCTTCATGAACTCCGCCGCCAATGTTTCGGGCATGACGGCCGCCGACATGGCGACCCTGATCCAGAAACTGACCAACTCCAACGGGCACATCTGATGAGCGCGCGCCAACCCATTCCCTTGCCCCTCGGCCCGGTGGCCGACGCCCAACGTCGGCGCCTGATGTTGGCCGGTCTAGCAACCGTCGGCCTGGCCGGATGCGGCGGTGGCGACGGCGGCAATCCGACTGCAACCTCACCGGTGGCCGCCAGCCCGGTCTCGAACTCCGGTACGGCAACCGCTGCGGGCATGTCGGCAGCGCCGCCAAGCTCGGGTGTGACCGTGCCGCTCGCCAGCACCTGGCCCACCCTGCCGCTGCTGCAAAACACTGGGGCCAGTCTCGGCAGTTTCAGCGCCAGCCTGATTGCAGCCCCGGCGACAGCCAGCTTCGTGCCCGGCATTGCCACCCCAATCCTGGCCTACAACGGTGGCACGCCAGGCCCGGTCATCGAGGCCTACGAAGGTGACGCCGTGCGCATCGCCTTCAGCAACCTGTTGGGCCAGGACACCACCGTGCACTGGCACGGCTTGCCCATCCCGGCGGATCAGGATGGCAACCCCATGGACCCGGTCGCCACTGGCACCACGCGCAACTACAGCTACACGCTGCCTGCGAGCAGCGCCGGCACCTACTGGTACCACCCGCATCCCCACGGCACCACCCACGAGCAGGTCTACAAGGGGCTGGCCGGCGTCTTCATCGTGCGCAGCCGCACCGACCCGCTGGCGGCCTTGCCCGAGCGCATCGTGCTCATCACCGATCTGCGGCTGGACGCCAGTGGGCAGATCGCACCGGACACCGCCACCGACCTGGCCAATGGCCGCGAAGGTGACCAGGTGCTGGTCAATGGGGCGCACCAGCCGGTCGACACCATCGCCCCCGGTCGCACCGAGCGCTGGCGTGTGTTCGATGCCACCAATGGCCGCTATCTGCGCCTGGTGCTGGATGGCGCGCCGATGGTGGTGGTGGCCGTCGACGGCAGCATGCTCGCCGCGCCCAAGACCGTCAGCGAACTGCTGCTGGCCCCCGGGCAGCGCGCAGAGTTGGTGGTGCGCGCACCGACCACCAGCGGCCAGAAGCTGGTGCTGCGCACCCTGGCCTACAACCGGGGCAGCATGGTGCCCACCAGTCCACCTGTGAAACTGTTTGAGGTCACCGTCGGCAGTGGCGCAGCGCTTGCACCCGTGCCGTTGCCTGCCAAACTGCCCGCTCCAGCCCCACTGCCAGCCAACTTGCCGGTGACACAGACTTTGGTTCTGTCCGACATGGGCATGGGGTCGGGTGGCGGCATGGGTGGCGGCGGAATGGGCGCTGGCAGTACCGGCCGTTTCACAATCAACGGCAAGGTCTTCGACCCGGCGCGCGACGACATCACCATGAAGGCCGGCTTGGCCGAGGAATGGCTGGTGCGCAACGCCGGCATGATGGACCACCCGCTGCACATCCACGGCACCGCCTTCCAGTTGGTTGCCTCCACGCGCGCGGGCAGCACCACCGATCCACGCCTGAACGCCTTCATGGACGTGGTGAACCTGACGCCGGGCGAGCAGATTCGCTTGCGCTTGCGCATCGACACACCCGGTCGACGCATGTTCCATTGCCACATCCTCGAACACGAAGCCCAGGGAATGATGGGCGTCATCAACGTCACGGCCTGAACGCCCGGAAAGGTCCACCATGCAGTCCCAGACCTCGTTCCCACCCGCGCTGACCGACCCCGTCTGCGGCCAACCGGTCAACCTGGCTTCGCCGTTCAACAGCGTCCACGGTGGCGTCATGCTCTGCTTTTGCAGTGAGGCCTGCCGCATGAAGTTCGCCGACCAGCCTGACGAGTTCGTGACCCTTCATTTGTCTGTCCTGGATCCACCTGCGCGGAAGGATCGTTTGAACGAGGCTTTTCCTGGCCAACCCGCAGATGCACCTGCGTGGGTGGAGGTCCGGCCAGCGCCTCAGAAAGAGGTCATTGCCGCCCAGGCCGCTGCCTTGCCTGAAGCGCCGCAGGCCGCCGCACAAGAGCTTCCCGGCTGCGAGAGCCCGGCGGCAATGATTTCGACGTGGGGCGACGACGCCGAGGCGAGAGACTCGACCCTTGCCGACTCCAAGTTCAGCCCGAGTGCGTTTGAGGCTGACCGACGTGCGCACCGCAGTGGGCTTCGCAACCTGTTGGCCTCCAACTTCCTGGCCTGGCGCGAGGGCCGGCACGCGGCCCGCACCAGCCGCCAGTTGCTCAAGCTCTATCGCTCTGTTGGTGCCAGCCACCCCGATCTGCGGGGCCGCGATCTTTACCGTCAGGTGGTGATGGAGCGCAACGGCTGCGACACCGACGCGGCAGATCGGATACTCGACAACGCGGAGCGCAGTTTTGCGGATTGGCCAACGCCCCGTGATCTGACGCTGTGCGACGTGGTGCACTATTTGTCCATGTCCGAGTTCCTCGCCATGCACGATGGCGAGCATTGGATGCATGTGGACATCGGGCGCGTGGTGGCGGCCAGCATTCCGCGGGATCTGTGCCTGACTCGCAAGGCCAGTTGAACCTGAACCGGCGACTCACCACATTGATCAACGGCGCGCTCGCCTTGCTCGCTGGGTGCCGCAGCGCTTGCGGATTGGCTTCAGCTCCAGCTGTTACTTGAACGAAAGCCGCAAAGCGGCTGGCCTCCAGAGCCGTTCGGGGCCGACCGCGGGCCTGCTGTCCCAGACCTCAAACTACTCGCGCTCTGCGATGGCAGACGTCCAGCGTTGGCCGGTCAAACAAGCTACAGATTGCGCGCATAACCTATAGCCAAAGGCGCCACCGCCGTTGTGTCGGTCCGGTCAAACGGTCGGCCGCTGCTCAAAGCCCTCGAAGACACCCTCACCGTTGAAGATGTCGACCGCATCGACCGCGGCAGCCTTAGGCCCCCTGCGCGCCCACGCAATCAACTGGTCGACGGCAGCCGAAGTGCCGGCGGCCATTGCCTCTACCGAACCATCGCGCCGGTTGCGAACCCAACCGCGCACGCCCAGTTGCCTGGCCTGTGCAACCATCGACCAGCGGTAGCCCACGCCCTGAACGAGCCCGCGAACCTCAAGTCGCACAACGGTGCCGGTCATGGCTGGCGCTCTGAGGCCAATGCCTCGCCCGTCCTGCTGGCAAGCAATTCGAGCGCTGATCTGGACAGGCGGAACTCGGAGGAGCCAAGCCGGACCGAGTGCAAAAGTCGCCGCCCCTCCAGGGTCATCGCGAACTCAAACTCGGCCGGAGTCAGCGTCGCAATGTGTTCGTTGTCGGCGCGGGCCGCAATGGCCAACAGCACTTCGGCTTGGGCAGAGAGATCTAGCGTCATGGGCTAATTCTGGACGATGCCGCACCAGATCGGGCTCGCTTACTCCCTCACAGCGCGCGGCACAAAGTGGGGTGCGTCCAAGGCGGTCGTCACTGGCCTGTGGCGGGGAATGCACCTTTGCCAACGGCCCCTGCCCGGTCTCCGGAGCCAACCTGCCACCTTGATAATCCTTATTATCATGGTAGTGTTTTTTGGTGGCCAATCCCATGGTCAAACTGGCACAATCGGCCAAGTGCTTGATGCACAAGGAGTTTTTTAGATGAGCCAGGACGCCAGCCCGGAAGACTTCATCGAGCGCATCCGCCGCCGAAAGAGCAAGGCCACCGCCAAGGGCGGCCAGGCCGACCTGCACACCCTGGTGCCCGACGGCGACCGCCGCACACTGGCGGTGATCGACCTGTGGGGCCTGCGTTGGCCCGAGGCCGACCCGAACTGACCCCCCTGCCCCACCAATGACCCGTCCAAATCGCGTCGACACGGCCCAGCCGCGCCCGCTGGGCCCGCACCAGCTGGCCTTCGTGCGCAGCTGGGCCGAGGGCCTGGACCTGGTCGCGGCCTGGAACCGCTACCTCTATGTCGACGGGGCCGGCGACGGCCGGCGCGCCCGCGGCGAGCTGCAGCGCCTGCTCGACGAGCTGCGCAGTCTGGCCCGCGCCCATGGTCGGCCCCAGTACGCCGCCCTACTGCGCCGCGACCCCGAGGCCATGCCCGAGCGCGGCGCCAGGGTGCCCAGCCTGGAGGAATTTGCGGCCCAGCAGCCGCCCGACTACTACACCGAGACCGAGCTGATCGACCTTTACCGGGAACAGTGCGGCCAGGCCGGCCCGCGCGCCGGCAGCACCGCGCGGCGCCGCCAGCGCCTGCGCGAGCGCCAGTTGGGGGCTCTGCAGTGGCTCGAACACCTGGTGGCCCGCTGCCCCCAAGCGGAGGACCGCCTGGACGCCTGGCTGGACGAACGCCTGGCCCAGCGTCTGGCCCAGGTCGGCCTGCAGACTTTGGCGCAGCTGCTGGTCTGGATCCGCCTGAAAGGGTTCAATTGGCACCGAGGCATCCCGCGCGTCGGCCCCGAGGGCGCTGCCCGCGTGATGCGCTGGTTGGGCGAGCACGCGGCCAGCCTGGGCCCCCTGCCCTCCCCTGCCCTGCAGCCCCGCACCCTGGTCGACACCGTGGCGCTGACGCCGGCACCGCGCGCGGGCATCGTGCCGCTGGAGCGCTTCACGCCGCCCGCCGAGCGCGACGGCTCGCAGGGCACGAACCGGGCGCCTGCCGCGCACTGCAAGGTCGCCGCAGCCAACGACCACGAGGCGGTGCAGGCCTGGCTGCGGCTGCGGCTGGCCGGCAGCCACACCTGGCGCGCCTATCGCAAGGAGGCCGAGCGCTTCTTGCTGTGGGCGGTGATGGCAAGGCGCAAGGCCCTGTCTTCACTCGACGGCGACGACTGCGTGGCGTATAGGGATTTCCTGACCGCACCTGGCCCCGAGTGGATCGGCCCGCGCCATGTGCAGCGTTGGTCCGAGCGCTGGCGGCCGTTCGAGGGGCCGCTGTCGGTGCGCTCGCAGGCGGTCGCGCTGACCATCGTCCGGAGCTTGTGCGAGTGGCTGGTGCGCCGCCACTACCTCGACGCCAACCCCTGGGACGATGTGCCGGCACGCCTCGACGCGCCGTCCATGCCGCAGTTGCGGGCCTTGTCGCAGAAGCAGTGGGATCTGGTGCAGAAGTGGCTAAGGGATGAGTTGCGCCGGGCGCCCTCCCCCACCCTGCAGCGCCTGGCCTTCATGCTGCAGTTTGCCTACATGACCGGCTTGCGCCTGGCCGAGCTGGCCAATGCGCGGCTGGGGTGGCTGCGCTACGAGCAGCTCGACGACGGCGAGTGGGCCTGGTCCATCATGGTGCTGGGCAAGCGCCAGAAGTGGCGCGAGGTGCCGCTGCCGGATCCGGCCGTCGAGGCGCTCAGGGTCTATCTGGAGCAACGGGGTCTGGAGACCGACCCGCGGGCCAACGATGCCGAGACGCCGCTGATCGCCAAGCTGAGCCTGGATGAGCCGCTCTCGGCGGCGCGCATCTACGAGGTGTTGGTGTGGGGGTTCGAGCGCTGTGCGGTTTGGGTCTACCGGCAGGATCCAAAGGCGGCCGAGCGCATTCGGGAAGCTTCGACGCATTGGCTGCGTCACACCTACGGGTCGCACGCGGCAGCACGGCAGGTGCCCCAAGACGTGCTGCAGGCCAACCTTGGGCATGAGAGCTCGGCCACGACCTCGATCTACATGCGGGCGGAGAAGACGCGGCGGCACCAGGCGGTGCGGGGGGCTTTTGGAGCCGTAGAGCCAATGAATCAATAGCCCGAGAGACTCCGGTATTCGCGCCTTTGGATCGTGTTGGAGGGGGGTGGAACGGTTCCACCCCCCTGCCCTACCGCTTGTTCCGGCTGACCAAGAATTCTTCGACGAGCTTCGCGAGCGCCGGCATTTGACCGACAGCGAGGGCACCTGCTTGGATTGAGACGGCCATACCACCCTTGCTCGTAGCAGAAACAGACGCCAGCAACTTCCCACCCACCTCAATGTCAATTACGGGTGGGGGTGGAACCGTTCCACCCCCCTGCCCTGGCAGACCAACCAATGCATGAAAGACATCCTTGGCTGCAGGCCTTGGTGTCCGCCTAGACAACTCACCAGCCAGCGAGGCAACTCCTTCTGGGTCTGCAGCAATGCGATCTGCCAATGGCTTGGCCCAACGAAACTGGATCTCCAAGGGTGACGGGAACGCTGCTACGACTGCGCCGGGAAGCGCGGCAAGTGCCAAGGCTTTACCCAGCGCGCTGAGGTCAACCCCAACCGCCTCAGCCAACTTCCGATTTGACGGAAACAGTCCCTCATCAAGCGCGCGCCGATACATGACCCCCTGCTCCCAAGCGCTCAGGTTTTTCCGTGCTCGGTTCTCCCGATCCATTTCTACGAACAACCCCTGATCGCTGAGGTTCTCGATCATGGCCAGCACGGGCAAACCCAACTCCAGACAGCCCTGATGACGTCGGTGTCCGAACACGATCTCGTACAGATCCCCCGCATCGTCTCGCCCAACAATCCTCACCTTGATTGGTTGAACGTTTCCACCAGCGCTCGACAGCTCTTCCTTGAGCTGAGCAAACTCAGAGTCGGCAAAGCTCAGCTCGTGACGATTTGCCCAGCGGCTCCGTGCGATCCTCTTCGGATCGAGCAACCTGGACGCTTTCGCACCGTCCCATTGCCGCAGATCTGCGGCGAGTTCTGCCACCTGACTTTGCAGTTGGTCAGCCCTTGCCGCACGCTGCTTCAGCTCCTCGTTTTCACGCAAGAGATCCGACCGAGCGTCGGTCGCAAAGGCCATCATGGCGCCCGGCGCGGTCTTGGGCTTCGGTACGTCGCCAACAGGCGGCGTGGACGCGTTGCCAACGGAACCAGGCAGATTGCTGAAATCCAACTTCGCCACTTTGGCGCTCAGGGTCCTGTCTTTGGTAGCCATCTCAGTCTCCCGTTCGTGTCACCTGATCGGCCCAGACAGCTTCAACTTGCTGCTCGATCAACTCGCACATGCGGTCATAAGCGTCCCTCGCCCTCGAAAAGGTCTTGGCATTCATGGCGCCACGCGGCAAATCGAAAACCGTCCCGAACTCCGCCGAAGCTGTGGCCGCAACAGCGGTCTTGGGAATTTCAATCGGCAGAACCTTGTCGCCGTACCCCTCAATGACCCATTGCCGAACCACCGAACTCGCTGCATCGGAGGCTTCAACCCGTGAAAGGAGCACGTCGATAAATTCAAAGGTCTTGTCCTGACCTCGGCTGCGGATCAGCTGATTGCACAGATCCGAAAACAAGTCCCAAAACTGTGCAGAGCTCGCAAAGTCCAGCGCAGAAGGTGGGAGGGGCATCAACACACCGTCTGCGGCCATCAATGCATTGATGGTCACATAGGACAGGGCAGGGGGGGTATCGATCACGATCACGTCGTACTCTGATCGTGCTTGGTCTAGGCCACGGTCAAGACAACGCCAAAACTCGAACCCTGGATCGCGAGTCTGTCTCGCAGGAAGAGCGAACTCTGCGCCGAACAACAGTGGTGCCGCGCAAACGAGATCGATTCCGGGCCAATAGCTTGGCCGGATCGCGTAGCTGATGTCCTCATGTTCACCAGCAAAAAGTGGGAAAGCGGTGTTCTCTTGCTCGACCTCAGCATCAGGCAACACGCCAAACAAAGTTGTCGCCGACCCTTGGGGATCAAGATCCAGCAACAGTACCTTGTGGCCTCGCATGGAAAGTCCCTGCGCCAATGTCACGGCTGTCGTCGTCTTTGCGACGCCTCCCTTAAAGTTAGCCACGGTGATTGTGGTGCCGGCAGCATTGGCAGGGCGCAAATGCCCCACCCGAAACTCTCGCACCCACACCTGCGCTTCTTCCATTGACCACTCGCGACGGTTACCGACCATCCGCCCCTCCGGAAGTCCGCCCCTGGAGAGTCGGTACGCAATCTTTCCCTTGTCTACACCACACATCGATGCCAACTGCGATGCGCTGATTGATGGGGCACTCTTGGCAGCCGTCGGAGGCAACATGGCCGTGCGGATGTGACTCATCATGGCAGCAATGCGCGCCGCCTGTGTTTCAATGTCCGCCAAGGACTGACGTTTAATCGGCGCTCCTGCACTTCTTGCAGTGTCACGCCCTGAGTCCAAGATCTGCGATGCCATGCATCTTCTCCTGTCGATAGCGATTTTTCGATTATCCGCTGAAGCAGCGAAAAAACGAAGAATCTGATCTGGAGATCTGCCCAACTGACGTGTGTCGCTCGCAGCTCCCGCAGACCAGGAGCGGACATGTGCTTCTAAGTGCTCTTTCCTATCAATCTCTCCCGAGATTTAAGAAGAGACTTAAAGACATTCAATACCTTAAGCAGCGCTGGGCTTGAATATTCTCTTTGTAGATCAATACGTTGCGAGCGATGGAGTGTCACAACTGTCCATGATCTACCCGGAGTTGTCCTTGCTTTAACCGGATCCGTCCTTCGGCTACCCGCATGGTGTCCAGGTTCTACCCGAGGTGGCGACGGATCCATGAGGTAGCTGTGGATAACTTGATTCTTCAACCACGGACCGCCGTTTGGCCGGGAGTGGCTACCTTGGTTTGAGGGATTTTGTCTTGAAGTGCCGGGGATGCGTGCTGGTCTGTCCAGACTTTACCCGGCGTTGAGATCCAGACCGTCAGCTAGATGTCCAGGTTTTACCCGGGCTCATCGCTGCAGGCTTCGGTCAAGTGTCCATGATCTACCCGGCACCGCCATCACGCGACGGTGTGCTCATTGTGTCCAAATACCATTGGACATATACTGAACCAATGGCAGAGAGCGAATCGTTGCTACCAGCAGGTTTGGCGCAAGGTCAGGGCGCGACCGGCGAAGGCAGCGATCTGCGAAAGCCTCACGAGATGATCGTGATGATGCCCAAGTCTGGGCGTGTGACGCTGACTGGCCGCCGGATCTACAACGCGCTGCTGCATGTATCTCAAGTTCACATGGCTTCCATGGATGCCATGCCTGCAGCTGATTTCATGTTCCAAGCGCCCTTGCCAACGTTGCTGCGAGCGACCGGATCGAGCGGTGAGGATCGGACCGCAGCCAAGCGGTATCTACGGGAAATGCGCGGCCTTGAGGTCGACTGGGAATCCACTGCGCCTGGTGACGGCGTTAAGTGGCGTGGCTTCTCGATGCTTTCCGAGGTATCGATCGAGGTCCGGAATGGTGAGAACTGGGTTTCCTGGTCTTACCCGCCAACGTTGATGGCAGCACTGAAGGACCCAACGCGATGGGCCCGGATCGATTTGGAAGTCTTGGCGAAGCTGGGTACCTATGCTTCCCTTGCTTTGTATGAGATTTGCGCTCGGTATCGAGACAATCCCTCCGGCGTCACAAGCCGCAAGCCTGTCGCATGGTGGGCCGATGCACTGAGCAATGCGCCAGCGGGAAGTGAGCGGCGCGAGTGGCGAAAGTTCAAGTCAGAACGAGTGAAGGAAGCCATTGAAGAGATCAACAGGGAAACAGACCTGGAGATCGAATTGATTGAACACAAGCAGGGGAGGGCGGTTGTCGAAGCGCAGTTTGCGGTGCGCAAGAAGCGGCAGGCTCCCCGTGCTGCTGCGCTACCTGCACCGCTCGACGTGGCACTGGTGCTCACGGCGGCGCAGCTTGGCATCCGCGAGATAAAGCTAGAGGGATTGCTGCTTGAGTTTGGTGATGTGCTGGTGCGAGAAGGCTTGGAGGCGTTGGAGCGGCGAGCCAAGAACAAGTCACTTGCGCGAGTCGAAAACGCCTATTCCTATCTTCGATCGCTGCTTCGAAATGGCGGATCCTTGACCACGGTGGATCCTGCGACTCGGGAACCAGATGGACCAAGTCGCGAGCTGACCAGAGCAGAGTTGGCAGCAGAAGTGGTTGCAGCTACCAGCGCTGCAACCAATGCAGAAGGTGTTTGGCGTTCGGAGCAATTTGCGCGGCTCAAGGCGCAGCTGGCCGCGATGGATTTCGTTGATCGTCACCAATGGGTGGAAGCGGGCATCGCCGAACTGATAGCTCGTGGCATGTACACCCCAGTTATACGAAGGCGTGTAGAGCAGGGTGACGCACTTCATGGGCCGTTGGGCGCAGTCGTCGTGCGCCTTTTTGCCGAGGCGACCATTGGCCCAGACTGGGACAAACCAAACCTGTTCAGGCAAAGCGACACGCTGGGTGAGCCAATGCTGTAGCAGAAAAGCTGACCGCCTAATTGGTGGTCCAAGGCCCACTATCATTGAGCTTGCAAGAGGAGCCTGAGTTGGCGAGAAAACCAAAGAAGGGCGAGCGGGAGGCTCGCAAACTGGCCGATGCCGGCCTCGAGGTTGCAGTGATGGGCGGCGCCTTTGTGCTGCTGCCCCTGTTTCTCGGCAAATCCCCCCTGGCCCAGGCTTTTGCCTCATTGCGATCACTGGGGTGGCTGCTGCTGCTGGGTGGCGTGGCGTTGTTGCTTTTGGTGCGCCGGTCCAGCTCAGCTCAACCGGTCGCTCAGACGGCACCACAAACTGAAGGTCAGCAATTGCTGGCCCGAATCTCTCGAGAGTCAAAGCGAACGCCATCCGCTTACACCAGGCCTGCGGCCAGCCCTGTGGAAGTGGTCCCGCCGACAGGGCCGGTGCGTTCGGTAGAGCCACTGGCCCGACCGCTTGAGCAGCCGGAGCAGTGGGGTAGGGCGGTCTTTGACGTCATCGAGTGGCGCCGTTTCGAGGCCGTAATTGAGCGCCTTTTCCAGCAGGCCGGCTTCGAGACCACCTCGCAGACCCACGGTGCTGACGAGGGCGTGGACGTTTGGCTGTACTCGCGACATCAGCCCGGACAGCCCGTCAGCCTGGTCCAGTGCAAACACTGGCAGGGCAAGAAAGTCGGCGTCGACAAGATCCGGGAACTGCGCGGCGTCATGGCTGCACGCCAGGTCAAGCGCGGCCAGTTCGCCACGACCTCCACCTTCACCCCAGACGCCATGGCCTTCGCAGGCCAGAACAGCATCAACCTGCTGGACATCGATGGACTGCTCAAGCTGATTGCGCAACGCACGCACGAGCAGCAGGCAGAGTTGCTCGCGGTGGCGCTGGCCGGCGAGTACTGGCGCCCAACCTGTGTGAACTGCGGTGACAAGATGACCGAGCGCCTGCCCCGCAGTGGCGGGCAACCGTTCTGGGGCTGTTCCAACTACCCGCGCTGCAAAAAGACCATGCCAATGCGGCAAGGATGACCCTGAATAGGGCTCTTACCGCGATGTTCGCCAGGAAATGACGCTTTCTAGTCTCATGGTGTTGGCGCCGACTGCAAACTGACACCCGGTTGTAGGCACTCGACTCGCTGTCACCGGCTGGGCTGCAGGCCTAGCGTCGGCGCACCAGGTTCTTGACGAAGTTCCAGAGTTGCTGACCGGGCGACAGGGCCTGAGATCGGCGCAGCTTTTCACGTTCGGAGAAGTACGCCTGACGGCGTTGATGCTCGCGGTGTCGGCCGGCCTGAACCTGCGCTTCGGTCCAGTCACCGTGCCATTCGACGTCCCCTCGCCAGATCCAGTAATGGGAACGGCAGGGCTGCTGCCAATTGCCCACCGATGGGCTCAGACTCGGACCGTCGCGCGTCTCCTCAAGCCGCCACTCTGTGGGCCCGAGCGGCGTGCGTATCTTTGCACCACACCCGCAGGCGCACAGGTGAGCCGCTGCGCCGAACTCCTCGGAGGCGTACAGCACACCGGGCTCGAGAACCTTCGGCATGTAATGGACGCGCTCAAGGCGCAGCCGATCAACCTTCGCCATCGGATGCAATCTTCAGATCGCGGATGTCGAAGAGAAAATTGTCTCCCTGGACGTCATCCACGTAGAAGCCGCGCAACTGTTTGAACCGGATGACGGCGATAGCGGCGTTCAAAGCGTTGAGCTCGGCGATCTGGATATTGGTTCTGTAGACGTCGTCGGGCACGTCCTGAGTCTCTGCAAGGCCCGAGGCCAAAATACCTGCTGCTTTGCCCGGAGGATAGTAGGTCGTGCGCAGCATTCCCTTGATCGGGCCCTGCTTCGATAGCGAGGGCCCCATGCCCACATCGATGAACGGAATATTTCTTTCGATGAGCATCTGGAAGACCTCGGCTCTAGCAGAGCCTTTGTCCACGCAGACGAAGGCAAACGTCACGCCTCCCAGATCGGCTGCCGAAGCACTGTCCAACATCTTCGGCTGCAGCACCACACCATGGCGGAAATTGCTGTAGCGGTCTGCGTAGACCTCTGCCTTTGATTTTCCGAGTTCGCTCGCGACAAGGCGGCCCGGCGAACGGAAGGCATTATGGACATGGAACGGATCGAGGTCGAAGGCCCGAACTTCCTTTACCGGTGTCTTCACGATGTAGTCGAGCACGAAGCTGCCGGTCCCACCAAGCCCGATGATGGCGACGACCTCACCAGCGAACTTGCGCGAGAGCTCGGTGATTTCAGCGCGGCTCGTCAGCGTGTCCTGGAACTTGAAAACGGAGGGCGCCTGCTCGGTCTCGACGATCCTGAAGGTGTATGGGCTCACGTTGTGGCGCGACATGGCCGGTCCGGCGATGAGCGCGACGTAGCTCTCGATCTTGTCGTAGAAGTTCTCGAATTTGCCCGTGGAGCGAGGCTTGTTCGAGAAGGAACGCTGCACAACCACGTCCTCGGAGTTGTTGCTCAACAAGATTGCGTGCGGACCGCCGGCGAGGTTCTGGACGGCTGTCCCGTCCATGTTGTACGGCACGCCACCACTGAAGTAGATCTGATGGTCGTCTTGGCTGACGCGCACCTCGTCAACGAAGACCAGTTTCGCAACGAATGCGGCCCACTGCAGTGATCCGCCGGCATCCAGGTACGGAATATCGCGCACGATCATGTGAGGGCCGTCGAACGCGACGGCGTATCCCCTTTCGACCAGGCGGCGCAGATCCTCGTTATGACTGACCAGTTTCTGAAACACTGAACACGATCCCATCTTTGACCTTCACCGACTCGCCCACCGCCAAGACGCCCTCTGGCTTGTGACCCTCGCCACGCGTGTACTTGACCGCATAGCTGATGCCGGAGGTTGGCGAGTAGTCGGGCACCTCCAAGGTGACAACTTGGGCATACGAGATCTCCTCGTTTTTCGGCCACTCGTGTGGCGTGCCCTCAACAATGATCTTGACGGTCTTCAGTTCATGAGCCATGGCGGCCTCCATTGAAGTTGATGGTGATTGCAGGCGTCGGCGACATCCGGGCCACATGTCCCCCAGTGTTCTCGCCGGGCTTGATGAGTTTTGTCATGTCAGGCTCCCTGCAGATTGCACTGGTTCAGGGACAACAAATTGTTCGACCAACGTCCGTCGGCATAGGTCTTTACGTAGGGCGCCTTGCCCTCCTCACGCACCACACCGATGTCGGCGCGCTTTCCGTTGATGGGGTCGAGCACGTAGAACGTGTTCGATTTCGCATCGATGCTGGCGATCACCTGTTCGCGGGTCCACACCCAGCCACCGCCGGCACTGCGCGGATTGCCCAGGTGCGTGATGTGCTCGTGCGGGCTTTGCGGGTGCGGTTTGTTAATACAAGTCACTTGAACATCAGCCATGGCAATTTCCTTTTTCTGCTTGCCAGCGCCGCGAGCGTCATCTAGTATCAGACGAATTCGTCATGCTCTTGGCTGAAAAGATGGCCCTCGAGAGGCCATGACGAATCAGTCATCACAAACTATACGGTATCGTAATGTCCGGGTCAACCCCACCCTCTGCAGTCTTTCCCGATCGTCTTCGCACCGCGCGCGAGTACCGCGGCCTCACTCAAGGCGAGCTCGCCGAACGCGCCGGCCTTCAGCCTTCCGCTGTTTCACACTTCGAGACGGCTACGCGCAAGCCGTCGTTCGACAACTTGCTCCTGTTGGCCAACACGCTCGACGTCACGACCGACTACCTGCTTGGCCGGGTTGAGGCCTTCAAGCAGATTGCCGGTGCCGACCAAATCCATCGTCACTACCACGCACTCGAAGACAGTGACCGCCGGTTCGCCGACGATCTGATCACCCGCCTGGCCGAGAAGGCCTCGGCCAAAGCGCAGGCAAAGAAATGACCGCAGATCCCTACGCCTTTGCATCACTCATGGCCGAGCAGATCGTCAAAGGTGAAGGGATCAATTCTCTGCCGGTCGATCCCAAGGCTTTCGCCAGAGGCAAAGGCATCGAAGTCGAAGCCAAGCCGCCCAGCAGTGCCGGCGTTTCGGGAATGCTGCTGCGCGTCGGCAACGAGTTCGCCATTGCCTATTCCACACACTTTGGAAATGAAGGCTTCGAGAATTTTTCGGTAGGTCACGAACTCGGGCACTTCTACCTCAGAGGTCATATGGACGCCGTTATCCCTGGAGGGGACGGCATCCATGAGTCCCGTGCCGGCTTCAACTCAAGGGACCGCTACGAGATCGAGGCCGACCGCTTCTCGGCGGGGTTCTTGATGCCGCGGCATTTGTTCTTCCCAGCACTGGAGCGCGCCGGCCGCGGCCTTTCAGCCATCGAAAGCATGTCTGTGCTTTGCAAGACATCGCTGCATTCAACGGCCATCCGGTTCGTCCAATGCACGCGGGAGCCGATGGCCATCGTCCTCAGCATGGGAGGACGCATCGATCATTGCTTCATGTCAGACGCACTCAAGAACACAAGCGGTATCGATTGGCTGCGCAAGCATGAAGTCGTGCCGCGCGGCACACCGACCCAGATCTTCAATCAGGATCCGAACAACGTCGCATCTGCAGTACGCATCGAAGAGACGTCCAGTCTGCAGCAGTGGTTTGGTGGCAGTCGACGCATTGAGATCAACGAAGACGTGATTGGCCTCGGCCGCTACGGCAAGACCCTCACCGTTCTCTACGACATAGATTTACCGGAGCCGGAAGAGGAGGACGAAGAGGCCGCACTGATCGATTCCTGGGTGCCACGGTTCAAGAGATGAGGGTTGCTTGACCTTGGGACGCAGCACCTATGCCACTGATCGCATGACATAGCCCCGGCGCTGGCGCCTGGTGATCTCCTTGTGCAGCAGCAACTGGCCTTGTGCCAGGGACGCCAAGGGCTCGGCCATGTGGCCGCCGCGCCGGGATCTCAACCCGCCCCAGGCGCGCACCAACTCCAACTCGCCGAACAGATTGGTCTGGATCCGCGCCAGGTAGTACCGAGAGGGCGATGCCCAGCTCAGTTCATGCAGTTCGCCATCGCAAGGACTTGCCGTAGCCATGACCCTCAATGTAGCCCACCACTGGCTCATGGGATGAGCCAGTGAGCTGATCCGTTGGCAAAGAAAAGCGGCAGGGGAGGGCGCTCAAACAGCCAGGTCGCTCGCCCCTCGTTGCCGTTGTTCCTGCAAGAACGGGCGGTCGATCTGCCGGGCCAACGACGCCAGATCCTGCTCGCTGACGCCACACCCCTCGAAATGTCCTCGCCAACCGTCAACTGCGGCCGCGACCTCGGCCACGACCACCTGCGCCCGGTCCAGCGTCAGCGCAAAGGACCGGTGCTCGGACAGCGCATTGGCCAGCGTGGACGTCGCTCCATCACGTCCCACCCGCATCTGCTGGTATCCCAGGGCCTGGCCGGCCGGCAGTACATCGAAGGCCGGTGCCAGCCGGTAGCGCTGGTGGCCATCGACCAGCAGGGCATGGTTCTTCTCGTGGTCGTCGGTGTTGTCGACCAGGATGTTGAAGACCATGCGCCTGAACAGTTCTTCGCCCTGGGCCTCGAACTGGTCCGCCTCGGCCCGTCGGCGCAGCAACAGCGCCAGCTCCGGGTAACCCAGTTCCAGCCCCGCCGCCCGCAGCGCCACATGCGCCGACAAGGCATGCAGCCGTTGGCCCGCTGAGCGGTCAAAGCGCCGCACCGCCACCGCATGGCCGTTCTGCCCATTTTCCAACGGGATCAACCTGGTGGCACATACCTCGATGCCGGCACGCTGTGCCAGCGTCATCGTCGCATGTTCGACCACCGGGCTGTCCAGCGGATCTCCCGTTTCGGCAAACTTGACGACCCAGCTCTCCCGTTCGATCTGCACCAGGGCCTTGGGCCGCGCACCGCCCAAAGTGGCCCCCGGCGTGATCAGCCGCCGCAGACGCTCTTCCACCGGCTCGCCCGCCTCAACCTGGCGCACCAGGGCGTGGATGGCCTCGACCTCGCCCAGGCCGGCCATCGCGCCATGCCGCCGCGGCTCATAGGCCTCGGCTGACGTCGACACACCCATTGCACCGAAGCGGTCGTCGCCGGCGAAGTACAGAAACTCCAAGGTGGACAGGCGGGCAGGGTGGTCCAGCAGGCGGATCACCTTCTCCCCCCAGCGGTCCGGCCGTGCATCGTCCACCGCACCCACCGCCGAGTAAGGCTCCACCGGCAAGAACTCACCGCCATGCAGCGGCAGGTCCTCGCTCAGCGCCAGACCCTTGGCGATCCAACTCGGGTGGTATTCCAGCGAGACGCCACTGACCTGGCGGGCGTTGCGCTGGACGTAGCGCAGGCTGCCGATTAGTACCGGCACCTGGGGATCGGCCACCCACCACAGGAACAGCTCATCGCGCACCTCGTAGTTCATGGCGCTGCCCTCGAGCGCCGGGCCTGGCGCTCACGCGCCAGGCGCACATCCAGCTCCAGTGCTCCGCGGTCCACGGCCGGATCGGCGAGTTCCGGCAGTGCATCCACCCGCCCGACCAGCCACAGGGCTGCGGCATAGATGCCCATGCCTACCCCCGGATCGCCGGCCTCCAACCGCTGCACCGTACGCACCGAAACGCCGATCCGTTTGGCCCAGGCCCGCAGGGACTCGTTACGGCGTACCCTGGCCAGCGCCAGGTTGCCGCCCAAGGCTGCGAGGGCCTGAGCAGCCTGCGGCGGGAGCCAGTCGTTGTGGGCGGAAGACTTAGGCATGCCATTAAATAATACAGAATAGATCAAATGTAGATCTAAATGACATGTAAGTCCACACTGGTCTGAGTTGGGGCAGCGAAAGACGCTGACCAGGTGTTCAGGGCGTCGAAGCAGGGTGCTGGTACCGGTATTCCTGGGTCCGGCCACCATAGCCATAGGCGGCTGCACGCACGTCGTGGACAAAGATGTAGCTCTCCTCGTGCAGCGGGCCCAACAGCCTGGCCAGCCCGGCAAAGGCCTCGGCGATGTAGGCCGCCTTCTGCTCCTTGGTGTTGGTCTCGTCGGTGATCTTGATGTCGAAGTAGACGCTATTGAGCCCCTGCTCACTGAGCGGGCGGCCGCCGACATACCAGTCCTGAGGATCCACATGGTCGATGGCGATCGAGGTCAGCGCCGGCGACTTGCCGAGGATGCGCTGGGTCAGGTCCAGCAGCAGGCTGGCGACCTGGCGGGACAGGGTGGCGGTCCGGGGGGCGCAGACTTTGACGAGCAGGATGGGCATGGGATGTTCAGTGGTTAGCAATGCAACTATTTGGGATGAAACCGCCTGAGCCTCTTCAGGATCAGGTGAGGGCGAAACGAACGACCTTGACCTGTTCGACGGTCTGCACGAACGGCTGCTCGCCCAGCTGCTGCTTGAGGCGGGCGGTCACCGCGGCACTGGCCTGGTTCAGCGCATCGCGGATCTGCAGGGCCTGGTCGGTGGGGTGGATCTCGGATTCGCGGCCGTCGCGCAGGGTCCGCCGACGGTAGACCCAGCCCTTGCTCTCCAACATGTCCAGGCCCCGGGTGGCGGTGGGGCGGGCGATGTCCAGGGTCTGGGCCAGCTGGCTCTGCAGCATGCCGGACTGCGCCAGCACGGCACGAAGCATGAAGGCCTGGGCCGGCGTCAGACCGTAGATCTGAAATGCTGAGGACCATTCCCGCTCCAGCCGGCGGGCCAGGGCGGTGGTGTTGAAGTACAGGCAGTGGTCGAACATGGCTGGAGCATAAATCGATATAGTTAGCAATGCAACCAATAAAGCAGCGGCGACCGGAATTGCCACTCTGCGCAGACTTGGGCTTTGAGGCTCTGGCGGGTGCAAATGGCCGAGGTTGGAATTTGGGTCGCTCGTGAACGGCGGCTGCGATATCGTCGATCAAGCCAAAGTGACAGGGGAGGGTGGCATGACGAGGAAGCTCATCCTGGTGGACATGGACGGGGTGCTGGCCGACTTTGAGAAAGGCTTTGCAGACACCTGGAAAGAAAAAATGCCCGAACGCGCCGCTGTGCCGTTGGCGGCTCGGCGCAGCTTTTACGTTCGCGACGACTACCCGGCAGAACTACGAGATCAGGTGGAAAGCATCTATTTGGCGCCGGGCTTCTACCGAAGCCTGCCGCTGATAAATGGCGCGGTGGAGGCTGTGCGTGAGTTGGTCGGGCTTGGCCACGACCTGCGGATTTGCACCTCACCACTTACCCAGTACCGAAACTGCGTGCTCGAAAAATACGAATGGGTTGAGGAAAACCTCGGCATGGATTACGTCGGCCGGATGATCGTCACGAAGGATAAAACGCTGATCAGCGGCGATGTGCTGGTGGACGACAAACCCGAGATTGGCGGTGTGCGGGCGCCGAGCTGGAAGCACGTGATTTTTGATCAACCGTACAACCGCCAGGTTGCTGGCCCACGTGTGCATTGGTCGAACTGGCGGGAAATCTTGCCGGCCGCGCTCGCACCTTGAGTAGCGCCGGATGCCCAAGTATGCCGACCAGATGGGGCGGGCCGGAAGTTGGCGCCTGGGGCTTTCGCGCCAGAAAGGGCGACGCGGCGGGACCCGGCTCGAAGCGCTGGCGGACGTTGGCCGCGCGTTTCTCCGAAAGCGCCGCAAGCCACCGAGGCGGTCGGTTCAGCGTTGGCAGACCTGTTCAAAGAACAGGTGAAAAAAGGCACACACATGACGCACGAGGTCTAGCGCAACAAAATCGCCTCTAAGTTGTTGATGCATATAGATAAAGTACGTGTCACAATTTATGTGTTTTCATCGATGGGTGTAATACACATGTCCAAAATTCGCCGAAAAAGCCTTATAGATCAACGATCTAGCCGTAACACAAAAAAGTCCGCGTTGGCGGATGGCGGTTGGTTCAGTTTCAGGATGTCCAAGGAGGACAAAGAGAGGCTCGATCGGCTCAAAAAAACCTGGAAGATGAGTGGCGCAGAAGTCATGCGCGCCCTGCTGGAGCAAAAGGACGCAGCGATAGACGGGCACTCCGGGTACGTGCTGAAAAGTCTGTTGGACCTTGAGGAAGCCCTGGGCAAGGGCCTGAGCGAATTGCGCTTCCTGTCAACGGTCGGCATCGTGGCCACGGCGCTCCAAAGCACGACGGTGGACGCAGATGAGAAAGAGCAAGTCGAACTGACCAGGAAGCTTTTGGACACTACACTGCTCGCCGCCAGCCCGGTCGAAGACTATCTGCTGGACAAAAGGAAGACCAATCTCAGCAGCAAAAACTGACAACCATCTCGGCACTGTTTCCCGTGATCAGCTTGCGGGGCGATAGCCTGGTGACCCGGCGTTGGCAGCTGCTGCAGTTACCAAAGCGCCACGCAAGGCAGACGCGGGCGGCAGTCGGATTTGCAGCGGTGCGTGCGCCTTGGTGGTTGAGGCTGGTGGGCGGCGATTCCCGGAGGCCCAGAGCTTTGACCGGATGGGCAACCTAGGCCGCCGGCCCATCCAATGCTGCATACCGGCGTTGTCGAAGCCACATGGCGGCGTACCTTGGGCTTGGTGGAACAGCTCTTCGAGCACCGGCGTGCCGACGACCGGCTGCACGAGGGATTCGCGCCGGTCATGCGGCCGTGGGCGCGCGTCTAAAAACAGCGCGGGTCAAGATGGAACGCCTGGGCCGACACGACACCGAAAAGGCGGTGAAGGCGCCCAGGACGGTCAGTTCAGGATGTCAGTGGCTCACCGCTTGGCCGGTGCAGACACCGCCGCTGCACCGCCCACCTGGGTTCGGAGCAGCATCTGGATCCCGTTCGTGATCAACATGTTGTTGGGGTCCTCTGGCTCGAAGGCGCCAGGTGCGACCCAGACCGTCCACTGCAGATTGCCATCGGCTTCGTTGGTACACAGGTAGCGTCCAAACGCCCCGTCCTGGTTGGCCTGCTCAAAAGCCGCCAACAGCTTCTGACGCCCCCGAACACGCTCCTCGGCGGAATTCTGGGCGTTCGGCGGTGGCACCCGCGTGCCGGCGATCGGGTTGATCTTGTTGACCGCCTCGATCTTGAAGCTGCCGCCCTTCTGCATGCAAAACAGCTTGAGCTTGTCCCGCGGGATGAACAGCTGGCTGGTCGACAAGGCGTTGAATCGGGACATGACCGCCGCCTGGCCATTGGCCTGATGACCAAAGGCGATCTCGTTCAGCACGAACTGGTCGACTTGCTGCGCCGAGTACTTGGCGGCGCGCTCGCCGATGGGCGCGATGCAGCCCGCAACGACCAAGGCCGCGGTGGCCACGGCGAAAGAATGGAATGGGAAAGCGTGCAAAGGGCGCATCGGGCCTGAGCTCCTGTGATCGAAAAGGCGGTTGAGATTCGCCAGGACGACACAGACAAGGCGAAGGCTGAAATTGCACTGTGGATGATCGTCCGTGGTGCGATGGACGTCAAGTTTTGAACATGAGGCATGCCTCGCCCCTCACCCAGTCATGCCCGAGATCCTGTGTTGGTTGCCTTCGGCGAGGCCGTGCGTGCGGTCCGGCGCGAGCAGTCGATGTCGCAAGAAGAGCTGGCCTACCGCTCCGGCGTGGACCGCTCCTACATGTCCAGCATCGAACGTGGCGAGCAGAACGTCGGCCTGATGTCGGTGGCGCGCATTGCCCAGACCCTGGGCGTGCCGATCGCCCAGCTCATGGAGCAGGCGGGACTGTGAATACGCAGGAAGGGCCTTGAGCGCCGCGCCGTGGGCGGCGCCGAGGCCAACCCATTTCTGGCGTGCTGGCTGTTGTTGCTGACAGCTGGCCAGATGGCCGCTCGGGCCTGGTGCGAATCTTGGTTGATGTTGATAGCACCACGGACAATAATCCACAAAGAGCAGGCGCACTGTCGCGCCGGCTTCATCTGGGGGAGGATGCCGTGTTCAGAGCTGACGAGCGATTTGGGGTTGAGGTGCCGCGCATGCTGGCCCATGACGTGGGGGATGCCGACTACTACCGCGCGGTTGAGGTGACGAGCCACGGCATGATTTGGGTTCTGGACGTTCAGGACGAGATGTCGGAGGCTGGAGTTCCTGGGCGTTGGCGGCGGTTGTTCGTGGCCAACCTCGACGAGGCCTTGCGCTTGCTCGGTTTGGCGCAATGGTCAGCCCGCAACCTGTACGTCCTGGTGCCATCGCAAATGAGTCCTGGCAAGACCATGACCCTGGAGCTCTGTCGGGCGGTCTGGGAATGCACCGAGCCGGATGATGACCAAGTTTGCTGGCGCATCGAAACCGACCAGGGCCCGCTGCTGGAAAGCCTTTACGGAACCTTGCCCGGCCAGGAAAGCAAGCGCCAGCTGTTGTGGTCGACGGCGGGCCTTGAGGGCGGTCTGGGGCAGATGTCGTGAACGTCTGGGCGAGTCGTGACGGCAAATCCGACGCGCTTCGGCGTCAGCTCCGGCGGCTTACTTGACTCACGGTCGCGGCGCAGCAGTCCGTGCAGGAAAGCGAAGGGCGAGGTGAAGGGCGATGATCAAATTTCTGAATCTTCTGTTCGACAACCTCATGCCGGTTGTCGAGGGGGTGGGGGAGCTGATCCTGGATTGGGGTACGGCCACGATCCAGCATGGCAACGCCATGTGGGAATGGTTCGACGATGACCAGGCCTGGCCAGACGGCACGGCTTATGCTGGCCCGAGCGGCGCCGGCCAGGGCTGGCCTCGCCACGACGATGACATGTGGCGGTGGTCCGGCGTGGGCCAGACGTGGTCGACCTTCACGGCATTCGCGGACCTGGGCTACAGCGACCAGACTTGGCTGAGCTCACCGTCCGTGAACATCGATGGATCTCCCATGTTTGGCTCCGTGGACATCCACGGAAATCCGTACGGGGTCACGAGCTGGTCGTCAGACAGCTGGTAGGACCTGTGAAGGTGATTGACGTTCCGGTTCGCGCAGGGCCCGCTAGATGGTGGCCAGCATCAGGCACAAGGCCATGGGTTTGATGGGTGACTCGATGAAGCCGCGCGACAGGAAGAAGCGTCGGGTCTGCTCCGAGATGGCGTGCACCAGCACCGCAGCCGCCCTGCGGCTTCCCGAGACCTGGCGGGTCAGACCTCTTCGCTGCGGTCGCGAAACTCCAGTTTGAACTGCCAGCCCTCGAAGGTCGCCACCATGCGGCCGAGTTCGTCCCAAGATATCTCGCGACCGTCGATGACGACCATCGGCGCACCATGATCCTGGTCGGGATCGCTGTCGACAGTGCCGCGCAGAATCATGCGGTCGTTCACTTGCGGCCCAAGCTCAGTGTCCTCGAGATGGGTGAGTGCCAAAGCTCGGCGCATCTTGCCAATGAGCCGGCCCAGCAACTCCAGGGGGTCACCGTCGGGCTGCCCGATCACCTGAAACTCATACCCGGCCGGGCGGCCATCGCGCAACTCGAAGGAGTCGATCGCCACGCCGGGCCCGAACAGCCGGGTGCGAAACTGGAACTCGTGCTCGATGCCACGAGCATCGATCATGCAGACAGGTTCAAAGTCCACGTGCTCGAAACGCTGCAGCCCGAGGCGGTCGGCGGCGGCCTCGTTGAAACACCGGCCGCAGAGCTGACGGTAGCCACCTTCCATCGACCCGTAGTTCACGACGTCGTGGGCGACGGTAGGTTGGCGACAGGCGTCGCAGATGATGGGCTGCATGGGCGGTGCGATGCGTGGAGGCATGCCGGCTGTAGGCTAGGCCCATCCTGGTTCAATCGCCCATCCGTTTTGAAACCCGGCTGTCAGGGCGAAATCGCCTGGATAGGCGGCTAGCAATTGGACGAGATCCTGTTTGAAGGTCTGTGGCAGACCCGTCTGGGACAGGAGATAGTGAATCACTTTTGCGCCAGCATGCAATGAACGATTGTTCGGCCCCAGATCGAGGCCCGTGGCCACGCCATTCACCCGCTTGCCTTTGTAGTTGGCTGGCGAGATGCGCAAGGTGACACCGAAGACCTGCCCATGGTGGGCAACCACGTTGCGCAGATAGGTCACGGTATGCAGCCAGGACTCAAACACTTCGGGCTGCTGTACGCCGAATCGCCTGGCTATGGCCTTGCGATCGTTGGGATCACGCAGTGCCGTGTAAAGCCGCGACCAGATGCCCAGCGTGACACATTCGCTGATGACCCAGCTGGGCGGCAGGTAGGGCTCGTCATAGGTGCTGAAGTAATGGGCCACCGGTCGACGCTCCTTGGAGCGACCTACCTCGTCTTCGATCTTCTTGAGGAACGCTCCGAAGCCCCACTTGTCAGTGGGTTTGAACACGGCGGGCATCAAGAACCAGTGCGGCGAATGGTGCAAGCTCAGGTAGTTCGCCATGCTCGAGCGCACACTGAGCTCGATCAGCTCGATGGCTTGCCAAAGCGACGCACGCAGCCTGCGGTCGAATTCAACCTGCTGCGCAAGTCGGGTGAAGGTGTCCTGGCCGGGTTGGAACGACTTGGTGGCCGGGTCAACCGATCGCCACCAGTAGCCCTTCAGACGGTGGCCACCATTGAACTCGATGTAGGCGAGTGCCAACGACTCATCGGTCGGATTGACCACGAGCCCCTGGCGTTTCAGCTTGGCCAGGAGATCTTTGGGGCTCAAGGGCGGCTTGACGAACGCTAGCTTTGCCATGCTGAAAAAGGAAAACCCGCCTTTTGCACGTCTGCTTGCGCAGAACCTTGGCCTAAACCAAGACGTGTGGCGGGTGTGTTGCTATGAACTTTAGCGCCAGCTAACGACTTCGTCAACACTGGCAAACAAAGCCTACGAGGTTTCGTACCCGCATAAATACTCGTTGAACGCATCAATTGGCCCGCAAACCCGCGTCAAAACTGGGTCAAGCGATGGCTGAGATCCGGGAGAGCTATTGCCAAGCGCTAGTGGCATTCTGGAACGCTATGCCATGCCGAGAAAATTCACCACCTTCGTGTCGGCACCAAACTCGCGCCGGCTGCCGAGCAGGTCGGTGAGCAGGCGGGGCTGGACCCCCATTTTTCGGGCCACAGCCGCCATGGGCACGCCCAGCTCTTCGGTCATGACGCGCAGGCCGTCGTTGACCACTTCGGGTTGCTCGACAGGGATGAGGCCGTCCTCATGTTCCTCGATGGCCTCGCCGTGGCGTTTGAGGGTGATGTAGCCGGAGCGAACCTGGTCGTCTGAAAACACCCCGAGCTGTCGGCCGCGATACAGCAGGGCCGCTTTGGAAACACCCCAGCGCAGCTTGAGCGTGCTCATGTAGTCCCAGTTGATCCGTGTCCCCCGCAACGCACGCTTGCTCTCGGCCAGGAACGACGCGCGCGGCAGCAGAAAGGCGCTCGCGAACCGGTTGGCCTGTGCCTCGGTCAATCGGTCTCCGGTCAGCACGCCGATGTGCAGGGCAAAGTGGCCCAGCTCATGGGCCACGCCGAAGCGCGCTCGGCATGCCGATCGACCCGAGTCGTTGAGCGCGATGACGGGGCGACGGGTGGCGAAGGAGACGGCGTCGACCTCGTTCGCCAGGCCCGAGACCCGCATGACCACCGCGCCGGCCGTCTCGGCCACACGGGTGATGTTGGCGATCGGTCCCCAGCCCAGGCCCCATGCACTGCGACACGCCTCCGCCCCACGCTCGATCGACTCCTCGGATGCCGGGTCCGCCTCGGAGATGTTGTAGTCGGGCAGCTCCAAATGCTCGTCGAGCACGCACACCAGTCGCTTGAGCATTTCGCCTCGCGCACGCGCGTACTGGCGCAGCACGGCCTTGGTGGTCAATTGCTTGCGGAAGTGGCACTGCTCCTCGGTCAGCGGCATGGGGTCCACGTCCCGCAGGAACTCGGGCAGGATGTCCAGTTGCTCCAGCAGCGAGTGCTCTAACGCGGCCGAAACCGGCTCCGCGCCCGTTTCGACTCGGCTCAGGTACTGCTTCGACTTGTCCAGCTTCTCGCCCAGTTCGGCGAGCGAAAGACCGTGGAACAACCGCGCCAGACGAATGTTCGCGCCAATGATCTCCGTGCTCATGGCCCGGCCGATGCCAGTGCACCGTCGCCCTCGCCATCGAGGCCAGGCTTGCGCTTCGGCGTGATGCTGGGCTTGGGCAACTCCACTGCGAGCGGTACCGACGGCGCGGCCTCACCCAGGCGACGGAGAACGCCGCCGGAGGTCCATCGGCAAACCACTTCACCGGCTGCGGAAAAGCCCAACAGCACAACGCGGGGCTCGGCGGCCTCACTGAAGCCCAGGTCCAGAACGAACACGAAGCGCGCGGCTTCGCCGGCCTCAGCCTCTTCCAGGAACGTGATCTGGTGCTGATGAACCTCGATAACGGCACGCTTCTTGGGCGACTCGGCACTGTCGTTGCTGAAACGGCAGGGAATGCCGTGGATCTCAAAGACCAGATCCAGGCTGTTGTTAAGCACCTTCAGCCAGGGGTGTTGGCCCGAGCGGTACTCCAACCAGAAGCGCTTTTGCTGGCGCCCGAAACGGGTCGTGCCGCGCGTGTACGAGGTGTCGGTGTCGCGCACCAGGTCATCTTCGGTCGCGGCCCACTCCTCTAGCAGCCACGATGAGACAAGCTCAAGGTACTCTTCCTTCAGCGCAGCAGGAAGGTAGTCCCGGGGTGAGGTCGTGGTGGGCATTTTGTGCAGATAGAGTAGATCGTCAACCAATTATGTGCGATTTTCTCCAATCGTCAACCCAGCCTGTCTGGCGATGCTCCAGGACGGAGTGGTCGGGGCAAGTGGGGACGCACGACCCAGTGGAAAAACTGACATTGACGAAAGATCGTGTGTACGTAAGTTTGCGAGTACTCGCCATCTCAAAAATCTATCGTTTATAACGATTCTTGCAGGCGTTAAAGACAACGTAGCCGCGACAACAATAGTTATGTAAAGCGACTGACGGGCATCGCCAGGCAATTCTTTGCGTACTCGTCGCCATCGAAGCCTGGCCGCAGTCGGTTAGCTGACCACGAACGCATCGCTCAAAGCCACCGTCTGACCGCTCGCAGGTACGTGCGGTATTCATCTCCAAAGCGTGCGCTCAACACCCGCTCCTCTGGTTCGATCTGAAAGCGGTTCAAGTACACAACGAAGGCAAGCACCAGCAGCATCGCCACCAGGTTCGCCACAAAGCACGCCCAGCCGACCAGCACCAGTGCAAAGCCCACGTACATCGGGTTGCGGCTAAAACGGTAGATCCCAGTGGTCACCATCACGGATGCGGTCCCGGGCTGGGTGGGGTTGACCGTGGTGCTGGCGCGGCCAAAGGCGAGCACACCCTCCAAGGCGACCACCGCGCCGCAGACCGCGAACCCCGCAGCCAACCACCAACGCCCGGGCACGGCCAGCGCGAAGCTTGGAAGACAGATCGAGGCCAGCCACATCGCCCCGGCAAAGACCGCACTCAGGAGCAATGGCGGAACCCTGAGTTCGAGTGCTTGCATCGCCAGCCCAGCTTGCTCAGAAACCGAGGATGGCCTTCACCACCCACTTGTCTGGCGAGGCTTGCCAGCCTCGGCCGATGCCGAAGTTGACCTCGGTGCCGCCCACCTTGCCGTCGAACACCAGGAACAGACTCTGTTCGCGCTGCGAGGGCGGCAGGAAATTGTTGATCGGCCCCATCGCGGTGTAGTGCTCCAAGCCCACCGATTTGCCCTCGCCCAGTTCGTAGGCGACCTTGAAGGCCGGCTCGAACTCCGGCATGCGGCTGGCTCCGTCGGACAGGGCCGAACCCAGGATGGGGTTGGCGATGAATTCCCAGTTGCCCATCCTGTAGCCCAGGATGGGCCGCAGTTCGGCATTCCAGTGGCTGGACTCGGTGTGCAGGGCAACGCGCCCCAACTCGAAGTTCACGCCCCAGTAGAACGGCGCGTCGTCGCTGGCCACCAGGTACTTGACGCGGCCCTTCAGGCCCTCGACCGAGGCGCCACCGCCTGCCGCCTTGATCATGGGCACGTACAGCCCCAGTTCCAGCCGCTCGGTGATGCCCCAGGAGAACTCGGGCGTGACGCGCAGCATGCGATCCACCGGCTTCTGCCCCGGCCACTCCACCTGCTTGCTGCCCTGGGTGACGTAGTTGACGTGCAGTTCCAGGCCACGCTCGCCGGGCTTGTTGATGTCGGCGCCATAAACCTGGATCTCGTCGCCGGCAGCATGGGCCAGACCAGCCGCACACAAAAGAACGGCGGAGGCAATTTGGTTGAACTTCATGAGGTGATTCCTTGATGGGGATGCCGCACCAGCGCGGCGAACTTCAAAACTTCTTCGGGACAGCGAGCGCGTGGAAGCGCTCATCGCCGCAAGTCCAGATCGGCGACCAGCTTGGCCGCGCCAGCACGCTGGCGTGAACGCTGCGCGTCGGGCACATACCAGCTGAAGGTGGAGCCCCAGGTCATGGTGCTGCCCTCCACCTCCACAAAGGCCACCTCGCCAGCAGCCGCCGAGACGGTCACCTCGGCGCGCTTGCCCTCCCATTCCAGCGAGACCAGGTGCTGGCCTGGCGCGAGCACCACGCGGGCCACCGACGCCGGCACCGTGATAACGGGCGGCTGCCCGTCGATGGACACCGGGAGACGGTGGTGCGAGTCATTGAGGTGATTGCGAACCACGTACAGCACGGCCGCCCCTGCCACCGGCGTGAACTGCCTGGCCTTGGCTTCCGCCTCCAGCGATGGCACGGCCGCCGGCGTGCAGGTCTTGCTGGTGCTGTTGCTGCGGCCCGGGTTGTAGCAGTAGCGGCCATCGGCCTCGGTGGGCCTGGTGGGTGGGTTGGCGCAGCCCGCCAGAGCGAGCGCGGCCGTCAGAGCGATCAGGTGCAACTTCATCATGATGACTTTCCTTGTTTGAGATGCGTGTGGGGTGTGGTGTCCGGCCATCAGGGGATGGAGATCGCCTGGGCCAGCGTGGTGACGGTGACCAGGCCGGAGTGGGCGAGACCGGTGTGGGCGGCGCGGCAGATCGCCTGCACCAGTTCGTCCACCTCGCTGTCCTCGCACAGCAGCTCCAGCTTGTATTCATTGACCACCTCGTCGCCCAGATCCAGCGAGTAGTGGCGCTCCTCGTCGTCCAGCGGCAGCAAGGAGCCCTTGACCATGTAGACGGCCAGGTTGTGCCGGCTGGCTTTGACGGCTGCCGCCCAGGCCGGAGCAGCCTTGAGGGCCGCGATCACGTCGGCCACGCGGCTGCGGTGGACGTAGGCCTTGATTTCCTTCATGTCATGCTCCTTCAAGTACAGACTGGGCCCGCTCGCGCCGCGACTCGGCACGTTGCTCGGACCATTCGTAGAACAGCGGCAGCAGCAGCAATGTCAAAGCCGTCGAGGTGATCAGGCCGCCCACCACCACGGTGGCCAGCGGGCGCTGGGTTTCGGCGCCCACGCCGCTGGACAGCAGCATGGGGATCAGCCCCAGGATGGCCACCGAGGCCGTCATCAGCACGGGGCGCAGCCGCAGGGCCGCCCCTTCACGCACGGCGCTGCGGATGTCGCGCCCTCGTCGTCGCAGGTCGTTGAGGAAGGACACCATCACGATGCCGTTCAGCATGGCCACGCCGAACACCGCGATGAAGCCGATGGCCGAAGGCACCGACAGGTACTGCCCGCTGGCGAACAGCCCGAAGACGCCACCGATGATGGCGAAGGGCACGTTGGCGATGATCAGCGTGGCGTGCCGCACCGAGTTGAACGCGGTGTAGAGCAGGATGAAGATCAGGCCGATGGTGAGCGGCACGATCATCGCCAGGCGGGCCATGGCGCGTTGCTGGTTCTCGAAGGCGCCACCCCATTCCATCCAGTAGCCCGGGGGCAGCTTCACCTGGCTGCGCACCAGCGCGTCGGCTTCCTTCACGAAGCCGTCCACGTCGCGGCCCTTCACGTCGAGTTGCAGCACCGAGTAGCGCTGCAAGGCCTCACGGCGTACGAAGGAATAGCCCTCGTCCAGTTCGATCTTCGCCACCTGGGAGAACGGGATCAACGCGCTTTCGCCGGTGCGCAGCGGGATGTTGGCGATGGCCGCCGGGCTGGTGCGGAACTCGTCGGCCAGGCGCACGGCAATGTCGAAACGCTTGGTGCCATCGATCAGCGTGGACACCGCGCTGCCACCGATGCCCGACTGCACCACCTCCAGGATCTCGTCGGCGTTGATGCCATAGCGCGCGGCTGCGGCCCGGTCGACCTTGATGATGAGCTGCGGTTTGCCCTTGTTGGCCTCGGCCGAGAGATCGGCCACGCCCGGCACCTTGTCCAGCACCGCCTTCACCTGTCCGGTGAGCCGGTCCAGCGTTTCCAGGTCTTCGCCGTAGAGCTTCAGGGCCAGCGTGGCTCGCACGCCCGAGATCAGCTCCTCCACCCGCATCTGGATCGGCTGGGTGGCGCTGAAGACCGCCGTCGGCACCTCCTTCTCCAGCACCTCCTGCATCTGGGCGCTGAGTTCGGCGTAGGAGCGCCTTTGAGGCCACTCGCCTTGCGGCTTGGTCTCGATCAGCACCTCCATGTAGTTCACGTCGGCCGTCTCGCCCTTCTCGGCCCGGCCGATGGTGGCCAGCACCGAGACCACCTGCGGAAACTCCTTGCGCAGCTTGGCGTCGACCTGGTTCGAGACCTTGATCGACTCGTCCAGCGAGGTGGACGGGATGCCCGTGATGCGGAACATGATGGCGCCCTCCTGCAACTGGGGCATGAACTCCTTGCCCAGCAGCGGGAACAGGCCCAGCGCCACCACCAGCAGCGCCAGGGCCACGCCCACCACACGGGCCTTGCGCTCCAGTGCCCAGTCCAGCAGCGGCAGGTAGACGCGCTTGGCGGCGCGGATCAGGAAGGTGTCCTTCTCCTCCTTGGCCTTGAGGATCAGCGCAGCCAGCACCGGCACCAGGGTGAGCGAGAGCAGCAGCGAGCCGGCCATCGCGAAGGTGATGGTCAGCGCCATGGGCTTGAACAGCTTGCCTTCGAGCCCGGTCAACGAGAACAGCGGCAAGAAGACCACGATGATGATCAGGATCGCGAACGCGATGGGGTTGGCCACCTCGCGCGCCGCCTCCAGGATCAAATGCGTCTTGGGCACGGCCTTGCCGCTCTCCTTGGCATGGGCCAGCAGCCGGAAGGCGTTCTCCACCATCACCACCGCACCGTCCACCATCATCCCGGTGCCGATGGCCAGGCCGGCCAGCGACATCAGGTTGGCCGAGAGGCCGAACTGGTCCATCAGCAGGAAGGCGATCAGCATCGCCAGCGGCAGCGTGACGATCACCACCACCGCCGACCTGATCTCGCCCAGGAACAGGAACAGCACGATGGCCACCAGGATGGCCCCCTCCACCAGGGCACTCTCGGCCGTGCCCAGGGCCTTCTCGACGATCTCGGTGCGGTCGTAGATGGGCTTGAGCACCACGCCCTGAGGCAGTGCCGCCTGGGCCGTGGCCAGCTTGGCCTTGACGGCGTCCACCACGGTCTTGGCGTTCTCGTTCACGCGCGCCAGGGCCATGCCCAGCACCACCTCGTGGCCGTCGCGCGTGACAGCACCAAAGCGCAAGGCAGGCGCCTCCTTCACCTCGGCCACGTCTCGCACGTACACCGGCGTGCCGCCGCGCTCGGCCAGCACGATGGCGCCGATCTCGTCGCCATTGCCCACCAGGCCCAGGCCGCGCACCAGGTACTGCTCGGCACCCAGGTTGAGGTACTGCCCGCCCACCTGCTTGTTGTTGGCGGTGAGCGCCTCCATGACGCGCTTGAAGCTGAGTTGGTACTGGATCAGCTTGCGCGGGTCGATCTGCACCTGGTACTGCTTCTCGTGGCCGCCCCAGGTGATGACATCGTCCACCCCCGGCGCGGTGCGCAGGATCAGCCGCACCGTCCAGTCGTGCAGGGTGCGCAAATCCATGGCCGACAGCTTCTTGTCGGTGGACTCGATCGTGTACCAGAACACCTGGCCCAGGCCCGAGCTGTTGGGGCCCAGCACCGGCTCGCCATAGCCTTGCGGCAGGCGCTCCTTGGCCTCCTGGAGCTTCTCGCCCACCAGGCGGCGGGCGAAGTAGATGTCGACGTTGTCCTTGAAGTACACGCCGACGTAGGACAGGCCGAACAACGAGACCGAGCGCACTTCCTCGACGCCGGCCAAGCCGGCCATGGCGCCCTCGATGGGCGTGGTGAGCAGGCGCTCAACGTCCTCGGCCGCGAGGCCCGGCGACTCGGTGTAGATATTGACCTGGATGGGGGTGACGTCCGGGAAGGCGTCCACCGGCACGTTGCGGAAGGCCTGTACACCCAGACCCAGCAACACGGCGAAGCCGACCAGGACGAGCACCTTGTAACGCAGCGAGGCGTCAACGATGGCATTGAGCATGGTGATGGTTCTCCGCCGTGCTCAGTGCTCGTCGCTGATCTGCGACTTCAGCACCCGGGCCTTGAGCGCGTAGGCGCCCGCAGCCACCACCTGGTCTCCCGCCACCAGTCCAGATTTGACGACGGTGCGCCCGCTGGCCTTGGCGCCAGGCTCGATGGCGCGCGCCTCGTAGCCGCCATGCTCGAACACGAAGACCGTGGGCAAGCCCTGCATCAGCACGATGGCATCGTCGGGCACGCTCAGCACCTGGGCGGTTGTCTTGGCCATCGCGCCACTGGTGTTGATGGTCGCGCTGGCAAACATCTCGGGCTTGAGCCGGCCGTCCTTGTTGTCCACCTCGATGCGGGCCGGCACTGTGCGCTTGTCCTTGTCCAGCACGGCGGCTACATAGGTCAGCTTGCCGCTGAAGCGTTCACCGGGGTAGGCCGTCACGGTCACCGTGGCGGCGGCACCTGGGCGCACCTTGGCCAGCTGGGCCTCGCCGAGGTCGGCCTCGATCCAGACCCTGGACAGGTCGGCGACGACGAACAAGGGCTCGCTGGGGTTGGCCAACTGGCCCAGCGTGGCCGTCTTCTCGATCACCGTGCCGGCAAAGGGCGCGGCCACAGTGAAGGTGGAGGCTGCGCGCTCGGCGTTGCGCGGCGCGCTCACGCCCAGCAAGCGCAGCCGATCCTCGGCCGCGCGCAGGCTGGCCGCCGCCATCTCGCGCTCGGACTGCACACGCAGGAATTCCTTCTTCGGAATGATCTCGTCGGCGTTCAGCGCCTCGGCACGCCTGTAGTCGGCGTCGGCGATGCGCAAGGCCGACTGGGCATGCGCCCAGGCCGTGGCCGCTTCGCCGATCACCAGGCTGTCCAGCGTGGCCAAGGCCTGCCCGGCACGCACCGGCTCGCCCAGCCTGGCGGACACGGCGGTGACCCGGCCTTCCACCCGGGGCGCCACACGGGCCACACGGTCCGGGTTGGCGCGGATGGTGGCGGTGACGGTGATGCTGTCGGCCTGCGGCTTGGCGGCCAGGGTTTCCAGCTGGATGCCGGCGCGCTTGGCGTCTTCGTCGCTGAGCTGGAGGCCGTCGGCGTGTTCGCCTGTCTTGCCAGGTTCCTTGGCGCTGGCCTTCTCGGCCGCCTTGGCGTCGGCGCCCGGCAGCTTGTCGCCGCAGGCGGCCAGGGCCAGCAGCGCGGTCAGGGTGGTGGTGAGTGTGAGATGTCGGAAATTCATGGTTGTTGTCCTTGCTGTGGCCAGCCCACCAGGGCTTCGAGCGCGCAGCGCGCGGCCTGGGTGTCGGCGAGGGCGTCGATGAGGTCGCGGCGCGCGTCCAGCGCCTGGCGGTTGACGACGATCAGCTCCAGCAGGCCGATCTGGCCGGCGCGCTGTGACTTGAGCGAGAGCTGCTGGTTCTGGGTCAGCGCGGGCAGCACCGAGGTCTGCAGCCGCTGCACCCGGGCCTGCAGGCTTTGCAGCCGGCTCCACAGGGTGTGGGCCTGGGCCCGCAGTTCCCGAGCGGTGGTATCGCGCTCGATCTGCGCCAGACTGAGGTCGCTGCTGGCCTGGCCGATGCCGGCCGCGTTGTGCCTGAACAGGGGCAGCGGCACAGAGACCGAGAGCGTGGTCAGGCGCTCGCGGGCGTCCCCCGGGCCTTCGCGGCCCACATTGAGACCCACCGAGACATCGGGGTAACGGCTGGCCTGCTCCAGGTTCAGGCGGGCCCGGGCGCTGTCCTGGCGGGCCAGCAATGCGCGCAAGCGCGGCTGCTGGTCGATGGCCGTCAGCAGGGCTTCGAGCGTGGGGCTGGACAGCGCCCGTTCGGCCAGGTCGCCCGAGGCGGCAGGCACTTGCCCGGGTGGCAGTTGCAGTTGGTCGGCCAGGGCGGCGCGAGCCTCCAGCAACTGCTCCTTGGCCAGCGCCAACTGGTTGCGCGCGCGCTCGGCCTCGACCAGGGCCACATTGGCATCCAGGCGCGTGTCTTCGCCGGCGGCGCGGCGCTTCTCGACGGCGGCGGCGGTGCTGTCGAACAGCTTGAGCGCCTCGGCCTCGACCTCGACCCGCTGCTGGCTGGCCAGCACACGGTAGTGGGCCTGCGCCACGTCGCCCCGCAGTTGCCGGCGTGCGTCCTCGATCTCGGCACGCAGGGCCGCCAGGGCGGCCTCACTGGCCTGGCGCCGGTGCCCTTGCTGGCCGGCCAGCTCGAAGGTCTGCGACAGGCCGGCGCTCCACTCGCTGCGGCGCTCGCCAGGCAGACCAGTCTGAGGCACCGTGCGGCGCGTGTTCTCCAGGGCCAGCTGGGGGTTGTTGTAGAGCGGCGCAGCGGCATCGGTGCGCGCGCCCTCGGCGGCGGCCAGTTGCGCTTGTTTGAGCCGGATGGTGGGGTGGGCGGTGGCGGCGAGGCGCAACGCCTCGTCCAGCGTCAGCGCCGGGGTGGACGGCCGCTCGCTTGCTTGTGGCCCTGCCACGGCTGCGGTGGCCTGTGCGTGGCTGAGCCACGGGCACACGGCCAGCGCGCCGGCCAGGGCCAGCGTCTTGAATCGCATTGAATTCTCCTTGTTGCGGGAACAACCAACGGGGAGGAATTCGGCGAGTCGTCAGGAACTCAGGGGATGGGGGTGTGACAGGCTCGCCGAATCAGGCGAGCGGTCTGTCCGGGCGTTCGGGCGCGGACGGGATGTGGGAACTGAAGTCCGCCAGGACATCGAGCCTGGGCAGATGAGTGGCGCTCGGCGGGGCCAAGGTCTGGTCCGCGAACAGCCACTGGACGCCCAGATGGCAGATGCCACAGTCGTTGTCCGCGCTCGGCGGCGACTGGGTCTTGCCGTCCTTGCTCACCTCGCCGGTCGCACCTTGGTGCTTGTGCTCGTGGTGACCCAGGTGCTGGGCGGCGGCGCCGGTTTCGTGCGTGCAATAGGTTGCCGCTGCCGCCCAGGTCCATTGGACTGGCAGCAACAACATCATGCAGATGAGCACAAGACGACGCATCGCTTCAGTGTACCGGGTGGGAAGTGGCGGGCAAGCTGATGATCGTTCCCAAGCGTGGCAGATGCACGCGCACGGGGCCCTGTGGCAGCCGAGACCCTGGGCCATCCATCAGGCATCTGCGCGCCAACGCAGCAACCTGAGCCCGTTGAACACCACCAGCAGGCTGGCCCCCATGTCGGCGAACACGGCCATCCACAAGGTGGCCTGGCCGGCCATGGCCAGCGCCAGGAAGACCGCCTTGATGCCCAGGGCCAGGGCGATGTTCTGCCACAGCACATTGCGGGTGGCCCGTGACAGCCGCACGAACTCGGCCAGCTTGCGCGGGTCGTCGTCCATCAAGGCGACGTCAGCGGTCTCGATGGCGGTGTCGGTGCCTGCGGCGCCCATCGCAAAGCCGATGTCGGCCCGGGCCAGGGCCGGCGCATCGTTGATGCCATCACCAACCATGCCCACCACGGTGCCCTGTGCGGTGCGGGCTTCGATGACACGGAGCTTGTCCTCGGGCAACATTTCGCTGTGCACATCGGTGATGCCCACCTGAGCCGCGATGGCCTGGGCCGTGTGCCGGTTGTCTCCCGTCAGCATGGCGGTGGCCACCCCCAGCGACTGGAGTTGCGCCACGGCTTCGGCGCTGTGCGCTCGCACCGCATCGGCGATGGCATAGATGGCCAGCGCTTGCGGGCCAAGCATCAGCACGATGGCGGTCTTGCCTTGCTGCTCCAGCGCATCCAACCGGGTCTCCAGTTCGGGTGAACAGGCCCCGCTCTCTTCGACCAGCCGGTGATTGCCCAGGCGGTAGGTGACGCCAGCGATGTCCCCCTCCACCCCGCGCCCCTGCAAGGCCTTGAAGCCCGTGACCTCGTGCGGCGTTGCGGTCTTCAGCAGAGCCGTGGCCACGGCCCTGGACACCGGGTGGTCGCTGCGGGCGGCCAACGACAGGGCCAGCGGCGCGACCTCCGCTTCGGTGCCGTTCAACGCCACGGCATCGGTGAGCCTGGGTCGGCCCTCGGTCAGTGTGCCGGTCTTGTCCAGCGCAATGAGTTTCAGCCGATGACCCTGCTCCAGGTAGAGGCCACCCTTGATCAGGATGCCGCGTCGCGCGGCCGCCGTCAGGCCCGAGACCACGGAGACCGGCGTGGAGATCACCAGGGCGCAGGGGCAGGCGATGACCAGCATCACCAAGGCGCGGTAGATCCAGGTGTGCCAGTCGGCTCCCAGAAACAAGGGCGGCACCAGGGCGAGGCCCAAGGCCAACAGGAACACGGCGGGCGTGTAGTAGGCCGAGAAGGTGTCAACGAAGCGCTGAGTGGGCGCGCGGCTGCCTTGCGCCTCCTGCACCGCGTGGACGATGCGGGCCAGGGTCGAGTTGCTGGCCAAGGCGCTGACCTTGACCTCGATTTCTGCGTTCTGGTTGATGGTGCCTGCGAACACCGGGTCGCCAGGGACCTTGTCGACGGGCACGCTCTCGCCGGTGATGGGCGACTGGTCGATGGCAGAGGCGCCGGCCGTCACCTGGCCATCCAGCGCTATGCGCTCGCCCGGCCGCACACGCAGCACGGCACCCAGAGGCACCTCGGCCGCGGGGACTTCGCGCCAACCGGTGGGCGTTTGCACGGTGGCAAGCTGCGGCGCCATGGCCATCAAGCCTTCGACCGCATGGCGAGCCCGGTCCAGCGACCGGGCCTCGATCAGCTCGGCGACCGCGAACAGCACCATGACCATGGCCGCTTCAGGCCATTGCCCTATCAGCATGGCGCCAGTGACGGCCACCGACATCAGGGCATTGATGTTCAAGGTCCGTTGGCGCAGAGCAAACCAGCCCTTGCGGTAGGTCTCCAGGCCGGACAAGGCGATGGCGGCCAGCGCGAGCGCCATGCCCGCCACAGCGTGCTCGCCAAGCCAGTAGGCCACGGCTTCGGCGGACACGGCCAGCAGGCCGGCAGCCATGAGCTTGTGGTGGTTGGCGATGGGCCCTGCGGCTGGCTTCGCAGCGGTCGCCGGCGATGCGTTCTCTTGGACCGTGCCGGTCATGCCCACTTCACTGAGCGCTTGCAGCAGCTCGGGCCGACGCCCTGGCGCATGGTCCACAGTCAGGGTGCGCTGCATCAGGTTGAAAGACAGGCCCGTGACCCAGGGCTGATCGTCCAGGCGCTTGCGGATCAAGGCTTCCTCGGTGGGGCAGTCCATGTTGGCTATGCGCAAGATGCTGCGCTCGGCCACGCCTTCGCTCTGAGCTGGCGCCACCGGCAGCCGGACTTCCAGGCCCGAAGTGCGAGCAGCCTCCAGCAGGATTTGCTCCGCCACCGTGTCGTGCTCCACCTTGACCGCCTTGCGCACAAAGTCCGGTGTCACATCGCGAACACCCTCGACACGCCGCAGGGCCTTGTCGACCATGCTGAACTCGGTCGGGCAGCACATCCCGGGCACGCTGAGCAGCAAGCTGCTGCTGGGCTTCTCGCTGGGTGTGCTCGCAGCAGCACTGCCCTGGCAACCACACGCACTGCATCCTTCCGACATCCGCCACTCCTGTTGAAGGGCTCCATTGGAAACCCTATAGTGACCAGAGAGTCAAGCGCCGTGGGCGCACAGTGAGGAGCATCATGAAGATCGGCGAATTGGCCTCCCGCACCGGCTGCCCAGTGCAGACCATCCGGTTCTACGAGACCGAGGGGCTGTTGCAAGCACCCGAACGTGGAACCAACAACTACCGGGACTATGGGCAGGCCCATCTGGACCGCCTGAGTTTCATCGTGCGCTGCCGCTCCCTGGACATGGCCCACGACGAGATCCGGGTGCTGCTTCGCCTGCAGGATGAGCCGACCCGCCCTTGTGACGAGGTCACCGAGCTGCTCGAAGCCCATGCCCAGCACGTGGAGGCCCGCATTGCCGAATTGAAGGTGTTGAGGCGGCAGATCAAGGACATCCAAGATGCCTGCGCCGGCGGCGTGTGCATCGGTGAATGCGGCGCACTGGATTCCCTGCGCCGTCACACGGGCGCCAGTCCAGCCAAGCGCGGCCATTTGAAGGGTGTTCACCGGTAGCGGCCGGTGGATGACCCGTTTGGAGCGGGCACAATGAATCGAGCACATTGCCGGTGGGCTGGTTCGGCACTTGGCCGTCCGCTTGTCGTGCCCTGGTCTTCATGAAACGGAGGCGAGATGACAACGCAATCGCACTGGGACACCGTCTATCAAACCAAGCCGGCTGACGCCGTCAGTTGGTATGCCCCGCATCTGCGCGAGTCCTTGCGCTACGTGAAGCAAGCATCGGTCAATGAAGGCGGCGCCATCATCGACGTCGGTGGCGGCGAGTCCACCTTGGTCGACGACCTGCTGGCGGCCGGCATGTCGGACATCACCGTGCTCGACATTTCCCCCGCCGCGTTGGAGGTCACCCGCAACCGCCTTGGCCTGGTCGGCGCTTCCGTGAAATGGCTGGCTGGCGACATCCTCGAAGCCGATCTGCCCGAGGCCACCTACGACATCTGGCATGACCGCGCTGTGTTCCACTTCCTGGTCACTGAAGACCAACGTCGGCGCTATGTAGCCCAGGTGCTCAGGTCGCTCAAGGTGGGCGGCCATGCCATCCTGGGCACGTTCGGCCCCGACGGCCCCGACAAGTGCAGTGGCTTGCCGGTGTCCAAGTACGCTCCGGGCGAACTGCACGGCACGTTCGGCCAGCCCTTTGAACTCATGGACAGCAGTTTCGAGATCCACACCACGCCCTGGGGATCCACGCAGCAGTTCGTCTACTGCTTCTGCCTGCGGCGCTGAGCCGCCAACCCGAGCCCCATGCCCTCTGAGTGAGCGTCGGGTTTTGCTCTCATCGCCTCCATGTCACTGCGCACTGCTTTCCCTGCCTTGATGGCCGCACTGCTGTTCGGTGCCAGCACGCCGCTGGCCAAACGGCTGGGTGTGGACGTGCCACCGCAGTTGCTGGCAGGCCTGCTCTACCTGGGCAGCGGCCTTGGCCTGGCCACGCTGATGGCCGTCCGTGGCCTGGTGCAGACCGGGTCGCGCGCACAGGCCGTGGCGCTCCACATCCCCTTGCGGGAGTGGCCCTGGCTGGCCGGTGCCATCCTGTCCGGCGGCGTGCTGGGCCCGGTTTTTCTCATGTCGGGTCTGGCTGCTACCGAGGCCGCCGCCGCGTCCTTGCTGCTGAACCTGGAAGGTGTGTTCACCGCCGTCCTGGCCTGGTGGGTCTTCAAGGAGAACGCTGATCACCAAATCGTGCTGGGCATGGCGGCCATCCTGGCCGGGGGCGTGCTGCTGTCGCTTCAGCCTGGCTCGGCGGGCCTGTCGACGGGCGCCTTACTGATCGCTGCCGCCTGCCTGTGCTGGGCGGTGGACAACAACCTGACACGCAAGGTGTCGGCGAACGACGCTTTGCTGGTGGCCTGCCTCAAGGGACTCATCGCGGGCCTGGTCAATGCAGGTCTGGCGTTGGCCGGCTGCGCCGAGTTGCCCACAGGCGTGCATTTGCTGGCCACGCTGGCCGTGGGCTTCGCAGGCTATGGACTGAGCCTGGTGCTGTTCGTGGTGGCCCTGCGCCAACTCGGCACCGCCAGGACCGGGGCTTACTTCTCGGTGGCACCACTGTTCGGCGTGCTCATCTCGATGGCCCTGTGGCCCGCTGCGCCGGACTGGACGTTTGGGTTGGCGATGGCGCTCATGGCCCTGGGCGTCTGGCTGCACGTGCGCGAGCGGCACGAGCATGACCACGTCCATGAACCGGTGGCCCATGCGCACCCGCATCGGCACGACGAGCACCATCAGCACACCCATGATTTCGAGTGGGGCGGGGAAGAGCCGCACGCGCACGCCCATCAGCACTTGGCACTGACGCACCGTCACACGCATTTCCCGGACGTACACCATCGACATCCGCATTGACGCTCAGCCCATCCACCACATCAGCTTGTACAAGGCGGTGGTTCCCTCGGTGACAGGCAACCATGGTTCGCTTGAAACCGCCCACTTGGACGAAGCTAGGGGCAGCGCTCTCAAGGCGCCTGCTTCAGGGTCAAGTCAACCTTCAGCGTCGTCGGGATGACGGTCTTGTTGGTCCACATCCAGCAGTAGTCCTGGGCTGCGTCAACCTGAAGCTCACCCTGCGCGCCCTGGGTACGGTCGATCTGCGCTGGGAACCGAACCTCCTTGCCGACGTGATAGTGGATGTTGAAGTTCAAGGCCGACTTGGCTTCGAACGACCAGGTGACGTTCTGGCCCGGCTTCAAGGCACCACACAGTTCGGCGAACTTTCCCGGCGGCACAGTCAGCGCCTGTTCAAAGCGCCCACCCTCCCTCCAGGCGATGTCCACGACTTCGGCAAGGGCGACCACCGGCAGGGCCCAGCACAACAAAACGGCCAAAGAGGCTGAGGTGCCCCGAATCTGCCGTCGAGATGGATTTGGCGTCATAACTTCTCCAGTCCGCGTCGGGCCCTGTTTCGTGTTGCCGCTTGCCCATGCTCGGCCGACCCCTGCGCGGCCAGATTTTCAAGGATGGGGCAGTCTGGCCGGTCATCGCCGTGGCAGCAATGCACCAGGTGTTCCAGCGTGGCTTTCATGGCCAGCAGTTCCTGGGTCTTCTGTTCAAGTTCCTGGATGTGCGCCAGCGCCAGCGCTTTGACCTGTCGACTCGGTCGCCTGCGGTTTTGCCACAAGCCCACCAACTCGCCGATGGCCTGGATCGGAAACCCCAAGTCTCGCGCATGGCGGATGAACCGCAGTGTGTGCACGTCCGCCGGCGCATACTGGCGATAGCCGGAATCCGTTCGCGGAGGCGCCGCCAGCAAGCCCACTTGCTCATAGTGGCGAATCATCTTGGCCGACACGCCTGATGCCTTGGAGGCCTCGCCTATGTTCATGGGACTCATTCACTCCTCCTCGTGCATTGACCGCGTTGCGTCGAGGATAGACCTTTCCATGGACGGAAGGTTGGCAGTCACCCGGTTCCCGAGCCGATGAATATTCGAAAGGCCTTGACATTGCCATCGTGGAAAGGTTGACAGTGCCATCACTGCAACTCCCCAATGGGCAAAAGCCATGATTTCCTTCCAAGTGAACGACATGACCTGCGGCCACTGCGTCGGCGCCATCACCAAGGCCGTTCAGGCCCTTGATCACAAGGCCACAGTGAATATCGACCTGGCGGCGCGGCGCGTGGACATTGAGCCAACAGGGTCAAACGCTCTTCAGCTGAGCGAGGCCATCAAGCAGGCGGGCTACACGCCCGAGAGCCTCCTCGGCAAGGCATCGCCCGTGGCTGAATCGGCGCCACGCAGCGGTTGTTGCTGTGGCTGACAAGTCAGCACGGTGATCGCCGTGGAACCGGCCGCCCGCAGATCGCCCATGACCGCTTCACTTGTGGCGGATCAAGGGTTTTATCTGCACGCGCGATAGATTGGGACACAGCGCTCGGACACAGGTCTGAACCGGAGCCATCATGAACTTCTGGCGCCAACACCGTCGAGCTTCACGCATCGCCACCGCGATGTTGGTGGCTTGGTTGTTCGCGCTGGTCAGTGGCTGGGCCAACGCCTGTCTCGTCCAAGATCGCACGCCGGTGCATGGGGTTGCCCACGCCGGCGCTGAGCGGGCCCTCGTTGTGCAGGCTGCCGGGGGACACTCCCACGGGCATGAGGAACCGGCCGATCACGATTCCGACGGTGCGCGCCAACTGTGCCAGTCGGTGTGTGACGATGAGCAGGCCACGCTGCTCAAAGTCGTCTCGCTTTCGGTGCTGGATTTGGGGCCGCCAGGCCTCGTCCCAACCGAAGCTTGGTCATTCTGCGCTGCACAGGCGCAGTTTCCGGGCGGCCGCCCCTTGGCCGCCGCACCGCCACCCGAAGCCTCGGTGGCCATCCGTTTCCTGCGGTTGACGATTTGACCTGCTGTCGCGGGTCGCCGGCGCACTTGCTGCGTCAGGCGCCCGCGTGAGCCTCGGCCGACGTGCGTCGGAACCGGGGTCTTGGCGCTGGATGGCGCCGCCGTCGAATTCGCTCAACACCTTCAGGAGCTCAACATGACATCGCTTCGTTCGATCACTCTCGCGGCTGCATTGCTCACAGCGTTCGCCGCCACCGCTCAAACCGCCGCCGAGCATGCGGCTCACCATCCTGCCGGTGCCGCATCCGCGGCACCCACCTCGGCCACACCGCCCAAGGCCGGTGGCATGGGCGGGATGGGCGAGCCCGCTTCGATGGCCCAGCTGGATACCCACATGAAGGCCATGCAAGCCATGCACGACAAGATGGCTGCCGCCCGCACGCCCGAAGAGCGCCAGGCGCTGATGGCCGAGCACATGAAGCTGATGCAGGAAGGCATGGCGATGATGGGTGGCATGGCCCCCGGCATGGGCATGGGCGCCACGCCCGGTGGCAAGAGCAAGCCTGGCGGGGCGATGTCGCCGCAGATGCGACAGCAGATGATGGAAAAGCGCATGGACATGATGCAGTCCATGATGCAAATGATGATGGACCGGATGCAGGCCCCGGCGCCTGCGTCCAAGTGATCGGAGTCCGCTGCCATGGACCACGATCATCGCGATGAAGGGCCGCCCAGCTTCTGGCGCAGCCGCTTCGGTATTGGCTGGGTGGTGCTGGCCGCTGTCGCAGGTTGGTTCCTGTGGACCGAGCACCGCGCTCACCTGCTGGGCTTCCTGCCCTACCTGTTCCTGCTGGCCTGCCCGCTGATGCATGTCTTCATGCACCACGGGCACCACCATGGAAACCACCACGGATCGCACCACGGCGACGGGAATGGCGGCACAGGCCCTTCCACGCCGTCCGAGCGCGCGCCCGGCGACAACCCCCATGGAGGCCTCTCATGAGCCACGACGCCATCCCCGCCTACGGACTGTGGAGCCTGGTCATCCTGAACTCCGCCGTCTTCCTGATGTTCGCCTTCAGCTTCTTCAAGCCGCAGAGCGCGCGCGACTGGCGAACCTTCAGCGCCTTCGCGGCCTTCATCGTCGCGTTGTTCGTCGAGATGTACGGCTTCCCGCTGACGATCTACCTGCTGTCCGGCTGGCTGCAGACGCGCTACCCGGGGCTGGACATCCTGTCGCACGATGCCGGTCACCTGTGGTCGACGCTGCTTGGCGAGAAAGGCGACCCTCACTTCGGCATGCTGCACATCGCGAGCTACTTCTTTATTGGTGGTGGTTTCTGGCTGCTGTCGAGCGCCTGGAACGTGCTGTACCACGCGCAGCGGCGGCAGCGGCTGGCCGTGAGCGGGGTGTACGAGCGCATGCGTCATCCACAGTACGTCGCCTTCGTCTTCATCCTCTTGGGCTTCCTGCTGCAGTGGCCGACCCTGCTGACGCTGGTGATGTTCCCCGTGCTCCTGGTGATGTACGGCCGCCTGGCGGTCACTGAGGAGGCCGAGATGCGCGCGCGGTTCGGCGCTGAGTACGAGCGTTACGCCGCGCAGACGCCGCGCTTCATTCCGCGCATCGGCCATGCCCAAGGAGCCGCTTGACATTCACATCATTGGAAGGTTTAACTTTGCAGGCATGAACCCCACGCCTTCGCAAGGTTGATCCCCAGGACCCCACAAGGAGCCAAACATGTCGACCGACCACGTCCATTCATCGATCTCGACGCCCGCGCCAACCCGTTCCGCGCGTGCGGCGTGGGTCGCCGCAGCAATGACTGCGCTGATTGCCGCCTTTTTCCTGCTGCGCGAGCACTGGGGACACGTCGCCGGCTACTGGCCCTACCTCCTGCTGCTGGCCTGTCCGGTGATGCACCTGTTCCACGGGCATGGCGGACACGGGCACCATGGTCACCACGATGCAGGCACCACCCGTCCGACGAACCGGGATGCATAGAGCCATGGACATCAAATCACACGCCGGCCACGAAGGCCACTCACACGGCAGCACCGGGCCCGCCGATGCACCCACCCACAACCATGCCGAGGGACACGCCCTCGGGGAAAAGCACACTCACCACCGCGCGCACCACGACGCTGCGGCGCCCGCGAACCCGCAGCAGTTGAAAGACCCGGTGTGCGGCATGACAGTCACCGACCAGTCGCAGCACCGGGCCGAACAAGGAGGGCGCCCGTACTACTTCTGCAGCGCAAAGTGCCTGGCCAAGTTCACGGCCGAACCGGCGCGATACGTCCGGCCCGTAGTGCCCTCTGCGCCTGGCGCACCAGTTGCTGAGACAACCCCCGGGACGATCTACACCTGCCCGATGCATCCTGAAATCCAACAGGACCATCCCGGCAACTGTCCCAAGTGCGGCATGACGCTGGAGCCGGTGCTGCCAGAACTCGACGAGGCCGAGAACCCGGAGCTCGTCGACTTCAAACACCGCTTCTGGTGGACGCTGCCGCTGACCCTGGTCGTCACCGTCATGGCCATGGCCGGCCACCGGCTCGGCTGGTTCGACATGGCCCGTCAGAGCTGGATCGAGCTGGCGTTGACCTTGCCCATCGTGCTCTGGGCCGGTGCACCCTTCTTCGTGCGCGGGGCACAGTCGATCGCCCACCGCAGCCCCAACATGTGGACCCTGATCGGCCTGGGCACGGGGGCGGCCTTCGTCTACAGCGTGGTCGCGACAGTCGCCCCGCAGGTCTTCCCCGCGTCCTTCGTCTCGATGGGCCAGGTGGCGGTGTACTTCGAGGCGGCGGCCGTGATCATCTCACTGACGCTGCTCGGCCAGATCCTTGAACTCAAGGCGCGCTCGCAAACCTCGGCGGCCATCAAGTCGCTGCTGGGGTTGGCCCCGAAGACCGCGCGCCGCATCGCCGCGGATGGCAGCGAGTCCGACGTGCCGCTGTCGCATGTCCACGTGGGCGACCTGCTGCGCGTGCGGCCCGGCGAGAAGGTGCCGGTGGACGGCGTGGTCGTCGAAGGCAGCAGTGCCCTGGACGAGTCCATGCTCACGGGCGAGCCGTTGCCGGTGACCAAGCGCGTAGGCGACAAGCTCATCGGCGCAACGATGAACACCAGTGGCGCCCTCGTGATGCGCTCGGAGCACGTCGGCTCGGCCACCGTGCTCGCGCAGATCGTGCAGATGGTGGCGATGGCGCAGCGCTCGCGGGCGCCGATGCAGCGCATGGCCGACCAGGTCGCCGGCTATTTTGTCGCCGGGGTCGTCGCCGTCGCGCTGCTGACCTTCTTCGCCTGGGGCCTGTTCGGGCCCGAGCCGAGCTGGGTGTACGGCCTGATCAACGCCGTGGCGGTGCTGATCATCTCCTGTCCGTGTGCGTTGGGCCTGGCCACGCCGATGTCCATCATGGTCGCGACCGGCCGCGGGGCGACGAATGGCGTGCTGTTCCGCGATGCCGCCGCCATCGAGAACCTGCGCAAGATCGACACGCTGATCGTCGACAAGACCGGCACGCTGACCGAGGGGCGCCCGACCTTCGAGCGCGCGCTGGCCACACCAGGCACCACCGAGGACGAGGTTCTGCGCCTGGCGGCCAGCCTGGACCAGGTCAGCGAGCATCCGCTGGCCGCAGCCATCGTCGCCGCGGCGCGCGAGCGTGGGCTGGCGCTGGACAAGCCCGGGCAGTTCGACTCCGCGTCCGGCATCGGTGTGCGCGGCACGGTCGGTGGCCGTGCAATCGCACTGGGCAACACGGCATGGATGGCACAGCTTGGTGTCGACGTGACGCCGCTGGCGGCCCAGGCCGAAGCGCTGCGCGCCCAGGGTGCGAGCGTCATACACCTGGCAGTCGACGCCCAGCTTGCCGGGCTGCTCGCGGTGTCGGACCCGGTGAAGGCGACGACGCCCGACGCACTGGCGTCGCTGCGCGCGGCTGGGCTGCGTGTGGTGATGGCCACGGGCGACGGCCTGACCACGGCGCGCGCGGTTGGCCAGCGCCTGGGCATCGACGAAGTGCATGGCGAGGTCAAGCCTGCCGACAAACTCAAGCTGGTCGAGAAGCTTCAGTCCGAGGGGCGAGTCGTGGCCATGGCCGGTGACGGCATCAACGACGCCCCGGCACTGGCACGTGCCGACGTGGGCATCGCGATGGGCACCGGTACCGACGTGGCGATGAACAGCGCCCAGCTCACCCTCGTCAAAGGTGACCTGCGGGGCATCGCGACCGCGCGGGCGCTGTCGGTGGCCACGGTCGCGAACATGAAGCAGAACCTCGCCTTCGCCTTCGTCTACAACGCGCTGGGCGTGCCGCTGGCCGCCGGGGTGCTTTTCCCGTTCACGGGTTGGCTGCTGTCGCCGATGATCGCGGCGCTCGCGATGAGCCTGAGCTCGGCGTCGGTGATCACGAATGCGCTGCGGCTGCGCGGCGCCTCGCTGCGGCAGGACTGACAGCAGGAGGCGATGACATGGCATCCGATGCGTACCCGCTGCATCACCAATCGGAGGTGCAACTCGCCGTTGACGGCAAGCGCCTGTTCGCTCACCTGGACGATCACCGCCGCCTGTCCAGCCACATGGAGAAGCCTTCGCTGATGACGGCGGGCGCGTCAATGCGCATCGGCACCGACGAGCAGCATGGGCAGGCGGTGGGGTCGGTCATCCGAATGACGGGCAGAGTGCTGGGCCTGCACCTCTCGCTTGAAGAGGTCGTGACGAAGCACCAGCCACCTCAGCAGAAGGTGTGGGAAACCATGGGCGAACCACGCCTTCTCGTCATCGGGCCCTATCGGATGGGCTTCACGATCAATCCGGTCCGTGGCGGCTCGCGCCTCGTCGTCTTCATTGACTACCGGCTGCCGGCACGCGGCTTTGGCCGGTTGCTCGGTTTTCTGCTGGGGCCATCCTATGCCGCCTGGTGCACGCGACGAATCGCGGAAGACGCACGCGCGGTCTTCGGCGCCAAGCAGGCCAGCGAGATGGAGATCGAACGATGACCACCGATGGCCGCGCCTGGAGCCGCATCGCCCGCTGGCTGCTGAGCGCCTGCGGCGCCTGGCTGGTCGGACTGGGCGTGTATTTCATCGCGCTTCGCCCGGCACTGCTGCCCGAGGACCCCAGGTTCATCGGGACGACGCTCACGCAACTCAGGCAGGCGGCGCCGGGTCTGGAGTCTTGGTTGCGCATCGTCTTCACCGTGATGGGTGGCTACATAGCCGGCTGCGGTGCCCTGACCCTGTTCCTGGCACGCGCGGCAATGCCGCGTCGCCTGCCTGGCACCGCATGGGCGCTCGGCATTGCAGGGCTGACGACCGTGGTGCTGATGAGTGCCATGAATTTCGTCCTGCATTCGGACTTCCGGTGGGTGTTGGTGGCACCGGCGGTGGCCTGGCTCATTGGCGTCGCCGCCTATGTCGCCTCAGACTGAGGTCTGCCACATGGCGCCGATGGCGGTGCAGCGGCCAGGTCCATGGCCGGCGGCGGCGCTCGCCGACAATGTCTGGCCTTGCGTCAAAGACATCGATGCCCATGGACCTGCCTTCCAAATCCCTTGATTCACTGATCGAACGCTGGAAGGCCGACCCCGGCAGCACCTACCGCAGCTGGTTTCTTTGGGATGAGCGGCTGAAAAACTTCCGCTCCATCCGGCGCGGGCTGACGGCCGTGGTGCGTGAGATCGAGGCGGGCAGCTTCGGCAACACCTACCGGGGCTCGTCGTTGGAGGTGGTGGTGGCCTCGGTGGCCGAGCAGCGGCAGATCTTCAAGGGGGCTGATCACGCCTTCCTGTGGAAGCCCAAGCTGCGCATCCCGGACATCTACGAAAACGCCGACCACCAGCGCGCCTTCGCACGTCTGCTGCACACCTGTGAATGCTGCGACACGGCCGAAGCCGTGATCGAGGCCATCCACCGCATCGACGCCCTGGGCATCAAGGGTCTGGGGCCGGCGGTGGCCAATCTGCTGTATTTCATTCACCCCACCCTGGTGGTGCCGTTCAACACCGCCATCGTCAAGGGCTACAACGCGCTGACGGGCTCGGCGGTCAAGCTCGGTCGCTGGGACCATTACCTGGCGTTGCGCGAGGGCGCGTTGCGCCTCAACGCCACCCACCGCAGCCTGCTGTCGAACGATCTCGGCGCGGTGGCTGGGCTGATGTTTGACGTGGGTAGCGGACGGTACCCGGCGCCACCCCGAACCGACGACGCCATGGCGCAGGAGGCCTGGGCGGCCGATCTGGCGCGGGTGCGCGAAGAGTCCGCCGCCTCAGAAAAAGCCAGGACCTTGCAACAAACCACCGAGACCACCCACCACGAGATGCAGGGCTGGCTGCGCGACCTGGGCAAGGCGCTGGGCTTCGAGGTCTGGATCGCCTCGAACGACCGCAGCCGAGCCTATGGTGGTGGGCAATTGGGCGACGGATGTCTGACGGCGCTCGTAGACGAAGCCGGGCAACCGGCGGCAGAAGCCGTGCGCCTGATTGACGTGATCTGGCTGGACCGTCAGACCCGCCGCGTGGCAGCGGCCTTCGAGGTCGAACATTCGACGTCTATCCACTCGGGCATCGTGCGCATGCTCGACCTCGCGCTCGGCTCGCCCCTGGGCGAAGGCAGCACCTTGTTTCTGGTGGCCCCCGACGAGCGGCAAGCCGAAGTGGCACAACAGCTTAACCGGCCCGCCTTCATGCGCGTGGCCGAGTTGGGCATCCGCTACCTGCCGTACAGCGAGTTGCGCCAGAACCGGGAGGCCATTGCGCGCTTTGGCAGCGGCCTCAAGCCGCTGCTGGGAATTTCTCGAAAACTTTGAGCCCAAATTGCCTCGTTCCCTTTGACTGTGGTTTCAAACTTTGGCGGCGCTTGATGGGGCACCAACCCGCCGATCGCCGATTCGATATTCGCCCGAGATCACTTTCGGGTGCCCCCAAAGAACGCCTGGAACAAGACCTCGCTGGCTTGATCACGCACGACCCGAGTCGAATCGAGGCCCGCCGAAATGAGCTCGGCAGTTCTGTGCTGTGCCAACAAGTACGGGTTCATGGGATCGGCCGGCATTCTGGCTGCCTTAGACACCTGGGCGAGCAAATGCACAGCCGCCATCGTCGGATTGAACTGCTCGGAGTAGACATACCGACTCATCCGCATCGGATGCAGCCATTGAAGCCAGAGCGCGCTCAGCGGTGTGGATGCCGCTTGTATCCAGGGGCTTAGCAAGCTGCGATAGAGAAACTCGCCGTACTGCGAGAGTTGGCGCACGCGCTCGAACGCCTCGCGCGGGTACTCGAAGTGCAGGTCCTCCACGCGGCGCGGCACAAAGCTCACGTTCGCTGGCGAATGGCCGCCGTTGGACTTGTCGGTTTCGCCTTCAATTTTCATCTCATACAACCCGGGATCCAGGGTCTCCAACGCTTCAATCTGCGTGAGGATCGCTCGGTGTTCACGGCGTGCCACGCTGGCGGAAACGAAGATGCCGAGATGCCCGACATGCGGGTTGAGCAAGTACACGATGCGCTGACCGGCGGCTTTCAACGCATCGGTGGTGGGATAGATCGCCGGGATCCAGTTCAGCGCCTGATGAGGTGGCGTGATGTTGTCGCCGCCCGATGCGAAAACAAGTATGGGATTTCGGATGCGCTTGAGGTCCGCGACGCAGTGTTCGCAGATCCGGAACAAACCCTGCTCCAGCTGATTGCCAACAAACAGGCTCTCCACAATGTGGAGGATTTCCTCGCGAGACAGGCGGTAAAACCCGCTCCACCAACGCTCAAAATCGAGAAAGCGCTCGCGCTCGTCATCGACGTTCGCGAACAGATGGTAGTTCTTGTCCCAAAGCGTGTTGGCCGGGTTCAGGCTCTCGAAGTTCTGCGCCAGCCACGCCCCGTCGAACTTGCCATTGCCCAGGTCGGCCAGCAAATGTGTTGCCCACACGCCGCCTGACAGACCGCCCGCAAGGCGCATAGGATTGATACCAGCCTCGCCCGACCAGTAGGACAGCGGTGCACCATTGACCACCGCGGGTCCTACAATCCCAACACAGTCGGCTGAAAGCAGGATCACCGCCCAGCCAGCCTGACAATTGCCGTACAGGATCGGCGCTTTGCCGCCATGACGGCGGGCCACCTCGGCGACGAAGCGCCGCAACGCGTGGTGGACATCGGAGAGTCGCTGATTCGGGCAGGGATCCGGAAAGAAGGCCACAAAGTACACCGGATGTCCTTCGCCCAGCGCCATGCCTACTTCGGAGTCGCGCTTGAACCCACCGATGCCAGGCCCGTGACCGGCCCTCGGGTCGACCACGATCACCGGGCGAGCTGCATTGCGGCGGCGTCCCTTGAGGCCGGCATCATTGGCACCGGTCACGCGCAGCAACGCGTAGTTAGCAGGGTGCTCGAATTCCCGAGCGTCCAGGATCGTCTCGTATTCGAAGGCCAGCAATGGCGGTTGTCCGGCACGCTCGTGTTCGAGCATGTTGTCGCCGCGCTCGCGCAGCGTGTCGAGGACCAGCCACCAGCGCTGCCAGAGATCAACTTGGTAGGTCCACGCAGCAAGTGGACCCGGTTCGGCCTGTGTGAGGCCATCAGCATTCGGATTCGGAAGGGGGGTTGCGGATCGCCTGTCGTCCCTTCGCGGAGGCTGTTTCGTCGTCTTGGCGGAAACTCTTGACTTTGCAGCCTTGCTCATCGTTCTTCTCCATTCACCTTGGTGTGTCTGGTGTTCTCAAGGAGGATCGCGTCCACCGGTGTCAGCTCGCTCAGTGGCTTCCAACCCCGGGGGATGGGCGGCACAGCAGGCACTGACCGGGTCTCGCCGTGGCGGCAGGTCATGCTCCAATGCCGCTGCAACACGTTGCGGCAATACCTGTACGAGATCGTTCTTGGGTCCAGGTGCAAGGCCTGCGCGAGCAAAGCGCAATCGCACCTTGATCCATGAGGCAATTCCCCGCATGCATGGCGCTCTTCGGTCCTGCTCAGGCCATTCTGTTCACTGAGGGAATGCACCTCAGACTCGATCGTTGGCTCGGTGTCCCGAGTCTTCGTTTGATGCCGTTTGAACATGCGTGAAATCTACGCCGGCCTCGGCCGCAGAGAAATGACGTGCGGGTTACGAATCCGACAGATTTGGCTCCGCCGGAGCGGGACGCCCGCGGTCAGGACAGGCCTCAAGACTTGTGCCTGGGCTGCCGCGAGCGCTTGCGGTGGCGGCGTTTAACCGACGCGTCTTTGGTGCCTCTCCTGTGACGTCCATGCCTGCTGAACCACCAAGCGAATGCCACCAACAACGCGACCAGCACGATCCAGAGGCCGAAAAGGGTGTTGACAAACTCCAGGGTGACCCAGCGTCCGCCGATGTTCATGACGAAGAGCTCACTGCATCAATCAAGGACGTCCTCAGATCGCGGAGAACCGAGCTCATCCATGAGGATGGCCTTGTGGAAAGGTCATCGTGAAGGTTGTGTAACCCGCTTTGCAGGCGACGCCGACTTCGCCTCCGTGCGATTGGGCAATTGATTTGACGATAGCCAAACCCAGGCCGCTGCCCCCTGAATCTCGTGAGCGTCCACCGTCCGACCGAAAGAAGCGTTCGAAGACACGCGCCAGATGATCCGGCTCGATGGCAGCCCCCTCGTTCTGTACCGTCAACCTGACAGTGCCGTTCTCGATGGCCGATTCGACGACGACGACCGAACGAGGCCGCGAGTGCCGAACAGCGTTGGTAACCAGGTTGGTGATGGCGCGCTGCATTTGCAGGCGATCCGCTGACAGAGTTGGCGCATTGCCCATCACCCGGATCTCCACCGACTTTTCGTCCGCGATCACCGACAGGTAGTCGGCAATGCGCTGCGCTTCCTCTTTCAAATCAACGGTTTCGACATTCATCGGGTTGGTGCCATGCTCGGCACGGGCAATGAACAGCATGTCGGCAATCAACGTGGTCAATCGCTCCAGCTCTTCGACGTTGCCTTCCAGCACCTCCCGCAAGTCCTGCGTCGTTCGGGCCCGCGACAAGGCCACCTGCGTGCGGCCCAGGAGGGTGGCCACGGGCGTCCGCATTTCGTGGGCCAAGTTGCCAGAAAACTCCTCTAGCCGTTGATAGCCTTCGTCGATGCGCTTCAACATGCCGTTGAACTCGGTCCCCATGTCGCGCAATTCACTGGGCAGGCCGGCCACCGCCACACGCCGGTCCAGTGTCTTGGTGCCGATGGAGGCCGCCAGCCGGTTGAACTTGCGCACGGGCGCCAGGCCTGCGCCGGCGACAAGGCCGGCGCCGACGGCCACCATGACCAGCAACAGCGGCAAGGCCATCAGCGTGGCCTTGACAAATCCGTCCAGCAGCGCAATGTCGTGGTGCCTGTCGAGTGAGAGGTAGAAGGTCACGGGGTGGCCGTCACCGAGCGCGACCGTGCTGTGCCAACCGCTGTAACGCCGCCCTGAGGCCGTCACCCAGGCGTGCATGGTGTCGGCCGCGGACTGGGCGTGATGCAGTGCGGTCACGGATTCCGCCGCCACCTCGGAAAACGCGGCAACGAGCTGGCCGGTTGCGGGATCCGCCAGCGCCAGGTGCAGGTCCTGATGTCCAAAGAAGAGGTCGGCAAAGCGCTCCGATGAATCGCCTGCATCCGCCAGCGTCGGCGTGAGCAGCAGCAGCCGTGACATCAACTCCTTGCGGGGGTAATCGTATTTTTCCTGCAGATTGACACGCTGCCCCAGAAAAACTCTAGCCGCGACAAGCACTTGCAAAACCGGCTCTCGGAGACCCCTTGTGCTTTCGGTGCAGATTGACACGCTTCAACCTGCCCCGACCGGTCACGCCGCAGGCGCCTCGAATGCCCCACCGATCTGCTTGGCCCGGCGAAGATCGTCCGAGTGCAGGTACATGGACGTGGTCGACAAGGACGCGTGCCGCAGGTTGTCTCGCACGGTGGTCAGTTCGGCGCCGCGCTGAAGTGCATGGGTGGCGTGCGTGTGCCGCATCCAGTGCGGCGTGGCCCGGAGCAGCTTCTCGGCCAACGCCGGATTCGTATCCGCCAAGACGTCGGCCGTCGCGGCGAAGAACCTCTTCACGATCGCCCACAGCCGCTTGGGCGTGATGCCGCCCTCGCCATCGAGGCTGCCAAGCAGCGGCGTGGCGGGGTTCCACTTCGCTGGCGTCACGGGGAGGCCGCGCTGAGCAAGGTGCCGGTCCAGAACACCTCGCGCTAGCCCCGGCAGCACCACCTTGCCGGTCTTGCTGCCTTTGCCAACCACGTGCAGCCAGTGATCGCCTTGCGCGTCGACCTCGATAGATCCCAGCGTGGCGTGCACCAGTTCGCCAGCACGCAGCCCTGTGCTGTAGCTGAAGTCGATCAGGAAGCGAAGCCTTTGGGCCGCGCTCGGCTGCCAACCGTACGACCACTCCAGCCCTTGGGCGACCGTCCTCACGAGCTTCCACTCACCCTCGGAAAACGATCTCGTCGTGTCCAGGGTCGCCTGCCTGGCGCCTCGGACCTTGATGCCCGCGAAGGGATTGGCCAGTACGTACCGCTGTTCGATCAGCCACCGGAACATCGAACTCAGCACGGAGAGCGAATAGGCCCTGGAGCGCGTGGACAGCCCGCCGGCGAACGGCCGCCACTCGGCCGAAGTGCGCGGCGCCGCCGGCCCCACCCAACGCTGCCTGGGAGAAGGCTGTCGCAGGAAGGCCCGATACGCCACGGCATCCTCGGTGGCCAGCGAGGACAGTGCGACGCCGCGCTCGACGATGGCCCACAGGATCAGCCGTTCGGCTTCCTTGCGGTAGGCCCGCTGCGTTGCAGGCGCTTCGTGCAGCGACAGCCAAGCCTGGACCGCCTCGTAGTCGTTGTTCGCCCGCAGGACGCACGACGCGCGCGGCGCACGATGCTGACCCTTGCTGCCGTCCACCTCTTGCGGCACGACGAGCTTCTCCCAGGGAAGCACATCCGATGGCACCAGAGTGACGAGTAGCGCGCGGGCCCGGTCGGTCAGGTCAGCATGGGCGGCGAAGAAGGCCTCGATCCGGCGCGCACCGGCCACGCCGAGGCCGTTGATGCCCGCCCACCAACGCCTGCGGCGCGGTACTCGCAGCGTGAGGTCGGCCAAGGTCTTGATGCCAGCGTTGCGCAGCACGACGGCAACGCGAGGCTCCAGCCAGAGGCCAACCCCGTCGCCGATCAGGGGGACGGGAACGGTCGCGTTGCGGAGCTGCTCGATGGCTGCAGCCATGGCGCGCGCGGCCGCTGGGCCCTTGCGGGCTGGACCCACGAACAGCTCGGCGAGGTCGTCTCGGTGGCGCGACCTGGCGAAGGCAGCGATGTCACGGCGGATCGCCCCGATGACGCCGCGTGAGGACTGACCGCGCGCCGGAGCATCACTGTGATACCGCATTACCGCGTCTCTCGACGGCAAGCCCTCAAGCCAAGCCCGGAGTGCCGCGAGCGCCGAAGCGTCAGGCAGCGACACGGACGGCGCGGTTACAGACAGGCTCGTTTTCACCGCGAGCAGTTTACCCCGCTAGAAGCGCTATGCCGCTAAGGTTAGTTATCGGCATAGCATCTACAAGAGTCCCCTTGTTCAAGGCTGGCACCGCTGGCTTCGGGCTCTGGGCGCCCTTGGTCGGCAGGGGCAGAGATGGCCGCGGCCGTCACGTCTCGTCCTTGCCAGCTATCTCCATTTGCCGTATTTGCTTGGTTGTCCAGATTTGCTTAGAATACGCGTATGAGCACCGATCTCAGCACTCCAGTCCTGCTCCGCCGCATCGCGCAGCTCGAGGCCACCGTCGGGCGCCTCAGCGAAGACCTCGGCACTCTGCGCTCTGCGGTCAGCAAGCAAGGGCTGCAACTACCAAGGACACGAGGCGTTCGAGCCCGGGTGGCGCACGCCGACTCCTCCGCCGCGGTCAACCTGCATGCTCAGGCCACCGGCGGCTTGGCGGGCGCCACCGCGCGCGGCGAGGCAGCACGTGTCCAGTGGGTCAAGGATGGCCTCGTCGTGCCTGGTGAGCAACTCGCGCAAGCCTGGGGGCTCACCCGCCAGGCTTTAGCGCCGGCCGCAGACCGGGGTGAAATCCTCGCGGTGAAAGTCGGCAATCGGCTGTACTACCCGCAGGCATTCCTGGGCATGGACCGCGAGGCTGTGGCAGCCATCTGCCGCGCGCTCGGTGACCTCGGCGCCAGTGAGAAGCTGATGTTCTGGCTGCGCGAGCACGGCGCCCTCGCGGGAAAGAGCGTTGCCGCCGCGTTGGAGGCGGGGACTGCCTTGGCCAAGGTGGAGCGCCTGGCCACGGCATGGGCGCGCGAGCGAGGAGCCTCGCATGGCGCCAGAAGTGCGGCTGCGGCTGCCTGATCCCGGTTCCTTCGAGGATCTGCTTCGACCGACCAGGATCGAAGTCTTGTCGCTCGTGCGCTTGAGCCGGCATCCGGCCACCGAGCCGTACTGGTCTGCTGGGGTCTACCGCTTTGATGATCCGGAACCTGGCGGGGCCGGCCCGTTCGGCACCTGCTACACCGCCAGCACCATCGAGGTAGCTTTCGCGGAGAGCGTCATCCATGAGTGCGGGCGGTTCGTCAGAGGCAGCTACGAGGTGCCGGTCGCAGAACTGACGGAGCGCTCGGTCGTGCGGTTTACCTGTGATCGGCGCAAGTCGCTGGTACGGGGTCTCCTCGTTTTCAGTGCAATAAGTGACGGTACGCAAAGCTAGCACTGGCGCGGGGGTGGTCTGGGTAGACCGTTGATTTCATTGACTTTCCTGTTCGCTTTGTAAACGGGTATGGTGGCCTCCCACTTTTGAGGTTCACGATGCAGGGTTGGCACACAACGTTTTTGGGGATGCGTGGGCTCCCCCGCGATATCAGCGACTTCGAGATGAAGGCATTTTTCACCTTCGATGGTGCCGAGCGCGACGCAATCAATGCACGCCGAGGTGATTCCCACAAGCTTGGTCTGGCGCTCCATATTGGTTTCCTGCGCATGAGTGGGCGTTTGCTCGGTGCCTTTCGGGTAATTCCAGTAGCCTTGTGGCGCCACCTTGGCAACGAGCT
>WBZX01000118.1_pt1 | contig 73734 bp, 75 predicted proteins | sample 5204211 | NCBI WGS metagenome assembly WBZX01 (sample SAMN12344362, study PRJNA552823) | activated sludge metagenome | biome: Activated sludge suspended growth; feature: Nitrification reactor; material: Wastewater; isolation source: activated sludge from nitrification reactor of wastewater...
CCGCGGTGGTTGATGACGACGATGGGCGTGGCGGTCTGCGCCACCTTCCTGTCGTTGCTGTCGAGCGTGCTGGCGGCCTATGCCATCCAGCGCCTGCGCTTCAAGGGCAGCCAGTATGTCGGCCTCGGCATCTATCTCGCCTATCTCGTGCCGCCGTCGATCCTGTTCATTCCGCTGGCGACCACGGTTTACCAACTCGGCCTGTTCGACACGCCGTTCGCGCTGATCCTGACCTATCCGACCTTCCTGGTGCCGTTCTGTACCTGGCTGCTGATCGGCTACTTCAAGTCGATTCCTTATGAACTGGAGGAATGCGCGTTGATCGACGGTGCGACGCGCCTGCAGATCCTGCGGCGCATCACCCTGCCGCTGGCGGTTCCGGGCCTGATCTCGGCTGGCATCTTCTCGTTCACGCTCTCCTGGAACGAATTCATCTACGCGCTGGCCTTCATCCAGAGCGGTGAGAAGAAGACCGTCCCGGTGGCGATCCTGACCGAACTGGTGTCGGGCGACGTGTATCAGTGGGGAGCATTGATGGCTGGGTCGCTGCTCGGCTCGCTGCCGGTGGCGATCTTCTATTCGTTCTTCGTCGACTACTACGTCTCCTCCCTCACCGGAGCGGTGAAGGAGTAACGGAGTATCCGCCAGGCCGCCGGGGTCGGCGGTCCTGGCGGATGGGGTACCGGCGGGGGTGCGTCTTCCGGCTCCGGCACGCCGGGCACAGGCATTTCGGGTGGAATGGGGTCCACCTTGCCGGGCACCGGCGGTGCGGGCGGGACCTCCCGCGGCGGAGTCGGGCTACTGGCTCGCGTCATCCGGACGCTGCTGTGGCTGCTGCCCCGGCTTCTGACCGGGCTTCTGGTTCTGCCGCTGCTGCTGTTCGCGCTGGACCTGTTCGCGCTGCTGGCGATCGCGATCCGGCTGCTGCGTGGGATTGCGCTTGTTGGGGTCGTTCATGGTGTTGTCTCCATGTTCGCCGCGGCGGCCAGAATGGCGCCGCTATGGAGAAAACGCCTTCCGTCGAAGCGCGGTTGCGCACTCAGTCCGTTCTAGTTCTCCGGTACTTTTCCGATACGTTCGACGGCAGTCCGAAGTCTTTGAGAGTCACGGTCCAAGAAAGTTTTGAACTGGGGCGCGTCGAGATAGGCGATGGGTGTCTCGACCTTGGCCATTGCCTCTTTGAATTCCGGATCCTCTGTCGCGCGGCGGGCCACGTCGCGCAGCATAGTTATAACGGATTGCGGTGTGGCGGCCGGCGCCAACAGGCCGGACCAGATGTAGAAGGTGGCGTCGTAGCCCAGCTCCTTCATGCTGGGTACGTCCGGGAGCGACGCGAGCCGCTTGTCGCCCCAGACGGCGAGGGCGCGCATCTTGCCGGCCTTGATCTGGCCGATGGCCGCCGACGGGCCTGAGGCCAGCGCGTCGATCTGGCCACCGAGAAGGGCCGCCACTGCGGGGCCGCCGCCCTGGTAAGGGATGTGGAACAGCTTGATGCCGGCGGCGCTGGCGAAGATTTCCATCGCCATATGCAAGGTGCCGTAGACGCCCGAGGAGCCGTAGTTGATCGTACCGGGCCGCGCCTTCGCGGCGTCGACGAGATCCTTCAGCGTCTTGTAGGGGCCGTCCTCGCGCACGACGAGCACCGTGGGGTCGGCGCTGATCAGGGCGATCGGGGCAAACTGGTCGAGTTCGTAAGCCGGCGTGCGGCCCTGCAGGCGATCTGCCACCGGCAACACCGAGATCGACGAGAGCGCCATCAGGAGGGTGTAGCCGTCCGGCGCGGCCCGTGCAGCCAGCGCCGCGCCGACCGAACCGCCGGCGCCGGGCTTGTTCTGTACCACGACGGACTGCTTCAAAAGCTTGCCCATCACATGTGCCGTCGGCCGGCCGGTGATGTCGGCGACGCCGCCGGGTGGAAAGGGCACGATCATCTGGATCGGCCGGGAGGGAAAGGTGTCCTGCGCCGCCGCTCTGAAAGCCAGCGGCAACAGGGCCGTACCGGCAATCAGGGCGCGGCGCCGCACGTTACTTCTCCTTCGAGCCGGCTTTAGCCGCGCCATCCCGCGTCGCGGGATAGGTCGCGGTGAAGCCGAAAATGGTGCTGAGTGCGTTCGGCACGGCGATCTTGTCGAGATCGTCGAGGCCTGCGGTCTTGGTAGGCTTCAATCCGAGGACCAGCGGTCCCTTCGGTGCCTTCCAGTCGTGCAGGAAAGAGGACACGGCATCGAGCGCCTTCAGCGTCTCGCCGGTCTGCATCTGGGCGAAGCCGGCCAGTGCATCCAGAGCGCCACCCACCAGTTCTGCTGCCGTCACGCCTTCCTCCTTGGCGAAGGCGGGCACCAGCTTGCCCAACAGCTCCTTGTCGTCGAGGGTGAGCGACGCGGAGCGCAGGCGGCCATCGTCCTTGGCGCTGTCGATGTCGCTCTTGTCGCTGATTCCGTCCATGACCAACGCCAGGTTGATCTTGGCCTGACCACGCAGGTTGATCTCCAGCGTATTGAGCGTCAGTACCTTCGCCGCGGGATCGATGCGGTAGTCCAGAGCGAGGTTGACCGGCACTTTCGGCACGCCGTAAGGCTCAAGCGAGGAGAAGAGCTCGTCGTCGCCCGTCATGCCTTCGATCTTGAGCTTGGCGAAGCGCGGCGATGCGTCGTCCTTGGAGTTCTTTTTCAGGCGGTCGAAGTCGAGTTCGTCGACCGTGAGCTTCTCGATCTTGACCGTGGTTTCCTTGTCGTTGGTTGCCTCGCTGGCCGGCACGACGGCCACGACGTTGTTCAGGATGAAACCCGAGGTGCCGAGCGGACGTGCGTCGGCATAGGTGAATTTCTTGAGTTCGAGTTGAGGCTTGATGTCCTTCTCGAAGCGCTCCAGCCCGTTCTGTGCCGACGCCGTTGCCGCCAGGCAAACCACGAGCAGCGCTCCCAGGAACGCCTGCCAAACCGTGCGCATGAAATTCTCCCCGCTTTGAAGAGCGGGGACCCTAGCATCGACCAAAGAACGAATCGACGCTCTCACAAAGCCAGTGCAGGGTGCTTCGCGGAACGATCAGCCAAGGAGATCGATCATGATTCGCAAGGCACATGCCGAATGGCGCGGAACCGGCAAGGATGGCAATGGCGACCTCACCACCGATTCCGGCGTGCTCTCTAAGACGGCGTATTCCTTCAAGACCCGCTTCCAGGGAGAAAAGGGCACCAATCCCGAGGAGCTGATCGCCGCCGCCCATGCCGGCTGCTTCACCATGGCGCTCGCCTTCCAGCTCCAGACCGCCGGCTTCACGCCGACCTCGCTGTCGACGGAGGCCGCCGTCTCGCTCGACCAGGAAGACGCCGGCTTCAAGATCAGCAAGTCTGCGCTCACCCTGGTGGCCGACGTTCCGGGCCTCGATCAGGCGACCTTCGACAAGCTCGCCGAAGCGGCCGAAAAGGGCTGCCCCGTCTCCAAGGTGCTGAACGCGGAGATCACGCTCACCAAGACGCTGAAGAAATAGGCGTCGGTATCCGATTGTGGCCGCAAGAGCGCGACCTCAAGGCTTCAAAGATCAATCCTTGGGGAGTGGCTGGGCGTCGAGCCAGTGCCGTGCGGCGTGCAGCTCGCGGAAAATGGCAAGCGGCCGGCGTGCCGTCGCGGCGGCGGCGAAGATTTGTGCCTGCGCGAAGCTCTCGTCCGAGGCAGCGACGATCGCCACCGGGCCGATCTGGCCGTGCTGGGCATAGAGGACGACCCGTTCGCCCAGGGCCCTGAGATTGTCCTCGCTCAGGACCATCGGGGTATGGGTGATCTCGAATATCTTGCGGTAGGCCATTGCGCCGTCGGCGGTGATCGCGGCGAAGTACTTCTCAATGTCGGACGCCGTCATCTGGTCTTTGGCGACGGCCACGACCAGCCGGCTGGCATGCGAGATCGTCCAGTGCACGGGCATGGGTAGGCTTCCCTTTCCGGCACTCTATCCTCCTGTGGCAGGCAACGGAATGCGTGGCGGCTGACCGCGAGGGACGGCATATTTGCCGTTCTCGGGGGAGAGCTTCATGAAGGTCCGTGTATTCCTTGCCACTGTCGCCGCGTCATTGCTGGCGGGCTTGATGCCAGCTGCGGCGCAGCTCGAGCCGACGCCGCCAGGCTGGCAGATCGAGCGCGCCATTGTGCTCAGCCGCCACGGTGTCCGGTCGCCCACACGGACGAATGCCGAACTTGACAGGCTCGCCGCGACCGCCTGGCCGAGCTGGCCGGTGGCGCCGGGCTTCCTGTCGCCGCGTGGCGAGGAGCTGATGCGCCTGATGGGCAGTTACTACCGGCTGCTCTACGGTGCCCGCGGCCTTATCCAGGCCGACAATTGCCCAGCCCCCGGCACGGTCGCCGCCTGGACCGATACGGATCAGCGCACGCGCGCCAGCGGCGCTGCGCTCTTGGCCGGCATGTATCCGGGCTGCGGCGATCTTGCCTTGCGCAACCAGGCCAACTTCGACGTTCCCGATCCGCTGTTTCATCCGCAGCCCTCGGCCGCCTGCCCCATGGACCCGGCGGCAACGCGCAAAGCGATCATGGCACGCATCGGTGGCAGCTTCGCGTCGGTGCTGCGCGACAATGCCGGTCCGCTTCGCATGATGCAGTCGGTGCTCTGCCCCGGTGGCACGACGGCGACGGCCGCTGGCGGCGGGACTTGCGGCGAAGCCAACGCGCCGACGGTTCTCGAGACCGGCCCGGACGGGCGTACCCGTCTGAAGGGGCCACTCGGCGTGGGCTCGAACGCTTCGGAAGCCTTCCTCATGCAGGCTGCGGAAGGCCTGCCGAAGGATCAGGTCGCCTGGGGCCGGCTGGCGAGCGATGCGGCGCTTCAGGAATTGCTGACGCTGCACCTGCTCGACATGGACCTTGCCGAGAAGACGCCCGAGATCGCACGCCAGCATGGCTCGAACATGCTGAATCAGATCGCGACTACTCTCGAGAGCGGGCACAAGTTTCCTGGCGCCCTGCCGGTCGGGCAGCCTGTCCGCTTCGGACTGTTCGTCGGTCACGAGACCAACATCTACAACGTGTCCAGCCTGCTCGACCTGACCTGGCAGGTGCCGGGATTTCTTCCGGGCGAGGCATCTCCCGGTGGCGCGCTGGCCTTCGAGCTGTTTCGTACCGGCAACCAGCGCTATGTCCGCATCGCCTACTATGCCCAGACGCTCGACGAGATGCGCAATCGCAAGCGGCTCGACTATCGCGATCCGCCGGGCATGAAGACCGTCGAGCTGCCGGCCTGCAAGGCGCAGTCGCACCTGCATGCCTGTCCGCTCGAGCGGTTTGTCGAGATCGCAAAGGCGGCACTCAACGCGCAGTGCCTGACGCCTGGCATCCCTTAGTCGGATTTCTTACAGACGAGCGGTTGCCAGCAACCAAGAGGCTTGTCTAAAGTGGTCAGACCACGGACTGACCAAGGCTCAGATGCTTGATATCGTCCGCCAGGATACCGAGGAGAACCCCAGCGGGGCTGATCGTGTTTTCACGTTCTTCCGCGATCGGCTTCTATCGGGTGAACTGAAGGCGGGCGACCGGCTGCTGGGCGAGCGCGAGCTGGCCCTGGCACTGGGCGTCAGCCGCCCGGTCCTGCGCGAGGCGTTGCGGTCGCTGGCCATGCTGGGCCTGCTCGATATCCGGCATGGTCGCGGCGCCTATGTGCGGTCGGCCGACGCCTCTGTGCTGGGGCAGGCCTTGACGCTCTGCCTTGCGCCCGAGCCCAACATTCTCGACGACGTGCTGCAGGCTCGCATCGCCATCGAATGTCAGGCCATCCGGCTCGCCTGCCTGCGGGCCAGCGAACGCGATCTTCAGGCAATCGCCGCGCTGCTCGATACCTTGGTCGATTCGCTCGATGACCCAGAAACGGGCGGCGGTGCGGACTATGCCTTCCATCTGGCTATCGTGCGTGCGAGCGGCAGCAGCGCGCTGATGAAGATCTATGAGGCCATCTCGCCGCTCCTGATGCGCAGCCATGTCGAGCGCCGCCGCGACACATTCCGCGAACCTGCCATTACCTCAGGCTTGGTCGAAGCGCATCGGCAGGTGTTCCTGGCTTTGGCGCAGCGCGATCCCGACGAGGCCGAGCGCCGATTGCGCGCTCACTTTGAAATTGGCGACGAACTGCGCCGCAAGAACCTGATCTCCACGTATCAAGAACAAGGAAAGGCTTCATGAAAATCGTCGTCGGATCGGACCACGCAGGCTTCCCGATGAAGGCAGAGCTGCTCGCCTTTCTGCGCGAGCGCGGCCACGAGGTCGAGGATGTAGGCTCTTACGATCCCAATCCGGTCGATTTTCCGGACGTCGCCCGCAAGGTGGCCGAAGCCATCACCTCCGGCCGGGCCGAGCGTGGCCTGATGGTCTGCGGCACCGGCGTCGGTGCCTCGATCGGCGCCAACAAGATGAAGGGTATTCGCGCGGCGGTCTGCCACGACGTGCATTCGGCACATCAATGCGTCGAGCACGACGACGTCAACGTGATGTGTATCGGCGCACAGATCGTGGGCCCATGGCTCGCCAAGGACCTGATCGCCGCTTACCTCGACGCGAAGTTCTCGACGGCGGAGGAATTCCGTCGCCGCGTGGCCAAGCTCGCCGACATGGATGCCGGCCGATAGGGTTCAAGAAAACAAGCAACGAAATCAAAACGGAGGAAACGATGAAGAAGATGTTGATGGCCGTGGCGCTTGCCGCGGTAGCAGTGATGGGTGTGAACGCGGCGGCGCATGCCGATGCACTCGACGATATCCGCAAGGCCAAGAAGATCCGCATCGCCGTCGATCTCGGCGTGCCGCCCTATGGCATGACCGACGACAAGATGCAGCCCACCGGCTCCGATATCGAGACAGCGAAGCTGCTGGCCAAGGATTGGGGTCTCGAATTCGAGCATGTGCCGACCACCGGCGCCTCGCGCATCCCGTCTCTGCAGACGGGTAAGGCCGACCTCGTGATCTCGACGCTTTCGATCACGCCGGAACGCGCCAAGGTCATCGACTTCTCGAAGGGCTATGCCGTGCTGCGCACGGTCGTTGCCGCCCCCAAGAGCGTGAACGTGAAGAGCATGGCTGATCTCGACGGCAAGACCGTCGGGACCGTGCGCGGCACCACCCATGACACGCAGCTCACCAAGGAAGGCCCCAAGGGCATGAAGCTGGTGCGCTACGAGGACGATGCGACCGAAGCGCAGGCCTTCCTCTCGGGCCAGGTCGATATCTTCTCGACGGCCGAGCTGCTGGTCGCGCCGATCGACAAGAAGAACCCGGCCCGCCAGGTCGAGGTGAAGTTCGTGCTCGATACCTTCAAGCTCGCCGTCGGCGTCAAGAAGGACGAGAAGCGGTTGCTCGAAGAAGTGAACAAGTGGATCGAGACCAACCTCAAGAACGGCAAGCTGGACGCGATTTACAAGAAGTACCACGGCAACGGCCTGCCTGACGTCATCCTGAACCAGTAACAGCGGGTTCTTCTATGAAGACCAGTACGGTGCTGCGCTCGCTCCTGGGCGCAGCCTTCGCGGCGGTCCTGTTCGCTCTGCCGGCGCAGGCCGATACGCTCGACGACATCAAAAAGGCGGGCAAAATACGAATCGCGATCGACCTCGCCATCCCGCCCTTCGGCATGACCGACGACAAGATGCAGCCGACCGGCTCTGACGTCGATCTGGCGCGGTTGCTGGCCAAGGATCTTGGCGTCGAGCTCGAAATCGTGACCACGACGGGCCCGACGCGAATTCCGTTCCTGCAGACCAACAAGGCCGATCTCGTGGTCTCGACCCTGTCGATCACGCCGGAGCGTGCCAAGGTAGTCGACTTCTCGATTCCCTATGCCGACCATCCGTCGGTCGTGGCGGGTATGAAGTCGGACACGATCAAGCAGATGTCCGACCTCGACGGCAAGAAGGTCGCGGTCGTGCGCGGCACGACGCAGGACACCGACCTGACGCGACAGGCCAAGGGCGCGCAACTGGTGCGCTACGAGGACGACGCCACCATGGCGCTAGCCTTCGCCTCGGGGCAGGTCGACGTCCTGGCCACCGCGCGCTCGCTGTTGCCCGCCATCAGCAAGAAGAACCCGGCGCGCACGCTCGAACCCAAGATCACCATGCAGACCTTCTATCTCGCCATCGGCATGCGCAAGGGCGAGCCGAGGCTGCTCGACTGGGTGAACAACTGGGTGCGAACCAACCTGCAGAACGGCAAGCTGGTCGCCATCTACAAGACTTATCACGGCGTCGATATCGACCCGGCGATGCTCCTCAAGGCCGGTGGCTGACCGCCGATGCGGCTGAGTCATGTCGTATAAGTTCGATTTCGAGTTCCTGGCCGAGCGCTGGCCGGACTTCGTGGCCGGCGCCTGGCTGACGATCCAGCTTACCGTGGCGTCGATTGCGCTCGGCTTTCTGGTGGGGACGATCTGCGCTCTGGCCCGCGTCTACGGTGGGCCGGTGCTGCGCCGGATCGTCGGCGTCTATGTCGAGGCGATCCGCAACACGCCGCTGCTGATCCAGATCTTCATCGTCTATTTCGGCCTCTCCAGTCTTGGACTGAAGCTCAGCGCCGAGGTTTCGGCCATTGTGGCGTTGACCGTGAACATGGGCGCTTACACGACCGAGATCATGCGCGCCGGCATCCAGTCGATCCAGCGCACACAGCTCGAAGCCGCCGACTGCCTGGGCCTGACTCGGCTGCAGACCATCCTGCATGTCGTGCTGCTGCCGGCGATGGAACGCGTCTATCCGGCGCTGTCGAGCCAGTTCGTCCTGCTGATGCTGGCTTCCTCGATCACCTCGCAGATCTCGGCCGAAGAGCTGACGGCGACGGCCAACCTCGTGCAGTCCGACACTTATCGCAGCTTCGAGGTCTATGTGATCGTGGCGGTGGCCTATCTCGCCCTCTCGGCGCTCTATCGCTTCGCTTTGTGGGCGATCGGCCTGGTGCTGTTCGAGCGCCGACGCAAGCTCGGGACGCCGCTGTGATCCAGCTCAGCGCCACCCACATCCTCTACCTCATCGAGGCGGCACGCTGGACGGTGCTGCTGTCGTTGATCGCGTTCGCTGGCGGAGCTTTGGTCGGCCTGCCGCTCGCCTTGATGCGCGTCTCGCGCTCGAAGCTGCTGCGTGGCCTGGCGAGCGTTTACATCCAGGTCGTGCAAGGAACGCCGCTGCTGATCGTGCTGTTCCTGTCCTACTTCGGCCTGGGCATCCTGGGCTACAAGCTCGATCCGCTGGTTGCCGCCGGCATCTCCTTCACGATCTATGCGGCGGCCTTTCTCGGTGAAATCTGGCGCGGCTGTATCGAGGCGGTGCCGAAGACGCAATGGGAGGCATCCGACTGCCTGGGCCTCAACCCGGTCCAGCAGTATGCCTATGTGATCCTGCCGCAGGCCGTGCGCATCGCCACGCCGTCGACCGTGGGGTTCATGGTCCAGATCGTAAAGAACACGTCGCTCGCCTCGGTGATCGGCTTCGTCGAACTCGCGCGCGCCGGCCAGATCGTCAACAACTCGACCTTCGAGCCGTTTGCGATCTTCGCCGTGGTCGGCGCCATCTACTTCGCCATCTGCTACCCGCTGTCGGTGGCGAGCCGTCATCTCGAGAGGAAGGCCAATGCCGGAAGGTGAGGCAGTCGTTCGCGTTCGCGACGTCATCAAGGAGTTCGGCCCCCTGCGCGTACTCGATGGCGTGGGCTTCGAGGTCACTCGCGGCCAGACCGTGGCGATCGTCGGCCGCAGCGGCTCGGGCAAGAGCACTCTGCTGCGCTGTGTGGCCGGTCTCGAAAGCATTCAGGGCGGCGACATAGAGGTCTGCGGCCATCCGGTCGGCCGCCCCGGAAGTGCTGCGCGCGCGCAGCTCCGGCGCGACGTCGGTATGGTCTTCCAGAGCTACAATCTCTTTCCGCACCTGACAGTCGAGCGGAACATCACCCTGGCGCTCACTCTGGTGAAGAAGCAGTCTCGCGACGACGCCAGGAAGCGGGCAGCCGAAGTGCTGGGTCTCGTCGGCCTCACCGACAAGCTCGGCGCTTATCCTGAGCAGCTATCCGGCGGTCAGCAGCAACGCGTGGCGATCGCGCGATCGCTGGCTCTGCAGCCACAGGTCATGTTGTTCGACGAGGTCACCTCGGCCCTGGATCCTGAGCTGACCGCCGAGGTGCTGGGTGTGATGGAAGATCTGGCACAGCGCGGCATGACCATGATCACGGTGACCCACGAAATGGGCTTCGCACGCCGGGTCGCCGATCTTGTGGTCTTCATGCACAAGGGCAAGGTCTGGGAGATCGGCCCGACGGCGGAGCTGTTTGCCAATCCCCGGACGGCGGAGTTCCGTCAGTTCGTCGGTAGCGAGCTCTAGCGGCCCGCGAAGAGTTCGGCGTCGCGTCGAATGGCGCTTTCGTTGGCCATCAATACGAGCCCATAGGTTGTTGCCAGCACGAAGACGATGGTGGCGTAGAGCGTAAAGGGGTGGAGCTCCGCTACCTCGCCCGGAGGCAGCCACTCGGCGGACTGCAGGGCGAGCGTTGCGGCGCGAACGAGGCGCGCCAGGCCTAGCCCGGCCAGAGACAGGGCCGTCGGCAACCGGGTCGTAAGGCCGTCTCGGTGGCGGCCCTGCCAGACTTCATAGGCGGCTCCACTGGAGAGCAGACCAAGAAACAGGGAGAAAGGCGTGGACGCGGCATTGCGGCCGGCACCGACCAGTTGCGCGACGCCACAGACTGCGATGTAGGCGACGACGATTGCCAGAACGAGAAGCAGAAAGCGGCGCGCGTCGAGCCTGTCGTTGTTGAACTGACGGGCGCCGGTCCATAGCACGGCGAAGCCGGCGACAATCACGGCGTTGGCGGCGAGCACGATCCAGGTCGAGGACGCGGCGTCGGGAAAGCGCAGGATGAGGGCGCCGAGGCAACTCAACAACAGCGCCGTCGCCCAGGCACGCAGCCCCGGCGCGTCGCGGTGATGGTACCAGGTGAGCAGGGCCGCCCCGGCGCCGCAGGCCATGACGATGCCGCCGACCAGGTAGAGCGTTTTGACGTTGAGGTCCATGAAATGCCGGGGCTTGGCGTGCAAACTCAGGCTGGCGGTGCGACCGACAGGCCTTTGACCTTGTGGCGCTCGATCAGGCTGGCGACCAGGCCGGACTTCTTCGCCGTCTCGACGAACTCTGCAAGGAAGGCGGCACCGGCGACGTTCGGCTTCGCCGTGCCGACGGCCTGCTGCACGGCGGTGAACTTGCCGTCGAGGATCTTGAGGCCTGGCGCCTTCTCGACGTCTTTCAGGAGGCCCGGCCGCAGGCCTGCCAGCACGTCGAGCTTGTCGGCCATGAACGTCTGATAGGCCGCGTCGAGGCCGCTTACCCGGACCAGGGTGGCGTTGCGGATATTGTTCTCGAGCCAGAGATCATAGGCTGAGCGCGCCGATACGGCGATGCGGACGCCCTTCCTGTCGACGTCGGCGATGGAGGTGATCGGCGATCCTGCCGGCACCATGTAGGTCGCCTCGATCTCGACATAGGCCGCAGTGAAGGCGATCTTCTCGGCGCGCTGCGGTTCGGCGCCGATCAGGCCGATATCCCACACGTTTTTGCCGGCCTGATCGGCAAGCTCTCCGGGCGTCTTGAAGGGAACGTAGGTCACCGGCACGCCGAGCTTGTTGGCGATCTCGCGCGCCATGTCCGGCGCGACGCCGACCGGCTCGGATTTCTCCGTGCGGCCGGTGACCAGCAGGAAGTTGGAGAGGTTGATGCCGGCGCGCAGGACGCCGGTGGGGGCAAGTTCGCTTCGGGCTTTGTCAGACATGGCACCAGTCTATGGTCAACCGCTGCCGGATGATAGGCTCGACCGCATGCCCTCCCAGCCGACAGCCCGTCTGCGATCCATTTGCCTCGCTCTGCCCGAGGCCGTCGAGAAAGAGGCATGGGGCGATCCGACGTTCCGCGTGCGAGACAGGATTTTCGCTATGGAGAAACGCGGCGACGGCCGCATTTCGATCTGGTGCAAGGCGGCGCCCGGGAGCCAGGCGATCCTGGTCGGCGCCGATCCCGAAACCTTCTTCGTTCCACCCTATGTCGGACACAAGGGCTGGGTCGGTATGCGGCTCGACCGCAAGCCCGATTGGAACGAAGTGGCAATGGTGATGCGGCGCTGCCATCGGCTGACGGCGCCGAAGAAGCTTGCGGCCCTTGTGCCTGACGATCCTGCACCACACGCTCGTTCCTCGCGCTAGACTGATGCCATGAGCGCTGAAATCATCGTTGAGACGACGGCCGGTCGCGTTCGCGGCACCGCCGAACGTGGTGTCGATATCTTCAAGGGAATTCCGTACGCAGCACCGCCGCTCGGCGAACGACGCTTCCGGCCACCCGAGAAACCGACGCCCTGGGCCGGCGTGCGCGAGGCGCAGGCCTACGGCAACATGGCGGTACAAAGCCTCAACGTGTTCGCCCTACCGGACGACCTGCTCCGGATCTTCACCCTCGCTGGCCGCCAGAAGCTCGACGAGGATTGCCTCTACCTCAATGTTTGGACATCGGGACGTCGGGGCTCCCACCGGCCGGTCCTGTTCTGGTGCCATGGCGGCGCCTTCATCACGGGGTCCGGCTCTTCGCCCTGGTCTGACGGCGCCAATCTCTGCCGCCTCGACGACGTCGTGGTCGTCTCGTTCAACCATCGCCTGGGGGCGTTGGGCTATCTGCATCTCGAGGATATTGCCGGCGCCGATTTCGCCGGCAGCGGCCTCGCCGGCGTGCTCGACATCGTAGCGGCCCTGGAGTGGGTGCGGGACAATATCGCCCGGTTCGGCGGCGATCCGCGCAACGTCACCGTCTTCGGCGAATCGGGAGGCGGTGCGAAGGTGAGCGTGCTGATGGCCATGCCGTCGGCCAAGGGACTCTTCCATAAGGCGATCGTGCAGAGCGGGCCGGCCGTGCAGATGGCCAATCGCGACGATGGCACGAAGACGGCGCACCAGATGCTCGACCATCTCGGTCTCGATGCGGCGCGGGCGGGTGAGTTGAGGGACATGCCTGTGGCGAAGCTCCTCGACGCGCAGGTCAAGGTGCTGGCCGGTGTCAGCCGCGCGGCCTTCGCCGACCGCCGGCGGCTTGGCTTCAATCCGGTGATCGACGGTCGTCTCTTCCCCGGCGGGCCTTTCGCGCCGCATGCACCGCTTGCCTCGGCGCATGTGCCGTTGTTGATCGGCAGCAACAAGGACGAGATGACGTTGTTCCTGGGCCACATGCCCTGGATCACCGAAGCGACCTTCGACAACCTGCCCGAAGCGCTGACGCCCTATCTCGGCGCGCGTGCCGCCGAGATCGTCGACATCTACCGCAAGGCCCAGCCACGGCTGCGGCCAGACGAAATCGCCATCGCCATCGTTTCCGATCAGGGCATTCGCGCGCCGTCGCTGTTGATGGCCGAGCGCAAGCTCGCCCAGGGCGGCGCGCCGGTGTTCGTCTATCTCTTCGCCTGGGAGACGCCGGTGCTGAACGGCAGGCTGCGATCCTGCCACACGCTCGAAATTCCCTTCGTCTTCGGCAATCTTGAGACGGCGGCGTTGACCGGCAGCGATCCGGCGCGGCTGCCTCTCGCCGAGACGATGGGCCGGGCCTGGCTCGCCTTCGCGCGCAGCGGCGATCCCGGTCACGGTGGCCTGCCGACCTGGCCGGCCTATTCCGTGAACATGCGCACCACGATGATTTTCGACACGGTCTGCCACCTCGATATCGATCCCTTTGCGGCAGAGCGACGGGTTTGGGAGAGCAAGTCATGAAGATCACCGACATCACGCTCACTCTGTTCGCCTGGGACGATATTCCGCCCACGACCTATGGTGCCCATACCGGCCGCTTCTCCGGCAAGAGTGCGCTCGGCCTGTTGCGCCTCGTGACCGACGAGGGAATCGAGGGCCATGCCTTCCTCGGCTCTGCCATGAACCCGGCAACGACGGACGGGCAGGGGCTGATCACCCACCTGAAGCCGGTGCTGATCGGCAAGGATCCGTTGCGCCGGGAGCACCTGAATCAGGAGATCTGGAAACGCCAAAGATCGGCCGGCGTACGTGCAATCGGGGCTGTGGACGTGGCGTTGTGGGACCTTGTCGGCAAGGCGATGGGTCAGCCGATTCATCGCCTGCTCGGAACCTACCGCGAATCGGTGCCGGCCTATGCCAGCTCCGCCGTGCTGCCGTCGCCCGCCGCCTACGCCGAAGAGGCCATGCAGTTCAAGGAGAATGGCTGGGCCGCCTACAAGATCCATCCGCCGACCCGCTGGAAGGAGGACATCGAGGTCTGCGAAGCCGTCCGCAATGCCGTCGGCGACTATACGATCATGCTCGATTCGACGTGGAGCTACGACTATCCGGCGGCCGTGCGCGTCGGCCTCGCCGTGCAGGAGCTGGGGTTCCACTGGTACGAGGACCCGCTCGCCGATCAGGATATCTATAACTATGTGAAGCTGAAGCAGCAGCTGTCGATCCCGATTCTGGCGACGGAGTATCCGATCACCGGCCTCGACTCCTATCAGCCCTGGATCATGCAACAGGCGACCGACTATCTGCGCGGCGACGTGGCGGTGAAGGGCGGCATCACCACTCTGGTGAAGACGGCACATCTCGCCGAAGCCTTCCGCATGAACTACGAGGTTCATCACGGCGGCAACTCGCTGAACAACGTCGCGAACCTCCATGTCATTGCCTCGATCCGGAACACCGAGTTCTTCGAAGTGCTGTTGCCCGACGCGGCGCAAAAATACGGGCTGGAACAGGACATCGTGGTGGGGCGCGACGGGCAGGTGCATGTCCCGAACGGACCCGGACTCGGGGCGGCGATCGACTTTGCCCTGATGGAACGAAAGAAAATTGCTGTATTGAGCTGAACGAGGGGTGGTTGCGGGCGCAACCCTGCAACATCGGCGTGCGTTGCTGGGGTATCCAAGATTCAGGAGGCCCACCCATGATGCACCGCACGCTGCTTGCCATGGCGCTGATAGCTTCGGCCGGCGCGGTTCATGCGCAGACCGCAAATCCCGTGGATCCCTACGGCCGCCCGCTGCTCGGCCGTAATGATTGGGTTCGCCAGCCCGGCGACCAACCCGGCCCGGCGACAGGCGTCGGTGCCGGTATGGCCACCACGACGACCAGCACTCCGGGCAACATGGCTGCCATGCCGCCGGCGACCACGACCGTGCCGATGCAGACGTCGGCACCGGCTGCTGGCGAGCCGCTCGATCCGTACGGCCGGCCGCTGCTCGGCCGCAACGATTGGGTCCGCCAGCCTGGCGACCAGAGGGGGCCCTTGGGCCTGAACGCGCCCGGTACCGCAGGCGCCAGTACCTACCGGAGTTCTTCGATGCCGATGACCTCGTCTGCGGACGCAGGCGCCTCCTCACAGATCGGCTCCGGTCCTCGTCCCGTCGCCTTCAAGGACGAGTTCGGCTTCCGTTACGATGCCCAGGGCAATCGCCTGGACGCGCGTGGCTACGTGATCTCGCCTCAGACGAAGTAGCGGCAACTCGTCCGGCCTCGTGTCGGGACCAATCCAGGTCCCGACATCCCGAGCGGGTGGACGTAGCTGTCCGGTCGCGGCAAAACCGGGCAATGAACCTGGCGACCGCGATCTATGTCGATGCCGATGCCTGCCCGGTGAAAGGCGAAGTCTATCGAGTGGCCGAGCGCTACGGCCTCAAGGTCTATGTCGTGGCGAATTCCTATATCAACGTTCCGCGCGATCCACGCATCGAGCAGGTCGTGGTCGGCGACGGCTTCGACGCTGCCGACAACTGGATCGCCGAGCGTGCCGGTCCCGACGATATCGTTATCACATCGGACATTCCGCTCGCCGACCGCAGCCTGAAGAAGGGGGCGGCCGTGATCGGCGCGACGGGTGTGCCTTTCACCACGTCGTCGATCGGCATGGCGATGGCCAGCCGCGACCTGATGTCGAACCTGCGGGCCATGGGCGAGACGACAGGCGGGCCGAAGCCGATGTCCGCGCGAGATCGATCTCGTTTCCTGTCGGCTCTCGACGAGGCGATCCAGAGACTGAAGCGACGTGGCGCGGCCGGCGGCTAACGCCGGTCGATCCAGACGTCCTCGAAACGGAAGCCGTTATAGGAGCTGTTGACCTGCGGCACGTAGCCTTTGACGTAGGGCTGCCAGCAGGTCGCCGCGCGATTCCATACGATCGGCGGGCGGGCCGCGTCGGCCAGGAGCTTCGCATCGATCTCCTGGGCGAGGTGGCGGCGCTTGTCGACATTGAGTTCTGCCGATTGCGCCTCGAACAGGCGCTCGATTTCGGGATTGCAGTAGTGGTTGTAGTTGCGTTCCGAGCGGCAGGAGAAATTCTCGTAGAAAACCTGGTCGGGGTCGTCGATGGCGTTGCCGGTCGTCTCGAGCGCCAGCGTGTAGTCGCGCCGCTCGAGGCGCGTGAACCAGTGCGAGGTCTCCACGACATCGAGAGAGGCGTCGATGTGGATTTCCTGGAGCTGGTTGGCGAGCACGGCCGCCGGACTGCGGTAAAGCGAAATGGCCCGTGTGAAGATCTTCACCGGCAGCGTGCGATCCGGGCCGTACCCTGCCTTGCGCATGAGCGCGCGGGCGGCTTCGCGGTTCTGCTCGATGTCCGTTCCGAATCCCGGCGCGTTGGCCAGAGATTCGGCCGACATGCCCCACTGGCCATCGGGCGGCGGCTGCAGGTGTCCGCCAATCGCGCCGCTGGCATCGGCAAGCGCCTCCATGAAGGCATTGCGGTCGAGGGCCAGGGCAAGTGCGCGCCTGATGTCCGGATTGTTGAACGGCGGGACGTCGCGGTTCAGCATCAGGTTGGTGTTGTTGTTCAGGCCCGTCGCTTCGCATTGGACACGAGGCGATTGCCGCCGGACGTCGCGCAATTGCGCCATCGTCACATCGTTGGGAAACGTCATGTCGTAGCGGCCGGCGACGAAGCTCAACAGAGCTGTCGAGCGGCTGGCGACGACGGAGAATTCTATGGAGTCGAGGAAAGGCCGCCCTTCCTTCCAGTAGCGGGGGTTGCGCACCAGTCGTATGCGGTCGAACTGGCTGAAGGAGTCGAGCTTGAAGGGGCCCGTGCCGATCGGCTTGGTGCGCATCTGGGCGAGGGGAACGTGGCAGGGGTAGATCGGCGAGAAGCCCGAAGCCAGCATGCTGAGCAGCGCCGGCTGGGGCCGGTTGAGATGGATCGTCACCTCATAGTCGTTCGGCGCATGGACGAAGTTGATGTTGCCGAACCAGGATCCTCGCGGATTGCTGCGCAGCTTGTTGCGCGCCCGGCCGGTCCACAGGTTGAACGTGCATTCGACGTCGCTGGATGTGAAGGGAAAGCCGTCGTGCCACGTCACGTTCCTGCGCAGCTTGAATGTCAGTTCGGTCTTGTCGTCGTTCCAGCGCCAGGACTCGGCAAGATCGGGAATGATCGACTCCGGCGTATTCTGCGCGGTCGATGGGTCGAACATTACAAGGTTGTTGAATACCGGCATGAAGGCGACGACCGTCGATGCCGCAGTCTCTTCGAGAATCGATGCGCTGGTCGGATTGTCGCGATGAAAGATGCGGAGTGCGCCGCCACTCTTCTGCGCCAGTGCTGCGTCGCACCAGCCGAGAATGGCCACTGCCAAACACCAGATTGCGACCCTCGAACGCATTCCCTCGACCTTTGCGCGCGTTGCCGGGCCCGGCGCCGCAGCTTCCCGGGAACCTTACAGTGCCGATGAGCCATCGGTAGGCTCATTCACGCATATCCTATCGATTCGTTTCCACTTTGGAAGCAATCAGAGAAGCTGAAGAAACAATGCATACAAACGACTCCGTCCGCCGTTCGGCGAGCGCTGCCAGGTCGCGATCTACTGGTCGAGCAGAAGGACGTGAACGATCTCGTGTTCGATGCCTTCGCAGGGAAGAGGGCTTTGTCGTCGAGCCGTTCACCCTTGCAAACTTTTGGCCGTATTCTGGTGCCATTGATGCTTGGCGGCATCCTGAGCGGCTTCGGGTCCGATCGTCGTGACGCTGTTGCCGATTGCGCTGTTCCATCGGTTGGTGCGTCGCTGCAGACTTTCGGCCGGATGGCGTGCCAAAGGTTGCGGTTCAGGGCATCCTGACGATCCTTGAAGCGTTCTGACGGAGCCATGGGCAGAAAAGTGCGAACCCGGATCGTAACGGCGGTCGCTGCGATACTCGGCGTACTGGCTCTTGCCGTCGTGGCCGTGCCCCATGTGGTCGATGTCGATGTCTACCGGCCGGCCATTGCCCAGGCGGTCAAGGAGGCGACCGGCCGCGAGCTGGTGATCGAAGGGCCGTTGAAGCTTTCGATGTTCCCGCGGCCGCGGATCAGCGCGCGCAAGGTTCGCTTCGCCAATGCACTGGGTGCCAAAGGCGCGCAGATGGTCGACGTGGAGTGGATCGGCGCGTCGCCCGCATGGTGGCCGCTGCTGCGCGGCCAGTTCGAGGTGGGCCGTCTCACGCTCTACAAGCCGGCCATCATCCTGGAAGCCGATGCAGAAGGCCGGCCCAACTGGCAGTTCGACCCCGGCGCCGGTGCTGCCCAGCCCGCGGGGGCGCCCAGTGCCGGCTTTCACCTCGCCGTAGGCCGTCTGCGCATCGTGAAGGGGACGCTGACCTATACCGTTCCGACGACCGGGACCACGCTGACGGCGCAAGAGGTCGATGTAACCGCGTCGGCCGGTTCGCTCGAAGGCCCATTCACCCTGATTGGCACGGCGACCGTGAACGGTGTGCCGCTCAGTCTCGATGCGATCGTCGGCGGGCCGACCGACAAGGGCCACCTCGCAGCGCTGAAGCTCAAGGTCGAGAGCGGTACCCTGGATTTCGATGGCCGTATCAGTCGCATTGCTGCCGATGCCGAGGTGAGCGGCAAACTGTCGGTGGCGACAGGCGGATTGGCCGACTTCATTGCCTCGGTGTCGCGCGCCGTAGGTCAGGTCCCGCCGGCCATCGCCGCCTCGCTGGTCGGTCAGTTTGCCTTCGACGGGGGCGTCGATCTCAAGGCAGATCGTCTCGCCCTCGCCGACTTCCAGATGTCGATGGGCGGCGACACCGCTTCCGGCAACCTGGCTCTTACAGGGGGCGCGGCGCCATCGATTGAGGGTCGCCTGTCGATGCAGAGGGTCAATGTCGATCGCTGGCTGGAGGTGATGTCCAAGCCGACGACGCCCCAGTCGCAGGGCCAATCAACGTCGCCCACTGCGGCGTCATCGCCCACTGCGGCGTCATCGCCCACTGCTGCGTCATCGAAGCCGGTGACGTCGTTGTCGCCCTTTCCGCCACAGGTCACCGTGTCCGTGGCGCTGGCGGCGAAGGAAGTGATCTACCGCAAGGCCAGCGTGCGCGACCTGGATATGGCCGTCGCCATCAACCGGGGCGTCGTCGAGATCCCGAGGCTGAGCGTCGTGCTGCCAGGAGGTGCCGTCCTGCAGGCCAATGCAGCCGCCGCGCCCGCCAAGCCCGGTGCACCGCCGGGGAAGTCCGCGGCCGATGCGGTTCAGTCTGCCGGCGCCATCACCCTTGCGAGTGCGCAGCCGCGCGAGACCCTTGCCTGGCTCGGGATCGACACGTCGGGTGTTCCTGCCGGCATGCTCCAGGCCCTGCGTTTCAGCGGCAAGATCGCGTCGACGTCCAATGCCGTGAAGATCGACGAGCTGGTGTTCGACCTCGACGGCCAGCGCGCGACGGGCAGCGGCAGTGTGACTTTTGGCCTCCCGCTCACCGTCGTGTCCACGGTGCAGCTCGATCGCTTCGATCTCGATGCCTACGTGCCGAAGTCCGTTGCGACCGCGCCGACGGCGGCACCGCCTGTCGTGCCGGCAGCGGCGGCTCCCGCGGTGCCGGCCGTACCCGACAAGACTGCCCCGATTCTCGGGGTGAAGGCCAAGGTGGCGAAGCTCGTCTATCGCGGCGAGACCCTGAACGGTGTCGATGCCGATGTGAGCCTGCAGGGCAACCTCCTGAAGCTGAATGGCCTCAAGGTCGCCGATCTGCTGGGTGCGAAGCTCGATCTCAAGGGACAGGTCGCCGATTTCGGAACCGATCCGCGTTTCGACCTCACCTTCGCGGCAAGCATGCCCGATGCCGACAAGCTGCTGGTCTATGCCGGTCTGCCGAAGTTCATCAACGGCAAGATCGGCGCGGCGACGGCGACCGGCGGCGTGGTCGGCACGATGGGGGCGGTCACCGTGCGCAACGTCACCGTCACCATGGCGGGCGCAACGGCCCGCGCCACCGGCTCGCTGGTGCTGGGGGAGAAATTCGCCTTCGATTTTCCGAGCTTCGGTCTGCAGGCGCGTGATGCCAGCCAGCTGGTGTCGGTCGCTACCGGGCGCGCTCAATCGGGGATCGGAGGGCTCGAAGCGGCAGGCGCCTTCAAGGGCAACGAGAAGAACATCTCCTTCGACGGCAATCTGACGGCAATGCGCACGCCCATGATCGGCCGCATCGAGGCTGGCTTGGCGGATCGGCCGAGCATCATGGCGAACCTCCGCATTCCGGGAACGCTGGATTTCGATAGCTGGCTGGGTGTCGCTGACGGCACCGCACCGCCGCTGCCGGCTGTGCCGGGCAACAGTGGCGACACCGCACCGGCCCCGATGCGCGCCGCGCCGGCCCGCGTGGCAACCGGCAAGGCAATCGACCTCTCGGCGTTGCGCGCCTTCGATGCGACGCTCAATCTCGAGACCAGCGCCCTCGAACTCTCGTCGCTCAAGGTCCTCTATGGCGACATGACTGCGAGCCTGCGCAACGGAGTCTTGAAGATCTCCAGGCTCACGGGCCAGTTCTACGGCGGCGCCGTCGACTTCGTCGGCACGGTCGATGCCTCCAAGGCGTCGATGTCGATCGACCTCACCGGCTCGCTGCAGGGCATCTATCTCGGCGAGCTGCTGCGTGGCGCCGCGACGACCAGCACCTTCGGAAACGACCATCTGATGGTGGCGGTCGACGGCAAGATCAACGTCATGCAGATCGAAGTGCATGGCCAGGGTAATTCGCCCGAACAGATCCGCGACTCGCTGATCGGGCGCGGGAAGGTGAGCGGCTACGTCTATCCCTCGGTCGCCGCGGGCTCCCTGGGGCTGGCTTCCTTCGCGACCGGCATCGGCAGCATCTTCAGCACCGAAATGGGATTCGGTTCGGCTGTCCTGTCGGGCTTCATCAATGTTCAAAGCAGCGTCGCGGGCGACCTCGACATTTCCAACGGCGTGCTCTCGCTTCAGAATCACACGGTACAGGGAAGGAACGCAGTGGCTACGATCGACAGCCGCACCAGTCTGACGGCGGCCACGACCGAGACGACGATCTCCCTGGATACCGGATCGCGAGGGTCGGTCGACTATGTAATGACCGTGAAGGGGCCTGTTTCCTCGCCCACGATGAATGTGGGCGGCCGCTAGGCCGCGCGGTTCTTCAGGATGTCCCAGGCCCGCCGGAAGCTGTTGGCCATCTCTTCGGCCGGCACGGCGCCGGAAAACAGCAGATGGCCCTGCAAGGCAAAGCTCGGCACGCCCTGGATGCCGGCATTGCGGGCCATCTGGTCGCCTGCCAGCACTTCCTTGCGGCCTTCGTCGCTTTCCAGCATGGCCAGCACCTCGGCGCGATCGAGTCCACCTTCGGCGCCGATGTCGGCCAGGATCTTCAGGTCACCGATATCGGCGCCCTTGCAGAAATAGCCCTCGAACAGCTCTTCGACGATCGCGTCCTGGACGCCCTTCTGGCCGGCGAAGCGGATCAGCCGGTGGGCGTTCACGGTGTTGGGCGTGCGGGTGATCTTGTCGAGGTGGAATTCCAGGCCGACATGGGCGGCGGCTTCGGTGAGGCGCTCGTCGATCTGCCGGGAGCGTTCGAGGCCGCCGAACTTGGCGATGCGATACTTCAACCGATCCGCGCCTTCGGCTGGCATGTCGGGGTTGAGCTGGAACGGATGCCAGGCCACGGTGATCTTGCAATGGTGTTCTGCCAGGATATCGAGCGCACGCTCAAGGTGGCGCTTGCCGATGTAGCACCAGGGACAGATCGCGTCGGAGATGACGTCGATGCGGCCGATCGGATGGGCCTGATCCATGGTTTGCTTCCTTCCCCTATTGCGCCGAATCGTATACCCGCGTCGAATTGGGAGCAATCACCCGAAGCTTTGGAGAGCTCCATGGACAAGCCGAAATACCGCTCTGCGCTGATCGTGGGCACCGGCCCCGGCCTCAGCGCCTCGCTGGCTCGCCTCTTCGCCTATAACGGGCTCACCATCGACCTGGCAGCCCGCCAGACGGACAAGCTTTCCGCACTTGCGAAGGAAACCGGCGCGGCCGTTCATGCCTGCAACGCTGCGGACCCGGGAGATGTTGCCGCCCTGTTCGGCGCGCTCGACGCTGCCGGTCGGACGCCGGATGTCGTGGTCTACAACGCCAGCAACCGGGTGCGCGCGCCATTCGTCGACTTGGCGCCTGACGACGTGAAGCGGGCCATCGAGATCAGCGCCTTCGGCGCCTTCCTCGTCTCCCAGCAGGCGGTGAAGCGCATGCTGCCCAAGCAGCACGGCGCAGTGTTGTTGTCCGGGGCGACTGCCGGCGTGAAGGGCTTTGCACTTTCGGCCACCTTCGCCATGGGCAAGTTTGCGTTGCGTGGCCTGGCGCAATCGATGGCGCGCGAACTCAGCCCCAAGGGCGTCCATGTCGCACACTTCGTCATCGACGGCGGCATCCGCAGCGCCGCCCGGCCTGTGCCGGCCGACCGGCCGGACAGCCTGCTCGATCCCGACGCCATCGCCGAGACCTACTGGGCCGTCCTGCAACAGCATCGCAGCGCCTGGAGCTGGGAGGTCGAGGTGCGGCCGTGGGTCGAGAGTTTCTGAGCGTTCAGGCCGCCGCCACGATTTCGAGTTCGACGAGCCAGTCGGCAACGAGGGTCTGGACGACGATGGCGGTCGTCGGGACAACGCGGCCCTTGAGAGCAGCGACTCGGGCATTCTGATTGGCTTCTGCATAGGACGGGTCGCGCAGATAGCTGGTGACCCGGACGATGTTGTCGACCGACATGTCGGCGCTGGCCAGGATCGTCCGCAGGTTGGACCAGATCAGTTGGAGCTGATCCGCAACTGTCTTTCCGGCGATGCCGCGTTCGTCGAGACCCATGGTGCCGCTGATGTACAGGAAGCGGCTCGGGTTGCGCACTTCGAGCGCATGCAGGTAGTCGGGAGTCGCCGGATAGATGCCGGCCTCGGGGCTGTGCGGGATCATCTTCATGGGGATGCTCCGATCTCTTTGTGAAAAGCGGCTTCGAGCAGCCGGCGCGCTTCGTGCAGGTTGCCCAGCACGGTGATGCATTTGTCGCGGACCTCGGGAAGCGGCAGCAGGATGTCCGGCACCATGATCGCCATGGTTCCGGCGGCGTGGGCCGCCGTCAGGCCGACATTCGAATCCTCGAAGGCGATACAGCGTTCGGGCGCGATTCCAAGACGGCGCGCCGCCTCCAGGTAGATGTCGGGGGCGGGCTTGGCGTGCACGACATCGTCGCGTGTCGCGACCGCCTGAAAGCGGTCGAGCAGACCGGCGCGGCCGAGATGGCGCTCGGCGGTGGCCCGGCCCGCCGAGGTTGCGACAGCTAAAGGCAGTGCATGGGCAGCCAGGAAGTCGAGCAGTTCGATCACGCCGGGTTTCACCGGGATGTTCGCCTCCAGCAAACTCGTGGCGTGGCCGGAGAACCGCATCCGGAACTCGTCGATCCGAAAGCCTTCCCCGTAGAAATTCTGGATCATGACGTCGCATTCCTTGCCCGGAATGCCGACCATCGAATGGCAGAAGGCCAGCGGCATTTCGAGGCCGAGGCTTTGCGCCGCTGCCTGCAGCGCCTTGACGTAGACCGCTTCCGTGTCGATCAGCAAACCGTCCATGTCGAAAAGGGCGGCCTCAATAGGTTTTCTCAGCATGTTTTCGTTCTAAGCTGGATCTTTGGCAGGGCAAGGCGGAGAAAAATTCATGCGGATCCATAACCTATATGTCGACGCCGACGGCGAGACGCACTTTCGCGATATCGAGATCGAATGGAAGCACGAGGGGCGCGGCGGCAAGACTTCGGCGACTTTGCCGGCCGCCGGCATCATCTTTCGCGAGACGCCGGGCACCTACGATTATGAATGGCATCCGGCGCCGCGTCGGCAGTACATCATCAATCTCGATGCCGGCGTTTCCATTCAGGCGAGCGACGGCGAGACACGCATCATTGGTCCGGGCGAAGTCATCCTGGTGGAGGACACGCACGGCAAGGGCCACTTCTCCAAGGCGGTCGCCGGCAAGATGCGCCATTCCATTTTTGTCCCGATCGAGTAGCGCGCAGAGGAAGCCATGAACATCCAGACCCAGATCGATCCAACCAATCAGCTCGTCGAGCAGGCCAAGCGCGTGCTGCCGGGCGGCAGCTTCGGCAACATGCCGGCCGAGGTGATCCTCAAGGAAGGCAGGGGCGGCCGCATCTACGACGAGGCCGGCAAGGAGTATGTCGACTTCCTCCTCGGCTCGGGGCCGATGTTCATCGGCCATGCCCATCCCGACGTCACGGCCGCCGTGCAGGCGCAGGTCCCCCTGGGCACGACCTTCTTTGGCAACAACCGGCACGGCATTGCGCTGGCCGAAGCGATCGTCGACGCCGTGCCCTGCGCCGAGCAGGTGCGCTTCGTCTGTTCCGGCACCGAAGCCGATCTCTACGCGATGCGTGCGGCGCGCGCCTTCCGCAAGCGAGACAAGATCCTGAAGTTCGAGGGCGGCTACCACGGCATGAGCGACTATGCGCTCGTCTCGCTGGCCCCCAAGAACCCCGGCAACTTTCCGCGCGGCACCCTTGATTCGGCGGGTATCCCCAAGTCGGTGGTCGACGAGATGGTGATCGCGGCCTTCAACGACATCGAGATGGTCGAGAGCCTGATCGAGGAACAGAAGGACGAGCTGGCCGGCGTCATTGTCGAGCCGTTCCAGCGGCTGATCCCGCCCAAGCCCGGCTTCCTGCAGGCGCTGCGTGAAGTGACGGCAAAGCACGGCATTCCGCTGATCTTCGACGAGGTCGTGACCGGCTTCCGCTTCGCCTATGGCGGCGCGCAGGAATATTACGGCGTCACGCCCGATCTCTGCACCCTGGGCAAGATCGTGGGCGGCGGTTTTGCCCTGGCCGCCATCGCCGGCCGTGCCGACATCATGAAGCACTTCGACCGGCTCGCCATGACCGACGAGGATTTCATCTTCCAGGTCGGAACGCTGTCCGGCAATCCGGTGGCTGCCGTTGCCGGCCTCGCCACGCTGCAGGTCCTGAAGCAGCCGGGCACCTACGACAAGGTATTCGAGGCAGGGCGGGAGTTGATGGGCACGCTGACCGAGCTCATCCAGAAGGCCGGTCTGAAGGCGCAGGTCGTCGGTGAGCCGCCGCTGTTCGACATCGTCTTCACCGATCAGCCGATCAAGGACTATCGCGATACGCTGAAGGGCGATGCCGCGATGCTGAAGCGCTTCAACCAGCACCTGCGCGCCCGCGGCATCATGAAGGGCGAGAGCAAGTACTATGTCAGCGTGGCACACACCCGCGCCGACCTCGATCACACGATCAATGCGTGGAAAGAGGCGATCGACGAACTCAAGGCCGGGCGCTGAGAAGGCTGCCGAGAACGAGGCCGAGGACGAGATCGTCCTCGGCGCCGAATGTGTGGCGCGTGATGTGTCCCTCGCGGTCGATGACGACCGTCGAGGGCGTTCCCTTGAAGCCGTAGGCCGCCATTGTCCGCGGGATCGGGCCATCCGACGAGGGCCGGTCCACGGCGACCGGGAAGGTCAGGCGGTATTCGTGCAGGAAGGCTTCGAGCGACACCGGCGTCATCGCGGCGTGATGCTCGAACACCGTATGGATGCCCAGCACCACGAGATCGTCGAGATTCTTGGCGATCTCGTGCAGGCGCCGCGCCTGCGGCACCGCCTGCGAGACGCAGCCGGGGCAGAGCATCTGAAAGGCATGCAGCACCACGACCTTGCCGCGGAACATTTCGAGGCTGAGGGGGTGATCGGTGTTGAACCAGCGCTCCGCGTCGATCGGTGGGGCCTCGGTAGTTGCCGTCTCGGACATATGGCTCCGCTTACAAAGGGGCTTCAGAAATCGCCATCTCGCACATAGGGCCTCGCCCACAGGATGGCTTGCAATAGCACGGCCTTGCTCCAGGCAGCATGCATGTTGTCGACCTCGGCGGCATTGGCGCCTTTGCTCGCCAGGAAGGGTTTCATCGTAGCGGAGATCGGTATTGCCAGTGCCAGCAGATGGCGCATCGGAATATGCGGCGGCGCCGATGCCCCGTCGGTACGGTTCTTGCCGACCCTGTGGTGCCGACGGCCGATCTCGTCCTGCCAGGCGAGCCATGCGGCGTCGTAGGACGCGCGGCAGGTGTCCAGGATCCACTGGCCGAAGCGCTGGCGTACCGTTTGCAGATAGGCCTCGATGGGTGCGCCGCTGACGGTGTCGGTGAAATAGTGCAGCAGATGCGGGTTGGCGCCGACGAAGCCGTACCAGACGTCGAGGATGGCTTCGATCTGATCCTGCACGACATCGTGGGCGCGGCGCAGGGCGGCAATGTCGTCGTCGCCCAGCAGCAGGGATTTGCGTAGATCGTCGAGGTCGCCGAGCGTGATCGGCGAGGGAGCGAGAGCGGGATCGCCGAGGCGATAGCCGGCAAGTGACGGCGCGGTCATGGTCAATCCTCCGGGAATGCGATATGGTAGCCAGTGGCTACTAGTCTTGCGTAGCAAGGCTGAGGCCGCGCCGTCAATAAAATAATTTCGAGTAGCAACTATGTCGATTTCCAGAGAAGCCCTAGAGGCGGCGCAGCTCATCGACCGTCTGGAGCGTCTGGCCCGTACGGGTGAGCACGAGGACGGGCTCAATCCGGCGCAATGGGAGGCGCTGCGCTACCTGGCGCGCGCCAACCGCTTTTCGCGCACGCCGGCAGCGCTGGCCGACTATCTCGCCTCCACGCGCGGCACCGTCTCGCGGACCCTGGCGTCGCTGGAAGAGAAGGGGCACGTCTCGCGCGAAACCAATGCGCGCGACGGCCGATCGATTGCGCTCGCGCTGACGCCACGCGGCGAACAGGCGCTGCGGCGCGATCCGTTGTTCGCGATCGCGTGCGATATCGACCGGGCGCTAGGCGCCGACGCCGCCGATCTTCGCGACAACCTGCAGCGCATTCTGCGGCAGGCGATCGCGCGCAACGATGGCAAGGCCTTCGGTCTCTGTGCAGACTGCCGCCACTTCCGCGGCAACGTGCGGCCGTCGTCGCGTCAGCCGCATCACTGTGCCCTGCTCGAAGAATCTCTCTCCGAGGCCGACAGCAGCTTAATCTGCGTCGAGCAGGAGGACGCGGAAAAGCCCCGGGCTGCTTGATCGTATCGTCGGCCGTACTGGCCGATCGTGCCGTCTGATCGTCAGGGGCTGTCCAGACCCTTCTTCTTCAGGATCGGTCCGTTGCCGGGATCGGCCAGCGCCAGCAGGAGAGCGTCGGCTGCGGCGCGGTTGCGCGAGGCCACGGAGACGCCGCCAGAATAGATCGTGTAGTGCTGGACATCGAGGGGGATGGGGCCGACGTACTGGACGTCCGGCACGCCCATGAGTTCGCTGCTCTGCTGCAGGGCAATGTCGGCCTTGCCGTCGACGATGCGGTCGGCGACCAGCCCGCCCTGCACCAGCACGGCCTTCGCCTTGATCGAGTCGGCGATACCCAGCTTTTCGAAGAGTCTGGAGAGATAGATGCCGCTCGAACCACCGGCCGCGGGATCGACATAGGCGACGGCGCGGGCAGCCAGCAGCGCCTTCTTGAAGCCGTCGACATCGGAAAGGTCGGGCACGGGCGCGCCCTGCTTGATACCGACGCCGATGCCGGCGCGCGCCAGCTCCTTGGCGCTGCTCTCATCGACGCGGTTGCCGAGGAGCGGCGCCATGGGGATCGGCGGGATCACCACCACGTCGAAATACTCGCCATCGGCGACGCGCTTCTGCAACGCGCCCGCCGTGCCGTTGTCGATCGTCACCTTGTGCCCGGTCTTCTTCTCGAATTCTGCGACCAGCTCCAGTGCCGCCGGCTTGTAGGCGCCGGCCGTGAGGAGCTTGAGATCGGCAGCCGAGACGCTGCCGCCGGCGACGAGAACGCAAAGGAGAACGAGAAGAAGGCGCATTTTTCCCTCAGGCCGGCCTGCCCATGATGTAGGGCTTGAGCGCAGCATACATCACCGTGTGTGTCGGTGTCGGGACATTGTGCCTGGCGCCGAGCTCGATGAGCTTGCCGGACAGCCAGGGCAGTTCGATGCGATTGCCGCGCAGCAGATCGGTCGCCATCGACGGCATGAGATGGGGCGGCGCATTGCGGGTGAACGACACCGCCCGGTCCACGGCATCGGCCGGAAGGGCGACGCCGACCGCGCGGGCGACATCGACGACTTCGCGATAGGCGGCATGGAACAGCGCGTCGATATCCTTGTCGCCGCGGATCTTGCCGAGCGGCAGGCGGGTCAGCGCCGATACGCTGGCATTGGCGGCAAGCATCAGGAACTTCAGCCACAGGTCGGTCAGGATCGACTCGCTCAGCACGCCGTCGATGCCGGCCTTCCTGCACATCTCGGCAAAGGCCACGGCGCGCGGGCTGCGGCTGCCATCGGGCTCGCCGAAGGTCATGCGCATGGCCTTCCCGGTCTGGCGGACCAGGCCCGGCTCGGCGATGGTCGCGCTGATGCCGGCGACGCCCGGCATGACCGATTGCGGACCGAGGATCGGGACCAGCCGCTCGTGCGCATCGACGCCGTTCTGAAGGGTAATCACCGCCGTCGACGGCCCGACCATCGGCTTGATGGCTTCGCCCGCACTTTCGACGTCCCACAGCTTGACGCAGAACAGCACGTAGTCGACCACGCCCACCGTTGCAGGATCGTCGGTGGCCTGGGTCGGCTTCAGATGGGTGTTGCCGAGTTCGCTCTCGATCCTTAGGCCGTGATCCCTCATGGCGGCGAGATGGGCGCCACGTGCAATGAACGTGACGTCTGCGCCGGCATGGGCAAGGGCAGCACCAAAGCCGCCACCGACGCCACCTGCGCCGACTACTGCAATCCGCATCGTAACTCCTCCAGGTGCCAGGGGGTGATCGCCGGCTCAGTCACGGTCGGGCCATATTCTCCGTCGAGGCTCGGTCCTCGGCGAGAGTCCAGGGAGGCCACGGTGAAAGCCAGTCTTCTGTCCGTCATGCCTGCTTTGTTGATCCTGGTGTCGGGCGCAAGCGCGTTGGCCGACAGCCGGTCACAGAAATATCGCAGCAACGGCTGCGAGGTCGAACGCAAGTTCGACGACGATGGAGAATCCGAAACCAAGGTCGAGTGCAAGCCGGGTTATGGCCGCGCCTATGTCGGCGCAGGGAAGGAGGAATTCCACCAGGGCGGCTGCAAGATCAAGCGCGAGTGGAAGCCCAACGGCGAATACAAGGAAGAAGTGAAGTGCAAGTGACCCGGCGCCTCAAACGATGCTGGCCACCAGCAGGCATCCTTTGATGCCCGTAAGGCGCAGGGGCCCGTTCAGGTTCAGGCGCAACGCATAGTCCGGGCCCATGGGGCGTTCTTCGCCCTGCACGGCAACCATCGCCTCGCCGCGAGGATTGTAGGCGATATGAATGCCGGGCTGAAGAACGAGCGTGTGGCCTTCGTCGAGGACGGCCATGTCGATGGACACTTCCGCCCGCGCGCCGATCAGATTGACGACCTCGACCGGGCCCGCTTCCAGCCGGCTGACGATCGGTGTCTCACCGGCGAAGCGCACGGGACGAAAGGGCTGGCGCACATCGATCTCGCCCTGCGGCGTTTCCAGCACCAGGCCGCTGCCGGCCACCAGGGCCTGCACGCGATCGTAGCCGGTATAGTCGGAGAAGGGGCCGGGCTGAACAATGGGCGTGCGGCCGAACCGCCAGCTCTCGCCCGAGAAGGCGATGTCGACGGTCGTGCCGCCGCCATTCTTCCACGGGGTGCGCTGGTAGCTGGCCGGATCGAGCAGGGTAATCACGGAACAATTCTCTCTTTGCGGAAACGCGTCAGCAGACGCTCGAACATCGCCTCGCTGTCGACCACCTCATGGAACCCATGCAGGCGGCTCTTGGTGACATCGGACATAACATCCCAGTCCGAGCCAAATACATAGTCGGCGAACGGCCAGGCGACGAGCTGGCCGAAGTCGAATTTTTTGAGGCGGTGCTTTCTGGTCATGGCCTCCCAGAGATCGGCCTTGTCGGCCATGTGCTGGGTAAGGCTGATGGTCTGGACTTCGCCCACCTTCATACCGAAGACGTCGGCGATACGCGGCCAGACATTGCGCCAACGGAAATAATCGCCGTTGGTGATGTTGTAGGCCTGATTGGCTGCCCGCTGCTCCGTCGCCGCCCAGAGGGCGGCGCTGGCGAAGTGCGAGGACTCGGTGACCTGATAGATCGTGCCATAGGCGCCGGGCTTGCCGGGGAAGCGCAGCGGCAGGCCCAGTTCCCTGGAGATCGCCGCATGGACGGCGATTGCCGGTAGAATGCTCATTGCCGTGCCCGGTGCAAAGCCGCAGAGAGTCTGCGGGCGGAGTTCCGTCCAGCTCCATTTCTTGCCGCGCTGGAAAGCGGTCAGCCAGTCGATCTGGTCGAAATAGAAATCCGGCGGCATGTGCCGCGGATCGGTCTCGCGCATCGGTGTCTTCAGCGGCCCGAGATGCGTGCCGTAGTACTTCGTGCCCGTGACCAGCACGACCCGCTGCAGGGCGCGCGAAGCCTTGGCGATGGCGCTCACCGAGTTCGCCAGCATGTCGCGGTTGGGTGCGATCACGTTGGCGTAATTCGCGGCATTGCCGGCGCCGGGTTGGAAGGCGGCATAGAAGATGTGCGTGACGTCGCGAAGCTTCCCGAGCTTGTCCGCGACATCCTCGAGATCGAGCAGGTCGACGGAGACGTGGCTGTAGCGCGGACTGTTCCTGGCAGGGCGGCGCGACAGGCCGATCACGTGCCAATCGCCGTCGGCCACGAGCTTCTCGACGATGTAGCGGCCGATCACACCCAGCGCACCGACGACAACGGCTTTCTTCTTCATCGCTCCACTCTATCTCGCCGCGGCGACCGTGCCATTGCCCAGCAGGGCCGAGATCTCTGCGGGTGTGTATCCATGCTCGGCCAGGATCGCGGCGCTGTGCTGGCCCGGCACGGGAGCTTCTGCACGAAGCGTGCCCGGCGTTGGCGGCTGCAGGCCGGGAAGTGCCGGCACCGGAACCTTCTGCGGCAGGCCGGCCTGGTCGAGCCAGCGGATCAAGCCGGTCTCGCGCACCTGTGGCTGGTCGAGAAAGTCGGCGTAGCTGTTCAGGCGCTCGTGCATCAGACGCGCTTCGGTGAGACGCGCGCTCCAGTGCGCCGACGGCTTGGCGGCAATCGCCGGCCGGACGATTGCGTAGAGGGCGGCGTCGTTCGCCAGCCGCAGGGCCGGCGTGGCGAAGCGCGCCTCCTCTGCCAGTGCCGGCATGTCCATCGCCCTGCACAGGCTTGCCCAGTCGCGGTCGTTGATGGCGACGATCGACATCCAGCCGTCTGCCGTCCTGAAGACGCCACCCGGCACGCCGCCGGGCTTCATCGTGCCGCCTTCGAGATGGCAGGCCATCAGCCGGATCGACTGCAGCGCCGTCGCGGCCTGCATGAGGCTGACGTCGATATAGCGTCCGCGCGGTTCGTCCCGTCGAGCGTAGAGCGCGGTGCTCAAGGCCTGATAGGCGTAGAGCGCGGTCGACATGTCGACGACGATGACCGGCACGCGGTGAGGGATACCGTCCTCGCCGCGATTCTCGGACATCATGCCGGTGTAGGCCTGCAGCACGGGATCCATCGCCGGCCGCTCGGCGAGCGGGCCGGTCTGGCCGAAGCCCGAGATCGAGACGTAGAGGATGCGCGGCTCGCGGGCCGACACCGCCTCGTAGTCGAAGCCCAGCCGCTTGATCACGCCGGGCCGGAAGCCTTCGAGGAAGACGTCCGCACCTTCGAGGAGGCGCCACAACACCTGCTTGCCGGCCTCGGTCTTGAGGTCGACCGAGATGCTGCGCTTGCCCATGTTACCGATGATCGAGAAGGCGGTGTGGCTCTCGTAGCGCACGCCCAATGCGCGCGCCCAATCGCCCTCGCCGATGCTTTCGACCTTGATAACTTCGGCGCCATGCTGGGCGAGCAGCATGGCGCAATAGGGGCCAGCGATTCCCTGACTGAGATCGACGACCTTGAGGCCGGCGAGGGGCGCGTCGTAGCTCATGGCAAACTCAGACGAGCTTGATCAGCATTTTGCCGAAATTCTCGCCGCGCAGCATGCCGATGAAGGCGCGCGGTGCCTTGTCGATGCCGGTGACGACGTCCTCGCGGTACTTCACCTTGCCGGCGCGGACCCATTCGCCCATCTGGCGCATCGCCGGCCCGTACTGTTGGGCGAAGTCGGTGACGATGAAGCCGCGGGCTGTCACGCGCTTGCCGACGAAGGTGCCCATCAGGCGAGGGCCCATCTCGGCCGGCGTGGCATTGTACTGCGAGATCGAACCGCAAAGCGCGATGCGCGCGAAGAAATTGAGGTTGCGCAGAACGGCGTCGGAGATCGCACCGCCGACATTGTCGAAATAGACGTCGATACCGTTGGGGCAGGCCGCCCGCAGCGCGGCGTCGAGATCCTTCTCGGCCTTGTAGTCGATGCAGGCATCGAAGCCGAGTTCCTCTTTCACGAAGGCGCATTTCTTGGCGCCGCCCGCGATGCCGACGGTGCGGCATCCCATGAGCTTGGCGATCTGGCCTACGACCTGGCCGACGGCGCCCGAGGCTGCCGACACCACGACCGTCTCGCCGGGCTTCGGCTGCCCGACATGCAGCAGGCCGAAATAGGCAGTCATACCCGGCATGCCGAGCACGCCGTTGGCCGTCGAGATCGGTGCGATCGAGGGATCGACCTTGCGCAGGGTCGGGCCGCCGCCGATCGCGTATTCCTGCCAGCCGAGACGGTCCTCGACGATATCGCCGACCTTGAAGTCCGCGTGCTCGGACTTCACCACTTCGCCAACGGTGCCGCCGGTCATCACCTCGTTGAGGCCGACCGGAGCTGCATAGGAGGCGGCATCGCGCATGCGGCCGCGCTGATAGGGATCGAGCGAGAGATAGTGCACCTTCACCAGCACCTCGCCGTGCCGCGGCTCGGGCACCGGCGCTTCCTCGACGCGGAAATCGGTTTCGGCAGGTTCGCCCGGCGGCCGGCGGACGAGGACGACACGGCGATGGGTCCTGGGAACGTTCATGGACATTGTCTCCAATTCGATTTGGCGTGCACCATAGACCGACAGGAGAGGAAGCATCCATGCCGACCATCAAGCACCTGTCGTTCACGGGTCTGGAGTATGTCTTTGCGCCGGAAAAAGCCTACGGAATGTCGCGTGGCGGTGGCTTCCGCCGTCAGGGCGGCTTCATCGAGGTCGAAACCGATCAGGGCGTGAAGGGGATCGGCGAGGTCTTCGGCAATCCGTTGGTCTCGCGCGAGTATTTTCGCATGATCGAGCCGATGTTCGTCGGTCGCAGCGTGTTCGACTTCGACCATGTCGAGGCGCGCGTCCGCAACGCCCTGTATCACCTGGGCGTCGGCAACCAGCTTACGGCCTGCCTGGCCGGCATCAACGTCGCATTGTGGGATGCCATCGCGCGCGGGTTCGGCGTCAGGGTCTGCGATCTGATCGGCGGTTGCGGCACGGTGCGGATCCCCGCCTATGCCTCGACAGGCTTCTTCTCCGACGATCCCGACCGCCAGCTCGACCATATGCTGGCCGAGGCTGCGGACCATCCTTATGCCGGCGCCAAGATCAAGATCGGCCGCGGCATCCGCGACGATGTCGCTCGCGTGCGCCGCAGCCGCGAGGCACTGGGGCCGGACAAGCTCCTGATGGTCGACATCAACGGTGCCTATACGGCCGACGTGGCGCTGGAATGCGCCCGCGCCATCGAGCCGTTCGGCATCCACTGGATCGAGGAGCCGCTGCCGCCGGGCGACCTGCGGGGCTATGCCGAACTGCGCGCTCGCTCGCCGATCCCGCTGGCCGCCGGCGAGGCGCATCACACGATCCGCGACTTCCGCGCCCTGATCGACGGGCGTTGCATCGATATCGTGCAGCCGTCGGTTCCCGGCGTCGGCGGCCTCACCGAGGCAAAGCGTATTGCCACGCTGGCGCTGGCGCAGAACCTACGGCTGGCGCCTCATGTCTGGGGTGGCGGCGTCGGGCTGGCGACGGCCTGCCACCTGATCGCGTCGCTCCCGGCTTCGCCGCATACCGAGCATCCGCCCTATCCGCAGATGCTGGAATACGACATGAGCGACAATGCACTTCGTACGCAATTACTGAAGACGCCCCTCCGGCTGGAAGCCGGGCATGTCCTGCTGCCCGAAGGGCCGGGGCTGGGCGTCGAACTCGATCCCGCCGCCGTCGAGCGTTACCGGATTTGCTGATCGCCTGGGGGCGTGCCAGACTTTCGTTGTGTGGGCACTTCTGATCGGGGGGACATCGATGATCAAGGCTACGCGTCGGACTGTGGCAGCATTTGCCGCGCTTGCTCTTCTGGGACTTGGCGGAACCGCCGGCGCCCAGCAGGTCGTCAAAATCGGTGCGGTCTATCCCTTGAGCGGTAACTCCGCGAGCACCGGCAACTACGCCAAGATGGCCTTCGAGATGGGGGCCGACATCATCAACAACGGCAATGCCGAACTCGCCAAGGTGATGCCGCTGGCCAAAGGTGGCGGATTGCCGGGCCTCAAGGGCGCCAAGATCCAGATGGTAGTGGCCGACAATCAGGGCACGCCGGCAGCCGGACAGAACCAGGCCCTGCGCCTGATCACCGAGGAGAAGGTTGCCGCCATCATCTGCTGCTATCAGTCGGGCATAACGCTGACGGCGAGCGCCGTCGCCGAGCGCTACGGCATTCCCTTTCTCAATGCCGAATCGGTTGCCGCTAATCTGACGGAGCGCGGCTTTAAGTGGTTCTTCCGGACGACGCCGGTCGCCGCGGACTTCGCCAAGGCCTACTCGACCTTCCTCAACGGACAGAAGGCAGCGGGTCGCAAGGTCGACTCGATTGCCATCGTTCATGAGAACACCGAGTACGGAAATTCGGTCTCCAGCGTGCTCGCGGACGCCTTCGGCAAGGCCGGCCTGCCGGTCACGCAGAAGATCGCCTATTCGGCCAACTCCACCGACGTGCAGCCGCAAGTGCTGCAGCTCAAGGAAAAGAACCCGGACGTCGCCATCTTCATCTCCTACACGTCGGACGCGATTCTCTACGCCAAGACGATGAAGGAGCTGAACTGGAAGCCTGCGATCCTGATTGCCGACGATGGCGGCTTCAACGATCCGGCCTTCGTAAAGGCGATGGGCTCGGTCACCGAGGGCCTGATCAGCCGTTCGGTCTTCGCTGCGGGCAAGCCGGGCAGCGTCGCGGCCATCCTCGACGAGCTCTACAAGAAGAAGACCGGCGGCGACGGTCTCGACGACGTCTCGGCGCGCGTGCTGCAGGCCTTCTTCGTGATGGCGGAAGCGATCAACAAGGCCGGTTCGACCGATCCCGCGAAAATCCGCGATGCCCTCCGGGCCGTCGAGATGAAGCCGGAGCAGCTCGTCGCGGGCTATGACGGCGTGAAGTTCGACGACAAGGGCCAGAACGTGCAGGCCTCGACGTTGATCACGCAGATGCGCAACGGCAACTATGTGTCGGTCTGGCCGAAATCGCGTGCCACCCATGAGCTGATCCTCCCCTACAAGGGTTGGTAGGCACGGTCGCGGCGGGAAACGTCCCGCGATGTCGACGATCCTCGTGCAGGTCGTGGTCAGCGGCCTGCTGCTGGGCGCGGTCTACGCGCTCTTCTCGTCGGGCCTCACCTTGATCTGGGGCATGATGAACGTCGTGAACTTCGCTCACGGCGACTTCGTCATGCTGGGCATGTACACCGCGGTCATGATCTGGACGGCGCTGGGCGGCGGACCATGGGCATCGGTGCCGGCCGCTGCGATGCTGATCGCGACCCTGGGCATCGCGAGCTATTTCCTGCTGGTCCGCCACATCATGCGCGGCCCCATGCTGGCCCAGATCTTGGGGACCTTCGGCCTCGCGCTGTTCCTGCGCTATGGCGCGCTCTGGACCTTCGGCGCCAACTTCAAGACCCTCCCTGACGATCTGGTCGGCCATTCGTTCATCCTGGCGGGCATCCGTTTTGAGGGCGCGAGGGTTCTGGCCGGCATCGTCGGCCTGGTGGTCACCCTGCTGCTTCATCTGCTGCTGACGCGCACGGCCATCGGCAGTCGCATGCTGGCTGTCTCGGAGGATGCGACGGCCGCGCAGCTCATGGGCATCCGGCCGCAGCGCATGCAGGCTCTGGCCTGGGGCATGGCGGGCGCGGCAACGGGCATCGCCGGGGCCTTGATCGCGACCTTTTTCTACACCTCGCCGACCGTCGGCGAGACGCTGGCCATCGTGGCCTTCGTGACCGTGTCGTTCGGTGGTTTCGGCAGCGTGCTGGGAGCGCTGGTCGCGGGCCTGGTCATTGGCGTCGTGGAGTCCCTGTCGGCCTACCTGATCGGTCCCGTCTACAAGGACGTCATCGTCTACATTCTGTTCGTGCTGGTCCTGTGGTTCCGGCCGCAGGGCCTGATGGGGAAGGCATGACGCGCCACCGCCTGCTCCAGATCGTGCTCGTGGTGCTGGTGCTCGCCTACCCGCTGGTGGTCGCGGGTTCGCCGGTCTGGGCGCGGCTCGGGGCGCTGGTTCTGCTGGCGGCGATCGGCGCCTCTGCCTGGAATATCGTCGGCGGCTATGCCGGTCAGGTTTCGGTCGGCCACTCGGTCTTCTTCGGCATCGGCGCCTATTCGGCTGTCGTCACTTATACGCATCTAGGATTGCCGCCGATTGCAGGCGCGCCGATCGGTATGGCGCTGAGCGTGCTGGTCGCGGCGGTGATCGGCGTACCGACGCTCAAGCTCTCCGGGCACTATTTCAGCATGGCCACCATTGCGGTCGCCGAGCTGGTGCGCGTGCTGAGTTCGACGTCGGAGTTCCTGGGCGGCGCGCAGGGACTCGGTGGCCCGCCGGTGCCGAGAGGCGTGCTCGACCTCTCCTTCATCTCGGCGACGCCGTACTACTACATCTTCCTTGCCGTCCTGGCGGGCCTGCTCTGGCTGACGCACATGATCGAACGCGGCCGCATGGGCTTCTATCTGCGAGCGATCAAGGACAGCGAACGCGCTGCGCGCTCGCTGGGCGTGTCGGCCGGCCGCTACAAGCTCTATGCCTATATGCTGAGCGCGGCCTTCACCGCGCTTGCGGGTTCGCTCTACCTCACCATGTTCGGCTTCGTGGATCCCGAGTCGGGCTTCGGCATTCTGATTTCGGTCAAGATGGTGGTGATGGCAGCCCTCGGCGGCGCCGGGCAGCTCTTCGGTCCGCTGGTCGGGGCGCTGATTCTGGTGCCGCTGGAGGAGCTGTCGAACAGCTATCTCGGCGGACAGGGCGCAGGTCTCACCTTCGTGGTCTACGGCGCGATCATCGTGATCATCGCGCGCTTCCTGCCGAGCGGCCTGCTCTCCCTGCTCGATCGGCGGCGGCCGGCGGCACCGCGTGCATCGAAGACGGTGGACGGCCATGCTGATTGAAGCTCGGGGCATCACCAAGGCGTTCGGTGCCTTCAAGGCGGTCGACAATGCCTCGGTGACGGTCGAGGAGGGCGATATCCTTGGCCTGATCGGACCGAATGGCGCCGGCAAGTCGACCTTCTTCAACTGCCTGACCGGCGATCTGCCGCCGACCTCGGGCAGTGTGTATTTTGCCGGTGCCGACGTGACGAAGGAGCCGCCGGAAGCGCGGGCGCGGCTGGGCCTCGCACGCAGCTTCCAGGTGCCGCTCACTTTCGAATCCATGACGGTCCTCGACAATGCGATGATCGGTGCGCTGCTGCGCCATCCCAATGCTAGGGATGCGCGGGCCAAGGCGCGGGCGGTGCTGGACCGGGTCGGGCTCGGCCTGTTCGCCGATGCGCCGGCGCGCAGCCTCGGCACGCCCGGCCGCAAGCGCCTGGAGATCGCGCGCGCCCTCGCCTCGGAGCCCAAGGCGCTGCTGCTCGACGAGGCGATGGCCGGTCTGACACCGACCGAGGTGCGCGAGGCCATCGAGCTGGTGCGGCGCATCCATGGCGGCGGTGTCACCATCGTGATCGTCGAGCACATCATGGAAGTGATCGTGTCGTTGGCGAAGCGGGTCGTGGTGTTCCATCAAGGCCGCGAGATCGCGCGCGGCACGCCGCGCGAGGTGACGAGCGATCCCGTGGTGATCGAGGCCTATCTCGGCCGTCGCAAGGTTCGGCACGGATGAGCCAGCCGCTGCTCAGGATCAGCCACCTCGAAGTGCGCTACGGCGACCTGATCGGCGTGGCCGATGTTTCGCTCGAAGTGCCACAGGGTTCGGTCGTGGCGCTGCTGGGCTCCAATGGTGCCGGCAAGACGACGACCTTGAATGCCATCGCCGGTATCGTGCCGGTCTCGAAGGGCGAGGTGAACTTCGCGGGCGAGAATATTGCCGGCCAGCCGGCTTACGCGATCGTGCGCAAGGGGCTGGCTCTCTCGCCGGAAGGTTGGCGGCTGTTCACGCAGCAGAGCGTCGAAAACAATCTGCTGCTTGGTGCCACGCCGCTTGCCGACCGTAAGCGCATTCCCGACCTGCTCGACCGCGTCTACAGCGTCTTTCCACGGCTCAAGGAACGGCGCCTGCAACAGGCCGGTACCATGTCGGGCGGCGAGCGTCAGATGCTGGCGGTCGGCCGGGCTTTGATGAGCGAGCCGCGACTGCTGCTGCTCGACGAGCCGAGCCTTGGGCTCGCGCCTGCTATCGTCGATACGATGTACGACAGTTTTGCCGCTCTCCACAAAGCCGGTCAGACCATCCTGCTCGCCGAGCAGTCGGTCGACGTCGCGCTGGAAGCCGCCGACCATGCCTATGTCCTGCAGGTCGGCCGCACGGTGCTCGAAGGGCCGGCGAAGGCGATGCTCGACAATCCCGATGTCCAGCGGATCTATCTCGGCGTCGAGTAGGAGATCAGCGCAGGGTCGGATCGAGCCGGGAGTCATCCACACCGTCGAGGAAATTGGCGGTAAAGAATGCTAAACTACAAAGAGGATGTGGGGTTTCTGGTGCTGATAACTGTTCGGGGGAACTGAAGATGCCCATCGTCAATCGCCTTTACGCCGAATTTCTTGGAACCGCCTGGCTGGTGCTTGGCGGCTGCGGCGCCGCCGTTCTCGCGGCGGCGTTTCCCCAGCTCGGAATAGGCTTCGTCGGCGTCGCGCTCGCCTTTGGCCTCACCGTGCTCACCATGGTCTACGCCGTCGGAGGCGTATCGGGCGGCCACTTCAACCCAGCCGTGACGGTTGGCCTTGCCGCCGGTGGACGCTTTCCCTGGAGCGAGGTCATCCAGTACGTCGTCGCGCAGGTCCTGGGCGGCATCGCGGGGGCGGCCATCCTCTATGTGGTGGCAACCGGCAAGGCCGGCGCCGATATCGGCGGCTTTGCCACCAACGGTTACGGCGATCATTCGCCTGGAAAGTACGGCATGACCGCGGCCCTGGTGATCGAGATCGTCCTGTCCTTCGGGTTCGTGACGGTGATCCTCGGCGCCACCGACAAGAAGGCGCATCCGGCGGCGGCGGGCCTTGCGATCGGTCTTGCGCTGACCTTGATCCATCTGGTCAGCATCCCCGTCACCAATACGTCGGTGAATCCCGCCCGCAGCACGGCGCCGGCGCTGTTCGTCGGTGGCGCGGCGCTCTCGCAGCTCTGGCTGTTCTGGGTGGCGCCGATCGTCGGTGGCCTGATTGCCGGCTTTGCTTATGGGCTGCTCGGCCGTAAAGACTGACGGCACGAGCCCGCCGCTGTAGAGTGCGAGCGGGACCGGAGGAGCCGAATGATGAAGATGATCAAGATTGCCGCTCTCGCACTTGCGGGAGTGGCTCCTGTTGCGGCTTCAGCTCAGGACGCTGATGTGAAGTTCTGGCTGAAGGCCGATCCCAAGAACATCCAGGGGTGCATCTCCGCCGATCCGTCCTTCACCCGTGAGCACACGTTCCTGATGGTGAACGGCCAGGCCGAGATCAAGTCGGCCGGCGGCATCAACGTAAAGCTGAAGCAGCGGGCCAATGGCGTTTACACGGGCGACTTCGATCTGGGGCGTATGAACCTCAACATCGTGGCCAATATTGCATCTCAGCCAAAGATGCTCACTGTCACCACGCAGAATCTCGGCTGCAAGTGGGCGGCTGTAAAGGAATAGCCGGGCTGGCCTTCAGCCTCGACTGAGATGAAGCAAAGTCGTCGGTCTATTTCGTTCAGCGTCACCATCCTGACGCTGATGGCGCTGATTGTGTTGCCACTTGCGGTGGCGTTGCTCTGGCTCGGCTGGCGGTCGGTCAGTTCACTGGAGCAGCGCGGGACCGACCAGCGCGTCGCCGCGCTCGAAATGGCGGTCGAGCGCTTCATGACGGAGGGGCTGCGTACCGTCGTTTCGGTCGGCCAGACGCTGGCAGATGGTCCGAGCTTCAACGCCACGGAGAATCCGCTGATCGACGAGGAGCGGCGGCGGCAGCTGATCGCGATGCTCGATCGCCACTCGGTCGTGCAGGCCGGCTTCGTCGGTTATGGCGACGGCAGCTTCATTTACGCGGGCCGGCTGGGCTCCTACTCGATTGCCCAGCGTCTCGAATTCGATGCTCCAGATGGTGAAGCGATCATCGTGCGCATCATCGCCGAAGGGCGGGAGAGCTGGTGGTTCTATGCGCCGGACGGCAGCCACGGTCCCGCGAAAGAGCGACTGACCCACTTCGATCCGCGGACGCGGCCCTGGTACGTCGAAGCGATGGAGGCGCAACGGCCGATCCTGACCCAGCCTTATCGCTTCGCCCAGACGGACGATGCCGGGATATCGGCCGGCGTTCCTCTGCGCGACGGCCACGGGGTCGTCGGCTTCGACTTCACCTTGTCGACTCTCTCCCAGCTTCTGACTGCCTACAAGATTACCAGCAACTCGGTGATCATGATCGGGTCTGGCCACGGCACAGTCGATATCCAGTCCGAGCCCTGTGCGATCGATGCGCCGGGCTGTCTGCCGGGGGACGCCGCAGTGCGTGACCTGCTGCGTCAATCGATTGCCGATGCACTGGCGACCGACAAGAAGATCGATCGCGAAGTGCGGGTGTCGGGTCGCACCTACCGCTTCATCACCCACCGCATGCAGGAGACACTCGGCCAGAGATTCCTGATCGCTGTGGCAGTACCGTTGTCGGAACTCAATGCCGACTCGCTCATATTGCTGGAGCGTGCGGCAGGTGCGGCGGCCGTGACGATCCTGCTCGCCATTCTGGCGGCGTTTGCCGCGTCGATCCTGGTGTCGCGGTCGATTGCGCGCATTGCGGTCAAAACCGATCAGATCCGCCAGCTCGACTTCTCCGATCAGGCGCCCGTTCAGAGCCGCATCACCGAGATCGTGCGCCTGTCCGACGCCGTCGAGCGCATGCGCGAGGGGCTGGAGATCTTCGGCCGCTACGTGTCGAAAGACCTTGTCCATCAGATCATGCGTTCGCCTTCGACATCGGGCGTCGGGGGCATACGGCGCGAGATCACCGTGATGTTCACCGACATCGAAGGCTTCTCGCTGCTGAGTGAAACGATGGAGCCGGAACTGCTGACCAGCCGCCTGTCGCGCTACTTCGAGGCGCTGGGCTCGGCGATATCGGCCAATCGCGGCATGATCGACAAGTATATCGGCGACAGCATCATGGCGTTCTGGAATGCACCGGAGCCCGATCCCGATCACATCGCCAACGCCTGCCGCGGTGCCCTGCAGGCCGCCGCCGCCGGCCGCGAGCTCTCCGAGAAATGGCGTGAGCGCGGCCGGCCGGGCTTTCGCACGCGCTTCGGCCTGCATACCGGCCCCGCCGTGGTCGGTAACGTCGGCGCCCGGGAGCGGATCAACTACACACTGGTCGGCCAGGTCGCCAATCAGGCCTCGCGGCTCGAAGGCATGAACAAGGTCTATGGCACGGAGATCCTGGCCAGCGGCGAGGTTGCCCAGCCGACCGCCGGGCTTTTCGTGTGGCGCCATATCGACCGCGTCGTTGCCATGGGGACGACCGAGGCGCATGACGTGCATGAGCCGCTGGGTGAGATTGCACGCGCGCCGGAGCATGCGGCCTTCCTCGCCCGATGGGATGCGGCGCGCGACGCTTATGTCGCGGGCCGCTTCGACGAAGCCCTGGCGGCATTCCGCTCGGCTGCCGCCTTGCGCGAGGAGGATGCGCCCTGCCGTGTCTTCATCGACCGCTGCCAGGCCTTGTTGCGGGACGGCACGCCGGCCGGCTGGGATGGCACCTGGCATATGGACCGGAAGTAGGTTCTGCGAGAAGCGGACGGTCGCGTCCGCCGCTGCACGCCGGCGTCAGAAGCGTGCGGACAGCCTGCCGCTGAAGACATGCACCGGCCCGCGCACGGTGTTGTAGGCCGGGTTGACGAGGAGCTGGTAGTCGGCGGTGGCAACGATGCCCTTTGCAATCTGAAAGGCGTAGTAGGCCTCGACGACTCCTTCGGAGCCGTAGCTGAGAGCGCCGTCGCCCACCAGGACGCCGAGGCCGCCGGCGCCGAGGAAGCTGCTGTGATCGCCCGAAATTGAATTCAGAGCGCCGGCGATGCCGATTCTATCCTGTTCGCGGCTCCAGCGCGTGCCCTTGATCGAGAAGCCGAGCGACAGGCTGGTGTCGATGTCCGTGAAGGCCACGATCTCCGACTTGCCGTTGTTCCAGCTGAAGCGGCCGAACATGCCGATATCGTCGGTCAGTTCCTGCTCGAGATTGACGTAGAAGCCGAACTTGGTGCGGCCACGCCGGGTCTGGGCAATGGTTTCGTCGGCCGTGACTCCGTTGGCGACGGCCAGCGCCACGGCCTCGTTGTAGGAGCCGGAGAAGACGCTGTTCATCCAGGTTCCGAGACGGAGGGCGCCCGGCCGATCGTAGGGCCGGAAGCGCAGTTCGAGTTCGCCGACATAGCCGCCGCGCGAGAAGAGCGCGAGGTCGAAGATGTTGGCATTCGGTTCGTTGCCCACCAGGAAGTAGCCGGCGCGTATCGCCCAGTTGGGTTGATTGAGTTCGGCCATGAAGCCCCAGGTGAGGCCGAGCCGGTCGGCGGGATAGTCGAAGGCGCCCGAGGCCCAGATCGACCAGTTGAGGAAATCCATGCGCGGGTCCTCGGCATAGGTATTGCCGTCGAAGGCGTCCTTTACCGAAAACTTGCCGACCTGCAGCGTGACCCTCGACACGTCGCGTTCGCCCGAGAGCTGGCCATAGTCGCTCTCGACCTTCTCGCGTTCGCCGCCGAGGCCGATTTCCTGGCGCAGGAAGAGCCGCGAGGTATTGTAGCGCGGGTAGGGGAAGTTGGACTTCTGCGCCTCGCCGTTGGGATAGCCACCGGCGCCGGTCGTATTGGCAACGCCGAAGCCCTGCAGCAGCTCTGGATTGTAGTAAAGCTCCGCTCCCTGCCAGAGGCGCACGCCAAGGTAAGCCGAGGCTGTCCAGGTTTCCCGACTCTGACCTTCCGGGGGCAGGCTGTTGGCACCCGAATAGGGGGCATTGAATGGCGGATAGCCCTGGAAGATGAAAGTGGTCTGGCCATGGATTTCCCACGAACCGAAGCCGCGATCGGGACGCTCGGTCTTGGTCTCTTCCTTGGCGCCGAACTTGTAGTTCAGGCCGAGGCGAAGGCGATGCAGATCGTAGAGTGAATCGTAGCGTGCCGGCGTGGCGAAGACGAAGCCGTTGAGCGGCAGGCTGGTGTAGAGATATTCGGCGCGCGCGGACCAGTTCGAGTCGAGCTTGTAGTCGACGCCGGCACCCAGGACGTAACCTGCGCGGATATTGCTGGGGCTCGCATCCTTGTTGCCGGTGGTGAGGTCGGTACGGCTGGACCGGGTGCTCGCCCAGGCGATGCCGCCGGTCACGAAGGGCGTCCAGGGGCCGATGCCGTAGCCGATGCGGCCCCGCAGGCTGGCGAGATATTCGAGCTGCTGGTTGGCCGTTCCCGCGGTCGTCGCGCGATAGGACAGGACTTGCGCCAGGTCCTCGGCACCGGGGAAGGACATGTCGAGTTCGAGGCCTAGCATCAGGCGCGAGGCGTAATGCTCGTAACCCGCCTGTACGCCGCCGAAGAAGGCGCCATAAGGCGATGTGCTGCCGGAGGTCTCGACACCGATCGGATAGGCGAAGGTCGCCGTGGCATTGCCGAACAGGTAGCCGACATGGCCGCCAACATAGAAGCCCGACCGCGGCGGCTCCGGATCGGCTGCCCAGGCGGGCAGGGCGCCGAGCGCCGTCGCGGCTGCCGCGAGGCCCCCCAGAACCCTGTGTATCGTCCTGCCTGCCTTCATTGTCCTTGCCCCATCTTGCACGTCGCGCCCCGGCTCTGCATCCTCGCCTTGCGGCCGATCTTCGCCGGGTGGGGTTACGCTCCCGTGTAACCTCCCGGGAACGCGGCGGTCATCGAGCCGCACCACGTTGCCGACCTTCCTCGGCAACCGTTCCCAGAGACAGTCCAGGCGGCCGTCGGCACGCACCTGCCAACGGCAGGCGAGAGTGGGGGTGCCCGAAAAAATAGTCGGGCTGATCTTGCGGACGATGGGCATCCGCGCCTCCTTCAATCAGATCGGTTGCACCGACCGGCAGGGGCGCGGATCAGGAGACGGTCAGACAGACTCCCCGCGGACCTACGCCGCCGTTCATGTCGGCGTCGACATCAGGAACAGTCGAGCGACGACTATGTCCTTCCATCGAGTTGTTGCTAGTTCGCGGGTTCATCGGGACATTGGCTCCGTGGGTGGTATCGGCGAGCCCCCGCCCGGCAATTGGACAGGTCGCGCCGATGGGGCGTATATACCCCCCTCCAGGATAGGATCAAGCAGAATGTCGGATACCCTGCGGGAGAAGGAAAAGCGAAAGCTCCTGATGCGTGTGCGGCGTATCCGGGGGCAGCTCGATGCCGTCGAAAGACGACTCGAGGAAGACGCGAGCTGTTCGTCCGTACTGCAACAGGCTGCAGCATGTCGCGGCGCGCTCGACGGCTTCATCGCCGAGGTGATCGAGGACCATATTCTGGAGAACTTCGTCAATCGCACGTCCAAACGTGACGACACGCGCGTACAGGCGGCAGAGGAACTGGTCGAGATCGTTCATTCGTACTTCAAGTGACGCTGCCGCCTTGACCGGTCTCCGGTCAAGGCGGGCCGCCCCTTCGTCGATCTTGATCCCGACGATCGCAAGCGGCTGTTCGCCCGGCGTCTCCAGGCCTGCGTGCCGCTTCGCCGAGGCTTTCGCCTGCGACGAGGCAACCGGCGTTTTCAGTCTCGATAACCCGGCCTGAACGCGGACCGTCATCAAACTGCAACCTGCCCCGATCATGGAGAGGCGATGTCCTTCGATCTTGTGGCTCTGGGCGATCCCGCCCTGCGTCTTTCACTCGCCCTGGTGCTGGGCTCCGCGATCGGTTTCGAGCGGCAGTGGCACCAGAAGATGGCCGGCCTGCGCACCAATGCCCTCGTGGCGCTGGGCGCGGCGGGCTTCGTCGTGTTCTCCGGCCTTGTTGGCCAAGGTGATCCGACGCGCGTCGCCGCCCAGGTCGTGACCGGCATCGGCTTCCTGGGCGCCGGCGTCATCCTGCGCGAGGGCGTCAACGTCCATGGGTTGAACACCGCGGCGACGCTCTGGTGTTCGGCCATGGTCGGCACCCTGGCCGGCGCGGGCCATGGCGGTCCAAGCATCCTTGCCGCGATCTTCGTGATCGGTACCAATCTCTTCCTGCGGCCGCTGGTGCGGCGCATGAACTTCAGGCTCCTGACCTCGACCGACACGGAGACCTACTACACGGTCGAGATTGCCTGTCGAGGCGCGGAGGAAGCGCATATGCGCTCCCTGCTCCTACATGCGCTGTCGCAGGCGGGATTGGGCCTCCGCCGCCTCGACAGCGAGGATATCCCCGATACGTCGAAGGTCACGGTGACGGCGCAGGCGGTGGCGGCGAAGCGCAACGATGCGGCGCTGGAACAGATCGTCGGGCGGCTGAGCCTCGAACCTCATGTCAGCGCGGCGACCTGGCAGATCGACCGCGCGATCCCCGAGTCCTGAACCGTCAGGCGGCGTCGGCCGCCATCAGCGTCCGCACATGGGTGGCGACCGATTCGGCGAGAGCGGCGAGGTCGTAGCCGCCTTCGAGCACCGAGACGAGGCGGCCGCCGGCGTGGCGTCCGGCGATGGCAAGCAGCTCTTCGGTCAGCCAGACGAAATCCTCGGTTTCGATATCGAGCTGCGCCAGCGGATCGCGGCGATGCCCGTCGAACCCGGCGGAGACGATCACCAGTTCGGGGGCGAAGCCGTCGAGCGCCGGCAGAATGCGCTCGCTCCAGGCCGTACGAAACTCGGCACTGCCGCTGCCGGCGGCCAACGGCACGTTCACCACGTTGCCCGCGATGCCGCGTTCGCGCGGGAAGCCGGTGCCGGGATAGAGCGGATACTGGTGCGTCGAGGCATAGAAGAGCGTCGGCTCCGGCTCGACGACGGCCTGCGTTCCCTGGCCGTGATGAACGTCGAAGTCGATGATCGCCACACGTTCGACGGCAAACGCGGCCTGCGCATGCCGCGCACCGATCGCGACGTTGTTGAAGAGGCAGAAGCCGCCGGGGACGTCCGGCGTCGCGTGATGGCCCGGCGGCCTGACGGCGGCAAAGGCCGTCCGGGCCGCACCGCCGAGAACCCCGTCGACTGCGGCCACGACGGCGCCTGCCGCGTGGCGGGCAGCGTTGGCGCTGCCGGCACTCATCACCGTGTCGGCGTCGATATGGACCAGCTCACCGGGGGGCGGCCGAATGCCCAGAATGGCATCGACATAGCCCCGCGGATGGACGCGCGTCAGCTGTTCGATGGTGGCTTCGGGGGCCACGAGGCGTTTCAGGCCGGCGAATTCCTCGTCGGCCAGGATGGCCGTGACTGCGCGCAGCCGGTCCGGTCGCTCGGGGTGGTAGTCGCCGGTGTCGTGCTCGAGAAACGATGGATGACTGATCAGCAGCGTCATAGGGCCCCTCTAGCGCGATTCGACGATCTGCGACAGAGTCGACCGCAACGCTTCTTCCTTCGCGAGGTTCATTGTTCATGTTGCGCAGTCTGGCTGTTGCCGCCCTGGTCCTCGTTTCAGGGGAGGCGTTTGCCCAAGAAACCATGTTCCGATTGAAGAATGCCACGGGCTACCCGATTAGCCAGCTTTCCGTATCGCCGACCCAGCTCAATTTCTGGGGCCCCAACTTTCTGCGGCCTCCGGTCATCAAGCCGGGCGAGGTGCGGGAAGTCGCCTATCGTGCGCCCACCGACTATTGCATGGGTGACCTGAAGGTGGGTTTTGCCGACGATGGCGCGCCCGCCGTGTGGCAGTATCTGAACCTCTGCACCTTGCAGAAGATCTCGCTGCACTACGACCGAGCCAGCGGCATCACGTCTGCCCGCTACGACGAGTAAACCCACCGCGAGTAAACCATGGCGAACCAGGCCGGCCTGCCTTTCGACAACAGCTACATCAAGCTGCCGGAGCGCTTCTATGCCCGGCTGGCGCCGACCCCGGTCGCAGCGCCGCGGCTGGTGAAGCTCAATCGGGTGCTGGCCTTCCAGCTCGGCCTCGATCCCGAAGTGCTGGCCTCGCCGGAAGGTGTCGAGATGCTGGCCGGCAACCGTGTCGCGCCGGGCTCGGAGCCGATCGCGCTCGCCTATGCCGGCCATCAGTTCGGCAACTTCGTGCCTCAGCTCGGCGATGGTCGCGCCATCCTTCTGGGCGAGGTCATCGACCGTGGCGGTCAGCGCCGGGACATCCAGCTCAAGGGCTCGGGCCGCACGCCGTTCTCGCGCGGCGGCGACGGCCGCGCCGCGGTGGGGCCGGTGTTGCGCGAATATATCGTCAGCGAAGCCATGGCGGCGCTGAACATCCCGACCACGCGCTCGCTGGCGGCGGTCACGACCGGCGAGCCGATCTGGCGCGACGGCGAACTACCCGGTGCCGTGCTGACCCGCGTCGCGTCGAGCCATATCCGCGTCGGCACCTTCCAGTTCTTTGCCGCGCGCGGCGACACGGAAGCGCTGCGCCTGCTGGCCGACCATGTGATCGCGCGCCACTACCCCGAGGCATGCGAGTCCGATCAACCCTACCGCGTCCTGTTCGAGCGGGTGATTGCCCGTCAGGCCTCGCTGGTCGCCAAATGGCTGCTGGTCGGCTTCATCCATGGCGTGATGAACACCGACAACTGCTCGATCGCCGGCGAGACGATCGACTACGGCCCTTGTGCCTTCATGGACGCCTACAATCCCGAGACGGTGTTCAGTTCGATCGACCATCAGGGCCGTTACGCCTATGCCCATCAGCCGAGCATCGCGCACTGGAACCTGGCGCGGTTCGGCGAGACCTTGCTGCCGCTGCTGGCCGAGGACAGCGACGCGGCCCTCGCGATCGCCAATGAAGTGCTGCCGACGTTCCGTGGCCACTATGTCGAGGCATTGATCGGTGGGCTCCGCGCCAAGCTCGGACTGACGACCGAGCAGGAGGGGGACTCGGAACTTGCACAGGCCTTTCTGAATGCCCTGACCGAGGGGCAGGCCGATTTTACCCTGGCCTTTCGCCGCCTGGGCGATGCGGCCGCCGATCCGGTCGCCGACAGTACGGTGCGCGGCCTGTTCGAGAACAAGCCGGAAGCGTTCGATGAATGGGCGGTGCGCTGGCGTCAGCGTATGGCCGCCGAGCCGATGGATGGTGCCGCCCGCAAGGCGGCGATGGATGCCGTCAATCCGATCTATATCCCGCGCAATCACCGCGTCGAGGCCGCGCTGACGGCCGCTGCGGAGCGCGAAGATTACGCTCCCTTCGAGGAACTGCTGACCGTGCTGGCCAAACCTTACGAGGCGCGGCCGGAATTTGCGGCCTACGAAGAACCGCCGCCGCCCGACCAGCGCGCCTACCGGACGTTCTGCGGCACGTAAGGACCGGCTGCCGTCTCAGATGTTGATGGCGGATTCCGGCTTCGCCTCGTTCCAGTTGATCCAGTCCCTGAGCGGCAGGAAGCCGCCGTCGTCGACGCCGATCTCGCGCGCGATCAACGCGTTGAGCTTGGCGTTCATCGTGGCGATGAGATCGCGGTTGCGGTCGAAGTCGTAGGCGAGGTTCACGATCTCGTCCGGATCGTTGCGCAGGTCGTAGAGTTCGAGATCGTTTTTCGCACGCAGCTCTTCCAAGGTCGTCGGCGTGTTGAACCCGCGGAACGAGAAGTAGCGGCTGAACTTGTAGCGCTCGTCGACGATCGACCGGATGCAAACGCGCAGCGGCCAGTCGACCGGAAAGCTCTCGATGGTGCGGAACAGCGCCGACCGTGCGATCGACTTGTTCAGCAGCGTCTCGTAGAGCGTTTTCGTGAACTGTGCATCGTGCACCATGAGCTGGCTGTAGCAGAACAGCACACCGCCGCGGCGCTGCGTGAACGCCGGATTCACCGGTTGGCGCAGCAACGGCGAGAAGTCCTGCCCTTTCATGCGCGTCATGACGTCCGCCACGGGGGCCGTCGACTTGCCGGTCAGCGATACGATGGTCGGCACGAAGTCGAGATGCGATGTCGTTTCCGTGCAACGCTGTCCACCCTTGATAGCGGGATGGACCACCAGCATCGGTACGTGGTTCTGCTGGCGATACGTCGTCGTGCCTTTGCCCGACAGGCCGCCGTGGCAGCCCAGCAGCTCGCCATGGTCGGACGTGAAGATGACGATGGTGTTCTCGGTGAGGCTCAGCCGGTCGAGCTGGTCGAGCAACTGCACGATCTGCTGGTCGACGTCGCGGATGGCATTGAAATAGTAGTTCTGGCGCATCCGTACCCGGCTTTCCTCCTGCGGAATCAATCCTGTCAGGATGCCGTTGGCGGCATGATAGATGCGGTGGGCCGGTACACGATCGGGCGTGTCGAGAGATTGCAGCCAGGTCTTCTGCAGCGGGATCTCGTTCCATTGCCGCTTATAGAGCGAATCGTTGGGCGGATAGGCGATGCGCAGCTTGGCCTCGACCGCCTGCTGCGGCGGCTGTCCCGGCGTATCGGTGTTCACCCACATCACGTCGTGCGGATTGACGAGATTGACCGCGAGATACCAGGGCTGGCGCTTGTCGGCCATCGGGCGGCCCTTGGCCTTCAGCCACTGCACCGCCTGCGCCGTCGTGATCTGGTCGTATTGGTAGCCGCCCCGCGCGCCTTCGATGAAGTCGCCGACGCCGGTATAGTCGTAGAAACCGTAGTCCCGATCCATCATCGTCTCGAACAGCGCCTTGATGTCGTCGGGATGGTTCTCCATCGCCATGGCGCCGTTGAGATGCCATTTACCCTTGTAGGCCGTGTAGTAGCCGAGCTTGCGCAGGACCTTGCCGATGGTCGGCAGCTTGGGGTCCAGGCTCTTCATGTAGGGCACGCCGGCATTGTCGAAGATGCCGTTATGCGGCATGTGCAGGCCGGTATAGATCACCGCCCGCGAGGCGGAGCACATGTCGGCGGCGATCTGGTGGTTCTCGAAGAAGGTTCCGGTGCGGCGCAGACGCTCGTGACCGGGCAGCGGCACCGGCCAGCGCGGACCCATATAGTGTTCCTGGTCCGTGAGAATGAAGAGAATGTTGTAGCCGCCGTCGTTGGAGCCCGGCGCATCGGCGGAGGGGAATCTGGATTCCGTGCCGCCGGTGATACGCACGCCTTGCGCCGTATTGGTCGCCGGGGCATCGCAGGCTGCGACCGTCGAAGCGGCAGAGGCGGCCGAGGCGGTTTTGATGAAGGTTCGGCGCGAAGAGCGAGCCACGGCTTCCTCAATCGTTGAAGCAGGCGCGAAGGCGCTCGAAGGCGGCATCGCTGCCCGGCAGACCGAAACGCAGCCAGGTCAGCTGTCGCTGGAAGCTTCTCACATGAATGCCGTGACGGCCGAGCCGTTCGACCATGGCCGGCGCTTCGGGATGCTTGGCGAGGCAGAAGAGGGGCGTGCCGCCCAGAATGACAAAACCTGCTTCGATGAGAATGTCGTCGAGCCGCTGTCGATCCGCCGTCAGGCGCTCCGCCGCCGCGCTCAGCCAGGCATCGTCGTCGAGCGCCGCCCGGCCGATTTCCAGAGCAGGACCCGAAACCGCCCAGGGACCGAACTCGCCGCGCAGCTTCTCGGCGAGTTCGTGGCCGGCGATGGCGAAGCCCAGGCGCAGGCCGGCCAAGCCGTAGGTCTTGCCGAAGGATCGCAGCACGACCGTGCGCGGCGGCAGAGCGCCGGCGAGGCTGCAGGCGGGCGCCAGGAGATCGATGAAGGCTTCGTCGACTACGAGCAACTTGGAGGGAGACGGTAGTGCGTCGGGGGCCAAGAGACGCCCAGTAGGATTGTCGGGATTGACCATCACGACGACCTCGGCCTGTTTGGCCTGGTCGATATCGGCGACGGTCGATACGTCGTGCCCCTGTCGACGCCAGCAGACTTCGTGCTCCTCGTAGGTCGGGCCGAGGATGGCGACCCGGCTGGGCGGCAGGAGGCGCGGCAACGTCTGGATCAGGGCCTGCGTGCCGGGCGCGGCGACGATCATGGCCGGGTCCGGCACGCCATAGCGGCGCGCGGCGGCAGCGATCAGCGCCTCCTCCTGCGGCCGCATCGGCAGCCGCGTCCATGCTTCTGCGGACAGCGCCGGCACCGGATAGGGCACGGGGTTGATGCCGGTCGACAGGTCGATCCAGGGCTCCGGCGCGTCGGGGAAGCGGGCGCGGATGGCGGACAAGTCGCCGCCATGCTCGACCCTTTGGCTTGGCCGTTTTCCGGGTGCGGGCGTCATGTTACGCAGAGCCTTCATGTTCGCCGGTCTTGCCCTTGTCGCCGTCGCCATCGAAGCGGCCGTTGGATATCCCGAGCCGTTCTATCGTGCGATCGGCCATCCAGTAACCTGGATCGGCCGGCTCATAGCATGGGCCGACGACGCGTGGAATTCGCCCACGGCCTCGTTCGAGCAGCGTCGCGGCATGGGGGGCGTCCTCCTTCTCGTGCTCCTGGGGGCGAGCATCGCCGCGGGCGCCTTCGTCGCAGACTTGCTGGACGACATCTTTGGCGATTTCTACGGCGTGCTGTTCTGCGGTCTGCTGGCGAGTTCGCTGCTCGCGCAACGAAGCCTCGCCGCGCATGTCGGGGATGTCGCAAACGGGCTCGACGAGCACGGCCTCGCCGGCGGGCGCAATATGGTCTCGCGCATCGTCGGGCGCGATACCGAGGCGCTCGACGAAGCCGGCATCTGCCGCGCGGCGATCGAGAGCCTCGCCGAGAACTTTTCCGATGGTGTCGTGGCGCCGCTCTTCTGGATGGTCGTGGCCGGCTTGCCTGGCGCGCTGGCCTACAAGGCGGTCAATACGGCGGACTCCATGATCGGCCACAAATCCGATCGCTACCGCGCTTTCGGCTGGGCTTCCGCCCGTTTCGACGATCTCGTGAACCTGCCCGCCTCGCGGCTGGCGGCGCTCTGGCTGATCGTGGCGGCCGCGTTTCTTCCAGGCTGTTCGCCGGCGAATGCTATAGCGGCGATGCGACGTGATTCCCGCCATCATCGCTCCCCCAATGCCGGATGGCCGGAGGCCGCCATGGCGGGCGCCCTCGGCATCCGGCTCGCCGGGCCGCGTGTCTATGGCGGCGTGACAGTTGACGATCGCTGGATGGGCGACGGTCGGGCCGAACTGACCGCCAACGACATCCGCGCCGCGTTGCAGCTCTATCGCACGGCCTGCGGCGTCCAGATTGCAGTCATCGCTCTGTTGGCGGCGGTCATTGTGCTGATGTGAGGTTCGGTACTCTCGCCAGCGCATAGAGCCGGTCGAGATCCATGTGCTGCTCGATGTGCTCGGCCAGGCGATCGAGCGTGGTTTCGATGCCGGCGTCGTAGTCGAAGTCGGTGCTGGCCGCGCCGATCCGGCGCAGCCAGTGGCGGCGCTGCCGGTCGTCCGCCAGCAGCCCGTGGATATAGCAGCCGGCAATCCGCCCGCTCTCGTCGACAGCGCCGTCGTGGTCGCCGCCGTCCAACGCCAGGAGGGGCCGCGCCGCGCCGGTCGTGCGGCCGATATGCATCTCGTAGCCTCTGAAGGGCACGCCGTCCGTTTCCAGATGCCCGGTGATTTCGACCAGGACCTTGTCGCCGCCCAGCACGGTGTCGACGTCGAGCAGGCCCAGACCGTCGACGCTGCCCGGCGGCCCTTCGATGCCGTCGGGGTCGGCAATATGGCGGCCGAGCATCTGATAGCCGCCACAAATACCCAGCACGTGCCCACCGCGGCGCAGGTGGGCACGCAGATCGATGTCCCAGCCGGCGGCACGTAAGGCCGCGAGATCGGCGATGGTCGCCTTCGAGCCCGGCAGGATGACGAGAGCGGCATCGCCGGGAATCGCTTCGCCCGGGCGGACGAACACTACGTCCGCTCCGGGCTCCTGCCGGAGCGGGTCGAAGTCGTCGAAATTGGCGATGCGCGGATAGGCCAGTACGGCGATACGAACGGCGCCATTGGAGGTGCGGCGGGTGTCCGGCAGGCCGAGCGCGTCTTCGGCCGGCAGCCGGTGGGCGTCCGTAAAGAAGGGGACCAGTCCCAGTGCCTGCCATCCCGTGTGCCGTTCGATCAGGTTCGTGCCGTCGGCGAAGAGTGCCGGATCGCCGCGGAAGCGATTGACGACGAAGCCGACGATCATGGCGGCATCGGCAGGGTCGATGACCGTCTTGGTGCCGACCAGGCTTGCGATCACGCCGCCGCGGTCGATGTCGCCGACCAGCACGACGGGCACGTTGGCCGCACGGGCAAATCCCATGTTGGCGATGTCGGCGGCGCGCAGGTTTACTTCCGATGCCGAGCCCGCGCCCTCGACCAGAAGGAGGTCGGCATCGGCGGCGAGCTTGTCGAAGCTCTGCAGCACGGCGCCCAGCAGCCCGGGCTTCATGGTCTGGAATTCGCGCGCCTTGGCATTGCCGACGACGCGGCCCTGTACCACCACCTGCGCGCCGACATCGCTCTGGGGCTTCAGCAGCACCGGGTTCATGTGGACGCTGGGCGCGATGCCGGCGGCGCGCGCCTGCAGCGCCTGGGCACGTCCGATCTCGCCGCCATCGGCTGTGACGGCGGCATTGTTCGACATGTTCTGCGGCTTGAACGGCCGCACCTTGAGGCCACGTCGCGTGTAGGCGCGGGCAAGGGCCGCGACCAGCAACGACTTGCCGACATCGGAGCCCGTGCCCTGAATCATCAAGGCACGCGCGGCAGGCCGATCCTTCATCAGAACTCGATGCCTTCCTGCGCCTTCACGCCGGCCGCAAAGTGATGCTTCACCAAGGTCATTTCGGTCACGAGGTCGGCGGCTTCGACGAGTTCAGGCTTGGCATTGCGGCCGGTCACGACGATATGCTGGTCGGCGCGTCGCGCCTTCAGGGCGGCCACGACCTCGGCGATGTCGAGGTGGTCGTAGCGCAGAGAGATGTTGAGTTCGTCGAGCACGATGAAGCGGATCGACGGATCGGCCATCAGCTCCAGCGCTTTCGCCCAGGCACGGCGCGCGGCGGCCACGTCGCGCTCGCGATCCTGCGTCTCCCAGGTGAAGCCTTCGCCCAGCGTGTGCCATTGCACCTGGTCGCCAAATCGTTCGATAGCGAACCGTTCTCCGGTCTGCCAAGCGCCTTTTCCGAATTGCACGACGCCACAACGCAGGCCGCGACCAATGGCACGCAGCAACAGACCGAAGGCCGCCGTCGATTTGCCTTTGCCCTTGCCGGTGTGAACGACGAGCAGGCCCTTCTCGACCGTCTTGAGAGCAACCTCTTTGTCCTGAATGGCCTTGCGGTTGGCCATCTTGGATTTATGGCGAGCGTCTTCGTCCTGTTCGATCGTCATGACTACCTGCTGTGCGAGAGGAATGCAGGATGATCGCGGAGGCCTGCGACAGCAAGGTAGACCGAAGGTTGTTGACGGCTCTTGGTTATCGCCCGTATCAAAAGAACACAGCGAGAATGGGAAAGGCTCGCTGCAAAAATTTGGGGAGGCTATGTCGGCATCGGTCCGTTGGGTGGGCATGCTGGCGGCCGTGTTCATGGTCGCATTTCAAGGCGTCGCCCTCGGCCAATCGGCCGGCGATGAAGAACTGCCGCGCACCTTTGTCGAGGGATTGGCGTCGGGCGTCGGCGATCCGATTTTCGAGTATTACCATTTGGCCGCGATTGTCGGCATCGGCATCCTTGCGGGCATCGCTGCGCGAGGACTTATTCCTCTGCTGGCCTTCAGCGCGGCGTCGATCATCGGCGTCGCGATCCAGATCAGCCCCGTTGCGCTTCCCTTCGATGAGGCCATCGTCGCCCTGACGACCATCGGTATCGGTGCGTTGGTCGTGCGGCAGCAAACCATGCATCCGCAGATTGCATCCATTCTTTTCGCCATTGCCGGGCTCTTCCATGGCTATTCGCTGAGCGAATCGATCGCTCGGGCGCCGACGGCGCCGCTACTGGCCTATGTCGGTGGCATGCTTCTGGTGCAGATCGGCGTTGGCACCATCGCCTGCGCCCTCACCATAGGGATCTCCGGTCGGCCGGCGCAGATCAAAAATCTGACCGCTATCGGCGCCGCGGTGGCCGTGGCGGGTGCGGTCGCCGCAGCCGACTCGCTCGGCCTCTTCGGCTGACGTTCGCTGCGGCTTGATTCCCATTGACGGCACTTCATTGCGGCCCCTATCAAGCGCAGGACGGTGCCCCGCGAGGGGATAAAAAGGGAACACGGTGACGGGCATTGCGCCCCAATCCGAGGCTGCCCCCGCAACTGTAGTCGGCGAGCCGAAGGCCTTGATACCACTGGGAAACCGGGAAGGTGGCCTGAGGCGGAGAGCCGAAAGCCAGGAAACCTGCCGTCGAAAGTGCCGCATCCGAGTCCTGGCGCGGGGAGCCGCCGGGGGCGAGGTCCACCCGACATCCGGTCCTGACCGGAGGCGGGCTCCGTCGGAGACGGCTGCGAGACGAGTCCTGTCGGGCTCGCGACGGCGGAGGCAGGCGATGACGACCCCGATTCGGCGAACGACCATCCTGGCGGCTTTCGTCATGCTTGCCAGCCAGGTCCCTGCCTACGCGCACCATGCAATGGACGGCGACCTGCCGCAGACCTTCGTCCAGGGACTGCTGTCGGGGCTTGCCCATCCCGTCATCGGCCTCGATCACCTGGCCGCCATCGTCGGTGTCGGCGCCCTGGCGGGCGTCGCCGGCCGCGGCGCGGTGCCCGTTCTGGCCTTCAGTGCGGCCATGATGGCAGGCGTCGCGCTCCATCTCGGCAGGATCGACTTGCCGGGAGGCGAACTTCTGGTCGGTCTGGCCACATTGATGATCGGCGCGCTCCTGATCCTGCGTATCGCGATCTCGCCGGCCCTTGCCGCTGTCCTGTTCGCCGTTGCGGGCGTGATACACGGGCATGCGCTGGGCGAATCGATTGTCGGGGCGGAGCCTGCGCCGATCGCCGCCTATCTCGTGGGCCTCTTCGTCGTGCAAACTGCAATCGGTCTTGGCGCGTGCCTCGCTGCGCGGCGCCTTGTTGCCGGTCGGCCACGCGCGCTGGCGCTTTCGGCGGCCGGCATCGTGATTGCGACGGTCGGCGGTGCGGTCGCTGCTTTTGCGGCCGGCCTCGCAGTCTGATCGGAATCGCCATATGACGATGGCTTCCACGCTCTATGTTTGCGTGACGTGTCGCGGCAATGGCGAGGTCGTCGCTGGTGAACCGCGGCCCGGCGCGCGCCTCCTGGCGGCGATCGAACGGGGATCGGCAGAAGCAGGCGAAGGTATCGCCGTCGTCGGCGTCGAATGCCTGTCGAACTGCTCGCGAAGCTGTAGCGCGGCCGTCGGGGCTCCCGGCAAGTGGACCTATGTGATCGGCAATCTCGATCCCGAGCGGCATGCCCCGGACATTCTGGCATTCGCCCGCCAGCACAGCAGCCATGAACTCGGCTTGCCGGTGTGGCGCGAGCGGCCCGAGCACATCCGCAAGAACACGATTGCGCGCGTTCCACCGATGCCCCTGAAGGAGTCCTCATGAGTACGCTTGCCAAGGTGCCGTGCACCATCGTCACCGGCTTCCTCGGGGCCGGAAAGACGACACTGGTCCGTCACGTGCTGGAGAATGCCGGCGGCCGCCGACTGGCCGTGATCGTCAATGAGTTCGGCGATGTTGGAATCGACGGCGAGATCCTGAAAGACTGCGGTGTCGAAAGCTGCCCCGAGGATGCAATCGTCGAACTGGCGAATGGCTGCCTCTGCTGCACCGTCGCCGACGATTTCGTGCCGACGCTCAAGGGGCTGCTCGACCGTCCTCAGCCGCCCGAGCATATCGTGATCGAGACGTCGGGACTGGCGCTGCCCAAGCCTCTGGTAAAGGCGTTCAACTGGCCCGAGATCGCCTCGCGCGTCACGGTCGATGGCGTCGTGGCTGTCGTCGATGGCGCTGCCGTGGCAGCCGGCCGCTTCGCCGACGATCCGGAGGCGATTGCCCGCCAGCGCGCGGCCGACGAGTCGCTCGATCACGACAATCCTCTGGAGGAAGTGTTCGAGGATCAACTCCTCTGTGCCGATCTCGTCATCCTGAACAAGGCCGACCTCATCGACGCGGGCGAGAAGAAGTCCGTCATCGACCAGATCGGCAAGACCTTGCCGCGTGCCGTTGCGCTCGTCGAAGCCCATAACGGCAAGGTGCCGGTGAGCGTGCTGCTGGGGCTTGGCGCTGCGGCGGAAGCCGACCTCGAAGCGCGGCCGTCGCATCACGATCTCGAAGGCGAGCACGACCACGAGGATTTCGACACCTTCATTGTCGACCTGCCGGCCTTCGCCTCGCCGCAGCAGCTCGTCGACCGCATGGTGAAGGCGGCCGAAGACCACGACGTGCTGCGGATGAAGGGCTTCGTCGAGATCGACGGCAAGCCGATGCGGCTTCTCGTGCAGGGCGTCGGCGCGCGCATCCAGCATCAGTTCGACCGCCGCTGGCCGGATGACAAGCCGCGCCAGGGTCGCCTCGTCGTCATCGGCGAGAAGGGTTTCGACCAGGCTGCGATCCGGACGCTTCTCGCAGGCTAGGCAAGATGCACGTCCTGGCGACCGAGCTGGCGAGTCTCGAAGAGGTCGAGACCGCCATCGACCTCGGCCAGTCGCCGGCAGAGATCGTCGTTCTGTCGTTTTCCGACAGCGACCTCTCGGCGCTGGCGGCGGCGTGGAGTCACGACGCCGATCTGCTGCCGACCCTGCGGCTCGCCAGCCTGAAGAAGCTCAGGCATCCGATGTCGGTCGATCTCTATGTCGATCGCGTCCTGTCCGATGCCCGGCTCGTCATCGTACGCGGCCTGGGCGGCCTCGATTACTGGCGCTACGGCTTCGAGCATATCGGCGATCTGGCGCGCGACAGAGGCATACTGTTCGCGGCCCTCCCGGGTGACGACCGGCCCGATCCACGCCTTGCGGCCGTCTCCACCTTGACCTCGGACAAGCTTACCGATCTCGACGCCTACTTTCGTGCGGGCGGAACGGAGAACTTGCGCCAGGCGCTGCGTTTTGCCGCCAACCTGCTGGGCCGCGATGTCGATGTACGGCCGCCCCGGCCGGTCGGCCCGCTTTCCGTCGTCGGATCGCCTCCTGATGGCCGACCGGCGGCGATGGTCGTGTTCTATCGCGCCAATCTGATGGCGGCGGACATGGCGCCCATCGAGGCGCTGTTGCAGGCGCTCGACCGGGAAGGGCTCTCGGCCTTCGGCGTCGCTGTCGGCAGTCTCAAGGATCCGGCAATCCAGCACGACCTCGCGCAGCTCATCGGAGAGCGCAAGCCCAGGGTGATCCTGAACACCACGGCCTTTTCAGCGCTGCGCCAGGACGAGACAACGGTGCTCGATGCCGCCGATGCGCCGGTGCTGCAGGTCGTGCTGTCGGGAAGCACACGCGCGGCATGGGAAGGCTCGCCGCGTGGCCTTTCGCCCTCGGACCTGGCGATGAACGTTGTCCTGCCCGAACTCGATGGCCGGTTGCTGGCGCGCGCCATTTCGTTCAAGGCCGAAACGGAGGTCGATCCGCGCCTTGAGTTCGCAAGCGTGCATCATGCCCCTCATGCCGACCGCGTCGACTATGTTGCGCGCCTTGCTGCGGCCTGGGCCAGGCTCGGCACTACGCCGCGCCGCGACCGCCGGCTTGCATTGGTTCTTTCCGACTATCCTGCCCGCGGCGGCCGTACCGGCTATGCCGTCGGGCTCGACACCTCTGCGAGCGTCGTCGAGATCCTCACCTTGCTGCGCGACGAAGGCTACGATGTCGGCGCCGAACCGTGGCAGCCGGCCGATGTCGAGCAGTTGCTGGCGGGCGCGGTCGATCACATCGAGATTTCTCGGGCGCGCTACGACGAATGGCGTGCCGAACTGCCGCCGAGCCTGCAGCGCAACCTCGTCGAGACCTGGGGCGAGCCGGCGCGGAATTTCCGGTTGCCGGTGTTGCGTTGTGGCAAGGTGCTGGTCCTGCTGCAGCCCGATCGCGGCGCGAGCCTCGATCGCAAGTCGGGCTATCACGACACGAGCTGCCCGCCGAACCATGCCTATGTCGCGCTCTATGCCTGGCTGCGCGAGCAGGAACGCATCGACGCGCTCGTTCATCTCGGCACCCACGGCACCCTGGAATGGCTGCCCGGCAAGGCGTTGGCCCTGTCGGCCGAGTGCTGGCCCGAGGCCGTGCTGGGGACGTTGCCGGTCGTCTATCCCTTCATCGTCAACAATCCGGGCGAGGCCGTGCAGGCCAAGCGCCGCCTGGGCGCTGTCACTATTGGCCATCTGACGCCGCCGCTCAGCGTTGCCGGTCTGCACGGCGCACTGGCCGAGATGGAAAGCATCATCGAGGAATATGCCGCGGCCGATGGACTGGATCGCCGCCGTCTGCGCTTCCTCGAAGACGAGATCGTGGAGCGGGCCTGGAGCAACGGGCTCGCGGCCGAGTGCGGGTTGGTGAAGGACGAACCCAATCGCCAGGCCATCGCCAAGCTCGACGCCCAGCTTTGCGACATCAAGGAGCTGAGCATCCGTGACGGCCTGCATGTGTTTGGCCGTACGCCGGACGAGGCGAGGGTGGGCGCGCTTGTCCAGACGACGGGGCAGGAGGCTGCGGTCCGTGCTTCGGCTGGACGTGAACGCGGCGCATTGATTGCGGCTCTCGACGGCCGGCGCGTGGCGCCTGGCCCCGCCGGTGCGCCGACGCGCGGCCGCGCCGACGTCCTGCCCACGGGGCGCAATCTCACCTCTATCGATCCGCGGGCCATTCCTACCCGGACCGCTGCCGCCATCGGTACGCGCGCAGCGGCGGAAGTCGTGCGGCGTTACCTGCAGGATCATGGCGACCATCCGCGTGCCCTGGTGATCGACCTCTGGGCGTCGGCGTCGCTGCGGACGGGCGGCGACGATCTCGCACAGGCGTTGGCCTATATCGGCGTGAAGCCGGCGTGGGACGCGGTGTCCGGCAGAGTCACGGGCATCGAGGTGATGCCGCTCGCCACCCTCGACCGGCCGCGCATCGACGTGACCCTGCGCATTTCCGGCCTGTTCCGCGACATTTTCGAGGCGCAGATTGCGCTGTTCGATATGGCCGTGCGCAAGGTGGCGGCACTCGACGAGCCCGCCGAAGACAACCCGCTCGCCGAAGCCCGGCGCAAGGGCGAGGACCTCGCGCGCGTCTTCGGCTCTGCGCCCGGAAGCTACGGTGCGCAGGCAGCCGACTTGGCGCTCGATGGCGACTGGCGTACGCGGGCCGACCTGGGCGAGGCCTATCTCGCCACCGTGACCCATGCCTATGGCGGCGCCGAAAGCGTGCGCGATGCCGGCGAGGGCTTTCGCAGCCGTGTATCGGAGGCGGAGATTCTGGTGCATCCGCAGGACGATCGCGAGCGCGACATTCTGGACGGCGATGGCGTTGCCGATTTTGCCGGCGGCTTTGCCGCCGCGGCGGCCCTGCTGGGCAACGCGCCCGAGCTCTATCACCTGGACACCAGCCGGTCCGAACAGCCCAAGGCGCGGCGTCTGGCGGAGGAAGTCGCGCGCATCGTGCGGGGGCGGCTCACCAATCCGCGCTGGATCGCCGGCATGCTGGAGCATGGCCATCGCGGCGTGGCAGAGATCGCCCAGTCGGTCGATGCGCTCTACGCCTTCGCTGCCACGGCCGACGTCGTGCCGGCGCCACTCTTCGATGCGACCCATGCGGCCCTGATCGCCGACGAGACGGTCCTGGATGCCATGGTGGCGCGCAATCCGGCCGCGGCGGCTGCCATTGCAGGGCGGCTGCGCGATGCGCTGGAGCGCGGCCTCTGGGTAACGCGGCGCAACGCCGTGGACCGCGAACTGGTGCGGGCAATCGGGCTTGCGGAGCCGGCGCGGGCGGTTGAATAAGACCGGATAATGAGCATGGCAACGGCCATAGAAGCCAGAAGCGACGTCAAGGGATGGTGCCCCGGCGTTCTGCGACCGATGCAGAGCGGCGACGGGCTGATCGTGCGCGTGCGTCCGCGCCTTGGTACTTTTTCGCTCGACGAGGCACGGGCCGTTGCGGGGCTCGCCGACCGGCTGGGCAACGGCCATATCGACCTGACGCGCCGCGCCAACCTGCAGATCCGCGGTCTCGAAGCAGAAGCCTTGGGTGAGCTGCAGGCCGATCTCGGCCGGTTGGGGCTCGTGGACAAGGACGCCGAAACGGAGGCGGTGCGCAATGTCATGATCGCGCCGCTTGCCGCGGCCGGATCGGACGTGCGCCGGATCGCGATGGCCGTGGAAGCGCTGCTTGCGACCGACCGACGCCTGCTCGATCTGCCGACGAAGTTCGGTCTTTCGATCGACGATGGTGGGCCACTTTCCATCGCCGGCGAGCGTGCCGACATCTGCCTGCGTGCCGTTGGCAAAGAATTCGCCGTCGGCCTCGATGGGCGCGAAGGCATGCGGTGGCTCGGGGCGTGCGCGCCGGACGCCGCCGTAACCGTCGTCTCGACGGCGATGCATGCCTTTCTCGACGCTGCACCGCATCGCCGGCTGCGCGATTTGACCGAGGCGGATCAAGCCAGGGTACGGGCGGCCGTGTCGCCGTTACTCTCCACATTGCCCTCCTTCGAGACGACCGGCGGTCGCGTTCTCGGCCTCGTTCGGGACGCTGCCGGCATTGCCGCACCGTTCGGGCGTCTCGAAGCGATCCAGCTTCGCCGTCTCGTCGACCTTGCGGAAATGGCGGGTGCAAGCGAATTGCACCTGTCGCCGTGGCGTACGGTCTATGTGAGGACTCGCGATGCTGCGGCAGGCCGTGCGCTCCTCGATGGTGCGGAGGCAATTGGCCTGATCGTGCGCGACGACGATCCCGTGCTGCGGATCGAAGCCTGTCCCGGCGCGCCGGACTGTGTATCGAGCAGCGTCGATGCGCGTGGCGATGCACGGCGCATGGCCGGGCTTGCCTTGGCAAAGAGTTTCAATGGCTCCCTCCATGTCTCCGGCTGCGCCAAGGGATGCGCGCGGTCGGCGCCGTCGGACCTCGTGCTGGTGGGCAATGCTGGTCGATATCACCTGATACGTCGTGCAACGACGCGAGGGCCGGTCGAACGGCTGGTCGATGTCGGCGACCTCGCTTCCGTCTTCCCGGAGAACGTTCATGGTTGAGCCGCGCGACTACATTCGCGATGGCGCGGAAATCTACCGGCGGTCGTTCGCGATCATTCGCGCCGAAGCCGACCTCGGTCGCTTCGATGCCGTCGAGGAACGCGTCGCGGTGCGCATCATCCATGCCTGCGGCATGCCGGAGATCGTGCGCGACATTGCGATGTCGGAGACCTTCGCCCGCGATGCGCGACAGGCCCTGCGCGACGGTGCGCCTATCCTGTGCGATGCCAAGATGGTGGCCAACGGCATCACGCGGTCACGCCTGCCCGCCGGCAACGATGTCGTCTGCACCCTCGACGACCCTGCGGTGCCGGAGCTTGCGCGGAAGATGGGCAACACGCGCTCAGCCGCTGCGATGGAACTCTGGCGCGACCGCCTGGCCAGCGCCGTCGTCGCCATCGGCAATGCGCCGACGTCCCTGTTCCGCCTGCTCGAAATGCTCGACGCCGGCGCACCTAAGCCCGCGGCCGTGATCGGCCTGCCGGTCGGATTCGTGGGTGCGATGGAATCCAAAGAAGCGCTGGCCGCCGATGCTCGCGTGCCGTTCCTGATCGTGCGCGGCCGCAAGGGCGGCAGCGCCATGGCCGTGGCCGCCGTCAACGCGCTCGCCAGCGATATCGAATGACAAGCCTCGACAGTCTCGCCGGCACAGCCAATGCCGGAACGCTCTACGGCATCGGCGTCGGGCCGGGCGACGTGCGCTATCTCACCCTGCGCGCTGCCGGATTGGTGCGTGCCGTCGATGTCGTCGCCTTCTTTGCCAAGAAAGGCGTACAAGGAAACGCTCGGCGCATCGTGGCGCCCCTGATGGGCGAGGAGCGAGCGGAGCTGAGGCTCGAATATCCCGTCACAGACGAAATCCCCGCGGGGCATCCCGACTATCAGAGCCAGATCGCGGGCTTCTATCGCGAGTCGTCAGAGCGACTGGCTTCTCTTTTGAAGCAGGGGCAGTCGGTTGGCTTGATCGCCGAGGGCGATCCCTTCTTCTACGGCTCCTTCATGCATATGTGGCGCCGGCTGGCGGCGGATTTTCCGGTCGAGGTCGTGCCGGGCGTTACCGGCATGTCGGGCTGCTGGACGCGCGCCAACCTGCCGATCACCTGGGGCGACGACACACTTGCCGTCCTGCCCGGTACGCTCGAAGAGACGCAACTTGTCGATCGCCTGCGCCTGACAGACGCCGCGGTGATCATGAAAGTGGGTCGCAATCTTGGAAAGGTACGCCGCGCTGTCGAGGCGGCCGGCCTGCTGCCGCGCGCTGTCTATGTCGAGCGTGGCACCATGCAGGACGAACGCATCCTGCCGCTGGCCGAATGCGGCGAGCCGGCCGGCGCCTATTTCGCGATGATCCTGATTCCCGGCCAGGGGAGGGCGCTGTGACCGGCTCGCTCGTCGTGGTCGGCACTGGGCCCGGCAAGGCCGAGCTGATGACGCCGGCCACAAGCGCCGCCCTCGATCGCGCTACCGATCTCGTGGGGTATGGCCCCTATCTAGACCGTGTTCCCGTGAGCCGCGCCGATCAGCGCCGTCACGCGTCGGACAATCGCGTCGAACTCGACCGCGCACGTCACGCGCTGGAGCTGGCGGCGGCGGGCCGGCATGTCGCCGTTGTCTCGGGCGGCGATCCCGGCGTCTTCGCAATGGCGGCGGCGGTGTTCGAGGCCGTCGAGGCCGGCGATCCGGCATGGCGGGCGCTCGACATCAAGGTCGAGCCCGGCGTGACGGCAATGCTGGCGGCGGCCGCGGAAGTCGGCGCGCCTCTCGGGGGCGATTTCTGCGCGATCTCGCTGTCCGATAATCTCAAGGGATGGACGACCATCGAGCGGCGTCTGGCGGCAGCGGCGGAAGGCGACTTCGTGATCGCCCTCTACAATCCTGCTTCCAAGGCGCGGCCGCATCAGCTTGGTCAGGCTTTCGACCTGCTGCGCAAGCTGAAGGATGCCGCCACGCCGGTGCTGTTCGTGCGGGCGGCGGGCACGGCCGAGGCCAGGGTCGTGGCGACGACGCTTGGCGATGCCGACGCCTCCGTGGCCGATATGCGGACGCTGGTGATCATCGGCGCCAGCACCACGCGACAGGTCGGCCGCTGGATCTACACGCCGCGCAGCGAGCGCCGCACATGATCGAGCCATTGAACGGTCTCGTTCGGGCTGTTCACGATGTGACCGGCGGGCTTGTCCGGCCGCGCGATCATGACGACCGGCAGACCGAGGGCGCGGGCCGCGGCGATCTTGGCGTAGGTCGGGCCGCCGCCGGCATTCTTGGAAACAACCACGTCGATTCGTTCGTCGCGCATCAGCGCCGTCTCGGCCGCGAGATCGAACGGTCCACGGGCCTGGAGCAGCACGAGCTGGGGCGGCAGGCGCTCGCCTTTAGGCGCATCGATCAGGCGCGCCAGATAGCGATGCTGCGGCGCGGCCGCGAAGACGGGCAGCTCCTGGCGGCCGATGGTGAGGAACACGCGGCGCGGCGTATCCCCCAGGATCATCGCGGCGCTTTCGGTGTTCGAGACGTGTTGCCAGCAATCGCCGGCCTGTTCGGTCCACGGTGCGCGTGTCAGCGACGCAAGGGGCAGGCCGGCCTGTCGGCAGGCAGCAACGGCATGCGCCGACATCTGCGCAGCATAAGGGTGCGTGGCGTCGACCACTGCCTCGATCTTTTCCGCTTCGAGGTAGCGTACCAGGCCGTCGACGCCACCGAAGCCGCCGATCCGGGTCGGCAGGGCTTGCGCAGCGGGCGCAGACGTGCGGCCGGCCAGCGACAGGGTCGCCTCGAAGCGGGTGTCGCCGGCAAGCTGCCGGGCCAGCGACGCGGCTTCCGTGGTGCCGCCGAGAATGAGAACGCGCATTGCAGGATCGATCGATGACGGCCGAGGGCGCAACCTGCCCGGCGACGCGCTGGCTGTCCATTGTCGGGATCGGCGAGGATGGCGTTGCCGGTCTCTCGCCGGTCGCGCGGCAACTCGTCTCTTCGGCCGAGCTTGTGCTCGGAGGCAAACGCCATCTCGCTCTGGCCAGCGCGTTGATCCGCGGCCGGCAGATGTCCTGGCCAAGCCCGATCGGCAAGGTGCTGCCCGAAATCGAAAAGCATCGTGGCCGGCCGGTGGCCGTGCTGGCCAGCGGCGATCCGTTTCACTACGGCGTCGGCGACATGCTGATGCGCTCGTTCGCCGTCGAGGAAACGATCTGCCTGCCGCAGCCGTCCTCGTTCAGTCTGGCCGCCTCGCGGCTCGGCTGGTCCCTGCAGGATGTGACGCCGGTCAGCCTGCATGGCCGGGCCCTGGAGCATGTCGTGCGTCATCTTCAGCCCGGAGCGCGCCTTCTGGCGCTGTCGTGGGATGGCGGAACGCCGGCCAAACTCGCGGCGCTTCTGGTGGCGCGTGGCATGGGGGCGTCGAAGCTGACGGTCCTGGAGTCGCTCGGCGGCCCCAAGGAACGCACACGGCCGACGACGGCCGATGCCTTCGCCTTCACCGACGTTGGACCGCTCAACATCATTGCGCTCGAAATCGTTGCTTCGACCGAGGCGCAGGTCGTGACTCTGGCGCCCGGTCTCGACGATGCGCTGTTCGAGCATGACGGCCAGCTCACCAAGCGCGACATCCGCGCCGTGACGCTCTCGTCGCTGGCCCCGAGACAGGGCGAGCTTCTGTGGGATATCGGGCTGGGGGCGGGTTCCATCGCGGTCGAATGGCTGCTGCGTCATCCGTCCATGCGGGCAATCGGTATTGAAGAGAGCGCGGAGCGCGCCGCCCGTGCTGCGCGCAATGCCGCGGCTCTCGGCACGCCCGACCTGCAGATCGTGCAAGGCACCGCGCCAGAAGCCTTTACAGGGCTGCCGACGCCCGATGCGATCTTCGCCGGTGGCGGCCTTTCCGATCCCGGCCTCCTCGACGCGGCCTGGGCTGCGCTGAAGCCCGGTGGACGCCTGGTGGCCAATGCTGTGTCGCTGCAATCCGAAGCGCGGTTGATCGATTGCTTCCAGAAGCATGGCGGCGAGATCACGCGGCTGCAGGTCGCCAAGGCGGGCCGCGCCGGGACGGGCAATGTCTTCGTCTGGCGTCACGCCGCTCCCGTCACCCAGTGGCGGGTGAGGAAGCCATGATCGTTGCAGGTGTGGGATGCCGGCGGGACACGTCGGCCGACGAAATCGAGCGGGTCGTGCGCATGGCGCTCGGCATGTTCGACCTCGCCGTCGAGCGGCTGGACGCCATCGCGACCGAGTCGGAGAAGGCGGCGGAGCCTGCGTTTCCCGAAGCGGCCCGGCGGCTCTCGGTGAAACTGATCGCCTGCACGGCACACGATCTCGACAAGGTTGCGGGTCGCGTGCTCACGCGATCCAAGCTCGTGCTGGAAGCCAAGGGGCTGCCGTCGATCGCCGAGGCATCGGCGCTCGTGGTGACGGGCCGCGAAGGCCGGCTGCTCGGCACGCGCGTCGCTACCGAACGCGCGACCTGCGCCATTGCCATTGGAGAAGGACGTTGACTGTACATTTCATCGGGGCGGGCCCAGGCGCGCCCGACCTGATCACGGTGCGCGGCCGCGATCTGATCGCGCGCTGCCCGGTCTGCCTCTATGCCGGCTCGTTGGTGCCGCGGGCGCTGCTCGATCATTGCCCGCCGGGAGCGGAGATCGTCGATACCGCGCCGATGTCGCTCGACGAGATCGTGGCAGCCTGCTGTGCAGCCACCGAGCAGGGGCGCGACGTAGCGCGACTTCATTCGGGCGATCTTTCGGTCTGGAGCGCGCTCGGCGAGCAGCTCCGCCGCCTGGACGAAGAAGGCATTCCCTACACCATCACGCCGGGCGTGCCCTCCTTTGCCGCCGCGGCTGCAGCGCTCGGCCAGGAACTCACCCTGCCGGAGCTTGCGCAGTCGGTGGTGCTGACACGCACGTCGGGCCGTGCGTCGGCGATGCCGCCGAGCGAGACCCTGCAGGCATTCGGCGTGACGGGCGCGACATTGGCGATCCATCTTTCGATCCATGTGCTCGACAAGGTCGTGGCCGAGCTGGTGCCGCACTATGGCGTCGATTGTCCGGCCGCCGTGGTCTATCGCGCGAGCTGGCCGGACGAGCGTGTAATCCGCGCCACCCTGGGCACCATCGCGGCAGAGGTCGTCAAGAGCCCGATCGAACGCACGGCGTTGATCGTGGTCGGCAAGGTCCTGGGCGCGCGCAATTTTCGCAACAGCGCGCTCTACGACGCCGCCTATCAGCGCCGGTTCCGCGGCCGCGACGCATGATCCTCGACGGCTTCCCGGATCTTCCCGATTTCCCGGCGGGCGAAGTGTGGCTGGCTGGAGCCGGGCCCGGCGATCCGCGTCTGTTGACCGTGCTGGCGCTGCATGCGGTGTCGAAGGCCGACGATATCGTGCACGACGCCCTCGTCGATCCGCGTGTGCTCAAGCTCGCCCGTGCCGAAGCCGAGTTCATCAAGGTCGGTAAACGCGGCGGACGGCCGTCGCCGCATCAGCGCGACATCAACGAAATCCTGATCGAGCGGGCGCGTCTTGGGCGCCGAGTGCTACGCCTGAAAGGGGGCGATCCCTTCGTCTTCGGGCGCGGCTGGGACGAGGCCATGGCACTTCATGGCGCCGGCGTTCGCTTTCGGGTGATCCCCGGGCTTACCTCGGGCCTCGCCGGCACGGCGCTTGTCGGTATTCCCGCGACGTCGCGCGACACCAACCATGCCGTAGTGCTGGCGGCGGGCCATCGTGCCGAGGACGGCCGCTCTGCTGCGGATTGGGAGGCGCTGGCGCGGCTCGGCCAGCCGCTCATTCTCTACATGCCGATGGCGCAGTTGCCGGAGATCGCGGCCGCCCTGGCGCGAGGCGGGCTTTCTGCCGACACCCCGGCTGCGCTCATTCAGTCCGCGACGACGGGTGCCGAGCGGGTCGTCGAAAGCACGCTGGGGTCGCTCGCTGCCGATGCATCGCGCGAGGGCATCGGCTCGCCCTCCATCGTCGTCATCGGTGCCATCGCGCGCCTTCGCAAGGAACTCCTGTCGTCGATGGTCGGCTGGCAATGAGCGGTGGCCCGCGCGGCTTCATCGTTGCCGCCGCGCGATCCGGCGCCGGCAAGACGGTCATCGCGCTGGGCCTGATGCGCGCGCTCGGCCGCCGCGGCCATGTCGTGCAGACCTTCAAGTGCGGCCCGGACTATATCGACCCCGCTTTCCATGGCGTGGCGGCAGGCAAGCCGAGCTTCAACCTCGACACCTGGTCGATGGCGCCGCCGACGCTCGCAGGGCTGGTCGAGCGCCATGCGGCCGACCTGGTCGTGGTCGAAGGCGTGATGGGCCTGTTCGATGGCGTCGCTTCTGTCGGCCAGACGGCACGCGGCGCGACGGCCGATCTTGCCGCGCTGACGGGCTGGCCCATCGTGCTGGTCCTCGATGTGTCGGGCCAGGCGGAGACCGCCGCGGCCGTCGCCACGGGGCTGGCGCGCTATCGCGATGACATTACCGTAGCTGGCATCATCCTCAATCGCGTGGCCAGCCCACGCCATCTCGCCACGATCGCACCGTCGCTGGAGCGCGAGGGCTTGAAGCTCTTCGGCGCCATCGCAACCAACAATCGGTTCGCTCTACCGGAGCGGCATCTCGGCTTGGTACAGGCCGTCGAGATGGCCGATGTTCCTCAACGCCTCGACCTGCTTGCCGATACTGTCGAGACCTCGCTCGATCTTCCGGCCATCGAGGCCGCCGCGCGACCAGCGGCGCTGCCGATAACGGGAAGCGTCGCGGGTCTGAAACCGCCGGGTCAGCGGATTGCACTGGCACAGGATCGCGCCTTTACCTTCATGTATCCGCATCTGCTGGAGAGCTGGCGCATGGCCGGTGCCGAGATCGTGCCGTTCTCGCCATTGGCCGACGAGGCGCCCGATGCCAGCGCCGACGCCGTCTGGTTGCCCGGAGGCTATCCCGAACTTCATGCCGGTACGCTGGCGGCAGCCGGTCGCTTTGTGAACGGCCTGCGCGCGCATGCGGCCAGGTCGGTGCCGATCCATGGCGAATGTGGCGGCTACATGGTGCTGGGGCAGGGGCTCGAAGATGCGGGCGGCGTGCGTCATGCGATGGCAGGATTGCTGCGGCTCGAATCGTCCTTCGCCAAGAGGCGTCTCCATCTCGGCTATCGCCGCGCGAAGCTTCTGGCCGATACTGTATTGGGAGACGCCGGAACCGAGATCGCCGGCCACGAGTTTCATTATGCCAGCATCCAGTCGACGGGCGACGAGCCGCTGGTCGACTGCCGCGACGCAACGGGCGGTGCCGTTGCCGAAGCGGGGGCTCGTCGCGGTTCGGTGAGTGGCACGTTCTTTCACGCAATCGACAGATGGCAGACATGACGCCCGACTTCGATGCCGCCTTTCGCAAGCAGTTTCGCGACCTCGTTCTCTGGCGGCGCGATGTGCGGCGCTTTCGCACCGATCCGGTGGCACGCGAGCGGATCGACGCCCTGCTCGAAGTCGCAAGCCATGCACCGTCGGTCGGGCTCAGCCAACCATGGCGGTTCGTTCATGTCGAATCGCCCGAACGTCGCCATGCCGTGGTCGGGAGCTTTACGGAGGCCAACGAGAAGGCGCTGGCTGGCTATGCCGGGGAAAAGCACGCGATCTATGCCGGCTTGAAGCTCGCCGGGCTGAAGGAAGCGCCCGTACATCTCGCCGTCTTTTCCGACGATGGCACGCATAGCGGCAGCGGACTCGGCCAGCAGACCATGCCGGAGACCCTGCATTATTCGGTGGTCGCCGCGATCCAGACGCTGTGGCTCGCTGCGCGTGCCGATGGCATCGGCATGGGCTGGGTCTCGATTCTCGATCCCAAGGCCGTGACGCGCGTGCTCGACGTTCCGGCCGGCTGGAACCTCGTCGCCTATCTCTGTCTCGGCTTCCCGGCCGAAGAGCATCTCGATCCCGAACTCGAACGGCATCACTGGGAAGTGCGCAGCGACCTCAAGGACGTCGTGTTCACTCGCTGACATCTTGACGCCTTCCACCGCCACTGCCAGAACGCTGGGCGGTGGTTCCCCTTCGGGGGATCAATAGGGAACGCGGTGCGCCTGCTTTGGTGGGCAATTCCGTGGCTGCCCCCGCAACTGTGAGCGGCGAGCTTTCGACCAAGATGCCACTGGGCACCGCAAGGTTCCTGGGAAGGCGGGCGGAGGCTGGGACCCGCAAGCCAGGAGACCTGCCACCAGCCGCGGTCACGCGCGAACGCATTGGGCGGGGTGTTCCAATGTAGCAACCGACCTGTCGTCGGCCGCTCGAAGCGGTGCGGCGGAGGAAGGCTACTGTTCGCGGTGACGTCGAGACGTGCCGCGAGTCTGACGTGAAGAATTTGCCGTTCACTACAAGCACTCACCCATCGCCATTTGAGGCGATGAGTGATAGTTATGTTATAACGTCTCTTTATTAAAGCCCTGAAGATGTCGTCGAAGAACACTCTCGATCCGCTTGAGCTCTATGCCTCGGCGATCGACACATCGGACTATGTGTCCAGGATCGCGCCGCTGGTGCGTCGCATGGTGCCCACGGTCGGCGAACTGCTCGACGTCGGCGCGGGCGGTGGCCAGCTCGGCGCGGCTCTGTGCGATCCGGCGCTGTCCTGGACGGCCATCGAACCCTCACCGACCATGCGCCGCCGTCTGGCGCGCCTGGAGAACCCACCCGGCATCGTCGAAACCGGCTGGGCAGAAGCGGATGTCGCTGCAGGGACGCACGACACGGTGCTGGCGGCAACCATGCCAGCCTTCTTCGACCAGCCCGAGGCTTTTCTCGCGCGCTGCCGGGCCTGGGCTCGCAACACCATCGTCTGGGTCGTACCGGCGCATGCCGGCCCCAAGGGCCTGTGCTTTGCGGGATGCCTGCCGTCGGAATGGCATTGCGAGGACGAGACGCCGGGCATCGATATCGTGATGCGGGGGCTTTCGTCGGCGTCGCGGCCCCGGGAAGCGGCGTTCGTCGACTGGACGTTCACCGGCATCGTGGCCGATCTCGACCAGCTCGCGCACTGGATGGCCGGCCGTCTCGGCTGGTCCGCTGCCGACGAGCGTCGTGCTCGCCTGCATGCGCATCTCGTCGGCAAGGCGAAGCGCGTCGACCAAGGTTTTCGTCTCGACATTCTCAGAAGAACTGCCGTGCTTGTTTGGGGGAATAAATGAACCGGCTCTATGCCTCGCTCTTTTGGGGGAGCATTGCCTTCACCTCGGTCCCGGCCATTGCCCAGGATCAGTCGCAAGGGCAGGCGCCCGCGCCGACACCAGGGCCAGCACCGGCGAAGGACGCCACGCATACGCTGCCTGAAGGCTTCATCACGGCGACCGGCCGCTACGAGCCTATCAATCGCATTGCCGGCACGGTGCAGATCATCCATCAGGACCGCATCGAGAAGTCGACGGCGCGTTCGGTCGCCGAGCTGCTGTCGGAAAATGCCGTCGGCTTCATGAGCGAATGGACGCCCGGCCAGACCTCGATCAACATTCGCGGCGCGCAGACCGAGGGTCAGGGCCGCGACTTCCGCAGCCAGGTGCTGGTGCTTATCAACGGCCATCGCGCCGGCACGGCCAATGTTTCCAAACTGTCGAATGCCGATATCCAGCGCATCGAGATCGTGCGCGGGCCCAGCTCCGTGGTCTACGGCAGCCAGAACATGGGCGGTGTCATCAACATCATCCTGAAGAACGGCCGCACGGCGCCCGGTGGTTTCATCGAGGGCTCGGCCGGCTCCTGGGACCTCTTCGAGGGGCAGGCCCAGTATGGCGGCGTCACCAAGGGCGGCTTCGACTATTACGGCGGTGTTGCCTCCAGTACGCGCGGCAACTACGCCATCCCCGGCGGCAAGTCGGAAGAGAACACGGCCTGGACCCGCTTCAGCGCCACCGGGGCATTCGGCTATCAGATCAACGAAAACAACCGCATCGACATGACGGCGCGGACGGACGGCATCTACAATGCCGGCTTCCGCGGTTCGGCAGCCAACATCTTCGCCTTCGATACCCGTACCAACGCGTCGTTTGATATCAGCATCACCGGCAACACGCCGGACAAGGTGGCCAGCTATTTCTTCCAGGCCTACTACGTCAACGATGTCGACGCGCTGAACAATCCCTCGCCGCTCAGCGCCCTTAACACCATCCCGAACCGGACCTTCACCGACTACAACCGGCGCCAGCTCGACGTCGTGGGAACGCGCTTCCAGCCGAGCTTCAATGTCTGGAAAGGCAATCAGCTCCTGGTCGGCGTCGACTGGGAAAGAAGCTGGCTGCGGTCCGACCGCAACCGGGTGGGTGGCGCAGCAGTGACGCAGACCTCGCCACAGGACAACAACCAGACGGACAACGTCTTCGCCTTCTACCTCGAAGACTCGCAGAGCCTGATCGATGACCGTCTTGTCGTCCGCGGTGGTATCCGCCAGACCTTCGGCACGACGGCGCTCGACTGGACGCCCTATTCGCCGACGCTGATCAGCGGCAGCACCAACTACCAGGTCACGACCTGGATGGCGGGCGCCACCTTCCAAGCGACCGACTGGCTGGGCTTCCGCGCCGGAGCCTCGACCGGCTTCCGTGCACCGACGGCGACCGAACTCGGCGCCAATTTCACGGTCACGCCGATCGGCACGACGATCTTCGGCAATCCGGGGCTGTATGCGGAGACGGCACAGCAGATGGAGGCAGGCACCACACTCACCTGGGATGGTGGACGCTTCGATGCCGTAGTGTTCCAGAACACGATTGCCAATCGCATCTCGGCGGTCACGGCTTCCTCGGTCGGCGGCCGCACGATTCAGGTCTACCAGAACAATCCGGCCAACATCGTGGTCCAGGGCCTCGAATTTCAGGCCGAGGCCGACCTGGTGAGAAGC
>WBZX01000119.1_pt1 | contig 73715 bp, 79 predicted proteins | sample 5204211 | NCBI WGS metagenome assembly WBZX01 (sample SAMN12344362, study PRJNA552823) | activated sludge metagenome | biome: Activated sludge suspended growth; feature: Nitrification reactor; material: Wastewater; isolation source: activated sludge from nitrification reactor of wastewater...
ATATTTGACAACGAGTCTACGGGGCCTCGACCCAATCAATTTCGTCCAAGCAACCACCACGAAGACCATGTTAACAACAAAAAGCGCCCTTGTAGGGCGCTTTGCTGACAGTTCTTGGCGGTGGGGCGGCAACTCCCACCAAACTCCGCCAACTCAGTGCATTCTTACTTGCAAATGCTGCTTAGAACATTCGCGGAAAGATGCCTGACCAGCCGCCAGTCTATCAAATGCGATGTGTTGTTGCATCAACAATCATGGCGCAGTTCGAATCCGAATCCCGCAGTCGAACCCAAATCCACGTCGTTGCCAATGCCTGACTTGGCTTGTGGACGGAACAGCGCCTTCATGGACTCCCACCAACCCGTTCGGAGTCCTGCATGGAAATCATTCATTTCAACCAACGAAACCTCGCCAAGCGCTGGGATGTCAGCGAGGCAACACTTGAACGCTGGCGAACCGAAGGGATCGGCCCCAAATATCTGAAACTCTGCGGTCGTGTGCTCTACCGCCTTGTCGATATCGAAGAGTATGAGTCCGCATGCCTCATGTCATCCACCGGCAAGGCCGTCGCCGTTTAGAGCGTTTTAGCGCAGGTCGTACCAAACCCCTCGGCCACTGCCGTGCTGGTTCAGTGTGCCACGTTCGACCAAGGTACGGAAATGCTGCTTCAACGTATTGCGGCTGGCGCTGGTCAGCTTGATCGCTTCACCAATCGTGACACGACCATGTTCGCGGGCAAACTCGACGATCTGTAGCTGCAGTTCAGGCATGGCCGCCAGCACGATCTTCTCACGCTCGACCTTCTTCTCCAGACGCCGCATCTGCTCAGCAAGGGAACGCAGAAAGAACACCAGCCACGGCTGCCAGTTCGGTGACTCCGTGCGGATCGTGCCCTGCGTCTGGCGCAGCGCCAGGTAGTATGCTTCCTTGCTGTGTTCGATCACGCTTTCCAACGAACTGTACGGCACATAGGCGTACCCGGTCTGCAGAAGCAGGAGCGTGGTCAGCACCCGGGAGAGCCGCCCGTTGCCGTCCTGGAAGGGATGGATCTCCAAGAAAACAACGACGCACAGGGCGATGATCAGCAGTGGATGCAGTCGGGCAGTCTCTCGCTCCTGGTTTACCCAGGTCAACAGTTCCGTCATCAGGCGAGGCGTATCGAAAGGTGACGCGGTCTGAAACACGATACCGATCTGCGCGCCGGTTTCGTCGAAAGCAGCGACGCTGTTCGAGTTGGTTTTGTAATTGCCGCGATGCCAGGTGTCCTTCTCGCTGTGACGCAGCAGGATCTGATGCAACTGTTTGATGTGATTCTCGGTGAACGGGATGTCCTGCCACGATGAAAACACCAAGTCCATCAGCTCGGCATAGCCAGCCACTTCCTGTTCATCGCGGGTGGCGAAGGATTTGATCTCCAGATTCGACAGGAGCTGTTCCACCTCCCGATCGGACAGCTTGCTGCCCTCGATGCGGGTGGAGGAGCCGATACTCTCGATGGTGGCCACGCGGCGCAGAGCCGACAGGCGGTCTGGCGCAAGCGTACCCAAGGCACGCCAAGCGCCCTTGAACTCGTCGATCTTGGCAATGAGGCTCAAGATCTCCGTGGTGATCTGAATGGAGTCGGTTTTCAGCATGAGCCAATACTACACCCATTTACACCCAATAAAGAAGAAAACCATTCTCACGCCCGATTACACCCATTTCATCGAATTATCCCGTAGTGTTGCGGAACATCGGGTGATTGACGTCTGACCCGATGAGTCGGAACGGGCGTGTAAGAACACGCCCACCCGGTAGCACCCTTCCCGGCCGAAGGCGGTCCGGTCACGCACGTTCCATTTCAATCTTTGAATGGAGTGCATCATGACCAAGCAATGCAAAGCCTGTGGCAAGGCGTTTCAGTCTCATCCCAAGGTTCCCAACCAAACTTACTGCTCGTCTCCAGAATGCCAACGCGAGCGTCGCCGACGGTGGCTGGAGGAAAAACGGCAGTTTGACGCTGACTATCAAGGCAACGAACCGCAAAAGATCGAACAGTGGCGAAACGAGCATCCGGACTACTGGAAGCAATATCGCCTGGACAATCCGGACTACGTCAACCGCAACCGAAATCTACAGCAGACCCGCAATCAGCGGTCCAGAAATCCGATGATTGCAAATGTATACGAGTTGCCGGAGCTTTCCCCTTTGGCCTCCGGGCGTTATCGGCTCATTCCGGTGATTGCCGACGTGATTGCAAATGAATACGAGTTGATCGTTGAAATCACAGTCCTATCAATACCTTAAGTACTTATCTGCGTCTGATTGCAAATGAGGACGTGATGGAGAATGCCGCGCCAGACTGATAACTTCCGGCGCGTGCATTCTCCATCTTTCGCAAAACCGTCCCTCACCCTGTCCGGAGCTGACATCCGATGAGGCGACATGACATCCTGCGAATGAGAGAGGGCTTTTCGTATGTAAAGGGACGATCTCAGCGATGGCAGAACAAGAAAACACTGGAGACGGAAGCCAAGCCTCGCTGTTCAAGGCTGCACAGTATGTCCGGATGTCCACCGAGCACCAGCAATACTCGACGGAAAATCAGGGCGACAAAATCAAGGAATATGCTGCCCACCGTGGCATCGAAATCATCAAGACCTACACCGATGCAGGCAAGAGTGGTCTGCGCATCGATGGCCGGCAGGCACTGCAACAGCTAATCAAGGATGTCGAAACCGGGGCTGCGGACTTCCAGATCATCCTAGTCTACGACGTCAGTCGCTGGGGGCGCTTCCAGGACGCGGACGAAAGTGCCTACTACGAGTACATTTGCCGGCGCGCCGGCATCCAGGTTGCCTACTGCGCCGAGCAGTTCGAGAACGATGGCTCACCGGTCTCGACCATCGTCAAAGGCGTCAAACGGGCAATGGCTGGTGAATACAGCCGGGAACTATCGACCAAGGTATTCGCTGGCCAATGCCGCTTGATTGAACTCGGCTATCGTCAGGGCGGCCCGGCCGGCTATGGCCTGCGCCGCATCCTCGTCGATCAGAACGGATCAGTGAAAAGCGAGCTTGCGCGCGGCGAGCACAAGAGCTTGCAGACTGACCGTGTCATCCTGATGCCAGGACCGGACGACGAGGTCCGCACCGTCAATCTGATCTACCAATGGTTTATCGATCACGGCATTTCGACCTCCGAGATCGCCGGCCGCCTGAACGCCATGAAGGTGAAAACCGACCTGGGGCGCGAATGGACCCGTGCCACCGTCCAGGAAATTCTGACCAATGAGAAGTACATCGGCAACAACGTCTACAACCGGATCTCCTTCAAGCTCAAGAAAACCCGGGTCGCCAATCCCAGGGAGATGTGGATCAAGAAGGAAGCGGCCTTCGAGCCCATCGTTCAACCCGACCTGTTCTACACAGCCCAGGGAATTATCCGAGAACGGAATCGGCGCTATACCGACGAGGAGTTGATCGAGCGACTGCGTGCCCTCTACGAGAATCGCGGGCTCCTGTCAGGGCTGATCATCGACGAGACCGAAAACATGCCCTCGGCCGCTGTTTATATGAATCGCTTTGGCAGTCTGATACGGGCCTACCAGATGGTCGGCTTTACACCGGACCGGGACTATCACTACCTCGAGATCAATCGCCTCCTGCGCCGGGTACATCCTGTCATCGTGGCGGATACGGAGGCGCAAATCAGAGAAATCGGCGGACTGGTCGTCCGCGATCCGGCGACCGATCTGTTGCGCGTCAATCAAGAGTTCAGCGTTTCAGTGGTGGTGGTTCGCTGCCACACCACCGAGGCTGGCGGACATCGGTGGAAGGTCCGTTTCGATGCCAGTTTGCGGCCGGACATCACAGTGGCGGTGCGCCTGGATCGTTCCAACCAAACCGCCCTCGACTACTACCTCCTGCCGCAACTGGATTTCGGCCAACCACGCATCAGCTTGGCTGAACACAATGGGATCGAGTTCGAGAGTTACCGGTTCGACAGCATGGATTTCCTCTATGGCATGGCCGAACGCACACGGGTTAGGAGAGCAGCATGAAAAAAGAGCCCCCATCCAGCAACTTGCAAATGATTCCGATCGACAAAATCGACGTACTCAACTCGCGTGACCGTAATGGCAAAGTATTCGCCGACATCGTGGGCAATATCAAAAACATCGGCCTGAAAAAACCGATCACCGTGACACCGCGAACCGACGCAAATGGCAATGAAAAGTTCATGCTGATTTGCGGTGAAGGCAGGCTTAATGCATTCAAATCACTGGGCGAAACGACGATTCCAGCGATGGTGGTCGAAGTCAGTGATGAAGACGCTTTCATCATGAGTCTGGCTGAAAACATTGCTCGCCGCCAAGGACGAACTCTGGAACTACTGGCAGGCATTGAGAAGTTGCGTGACCAAGGCTACGACAAGAAAGCGATCGCGCAGAAAACAGGACTCGGAGAGGACTACGTCTATGGCATTTTGCAACTACTCAAGAATGGTGAAGAGCGACTGCTGATTGCAGTGGAACAAGGACGTATTCCACTCAACGCCGCCTTGACCATTGCAGGCGCCGGCAGCAACGATAAGGATATCCAAGCGGCTCTGCAGGAGGCGTATGAGAACGGCCAATTGCGCGGAAATCACCTGATTCAAGCGCGCAAGGTCATTGAGAAACGAAGGTCTCTGGGGCGAGCCATTGCCCGAGGGATGCCTCGAAACGTTCCGGATGTCACCTCATCCAGTCTGGTCCGCACCTATCAAAAGGAGGTCGAGCGCCAAAAGCTCATGGTCAAGAAAGCGGAATTTGCGCAGCAGCGAATGCTGTTTGTCGTGGAAGCCATGCGCCATCTCCTCGCTGACGAAAACTTCACCAATTTGCTTCGTGCTGAAGGGCTAGAAACATTGCCGAAGCACATAGCGGAACGGGTTTGGCCTGGAGGGAGCATGGCATGAATCAGTCGCGCCTTGGCTTTATTCCTGAACCAATTACGGTTGCATTTGAAAAGTTGCTGCCATCACGCAAACCGCCAGAAGGTCTTGCGCTCTCTAGGAAATTCAAGCAGATCGTTGCATCCATCGATGCTATCGGCCTGATTGAACCCCTGACCATCGCCAAAGCGGACAAAGCCACCGGCATGCACTTGTTGTTGGATGGGCATATTCGAATGTTCGCGCTTCAGGAATTGGGGTTCGGCAATGCCCTGTGCCTGATCGCCAAGGACGATGAGAGCTATACCTACAACAACCGAATCAACCGACTTTCGACTATTCAGGAACATTTCATGATCCGTCGCGCCGTGGAGCGCGGCGTAACGCCGGAACGCTTGGCGAAATCGCTGGAACTGGACATCGAACACATCACCAAGAAAATCAACCTACTCGATGGCATTTGTGCGGAGGCGGTTCGACTACTCAAGGACAAGCATTTTTCGGCCAATCTGAGCCCAGTACTGCGCAAGATGAAACCGACCCGACAAGTGGAGTGCGTGGAGCTGATGGTGGCCACCAATAACATCACTGTGTCTTACGCCCAGGCGCTGCTGGCGGCAACGCCCAGCAACATGCTCGTAAATGAAGGTGTGCCAAAGAAGTTAAAGGGTGTCACGGCCGATCAAATGGCAAAGATGGAGCGCGAAATGGCGAATCTCGAGGGGCAGTTCAAATTAGTCGAGCAGTCCTATGGTCAGGACGTTCTCAATCTGGTGCTTGCCAAGGGTTACTTGACCAAATTGCTGGACAACGAAGCAGTGATCCGCTTTTTATCGCAAAACCATCCCGAAATTCTGCGCGAGTTTTCCGGCATCGTACAAACGACGTCACTGGACAAATAGTGAATGCACTCTGACGCCAGACACGTACTCGATCAATAACCAGCTTGAAAATCCCTCCGTGTAGAGGGTCGTAGTGCTGCCCGCGTGGGCGATACGGAGATCTTTAACAATCCGGATGCATCAGGGTCGTCGCCTCCGAAACGGATGTCCTGTTTCTGCCCGTGATCGGGACGACGGCTGACAGGCTTGCCGCTGGCCTGCACATTCGTCTATGGTGGAGATGGATGAGCGAACAGCGGCACCTGGAATTTGTTGGGCTGGCGCCGTTTTCATCCACGCTGCTTTTCATGGTCGATAACGCGAAGCTCCTGACGAGTCAGTTCCTTGAAGTAGCGGCGGGGATTGCCGCACATCCAGCAACTGCAGGGCGTCGGGGTATCGATGACTTTACCGAGTAGTTTCGGCTCATGCCGAATATCCCGCCCCCAATGGTGACCACGTGCACGCTTCAACCTTGCCGCGTGGTGACGTCGCAAGGCGCGCTTCATGTCCTTCATACGGATTCTCCTGATCACGGCCGGCACCCGGGATGGGTCCGGCCAGTCGTATGAAGAAACCTGTGAAGCGATACATCAGTACAAACTCAGTAATCACCACCAACTCCAGTTCGCATCGTGGTTGTGCCAAGTCCTAAACACCGGATCGAATTCGGGATCAGCCAACCAACGGCGCAGCATGCGGTCGTTAGCGGTTCGAATTCGATGATCGGACACCTTGCGGTACCAGCGCGGCGCGGACCCGCCCATAGTGACCGACTTGTCGGAATGAAAACGCGCAATTGCCTTGCGCCCAGCCTTGGATCGCGGGTCGAGTTGTACCCAGTGGCCGTAGGGAGTCCGTGCCTCCCAATCGTGCAGCACCCAGTAATACTCGTAACGCTCCCGCTTGCGGCGAAACGTACGTGCCATGACATAGCTCCAGTTATTGGTAACTAGGTCATGGCGATCTCCTTCTTCGGGGCAAATTTAGAATTCATCATGCATTAACGCTTGGCGGTCAATTTCGCTGACAAAGCTCAGATCACTTTGGCCGTCGGGCGTACAGTTGGTCGAACACCGATGCCAGCCCCGGATGCACGTCGCGCACGCCCGCGACCACCTTGGCAGCCCAATCAAAATACTCCTGCTTGCGCTCAACGTGCCAATCCGCCGGCGGCGACGACAGAATGTCGCGCAGATTACATATCTTGTCTGCAAGTTTCACCAACTTAGCCTGCGGCGACGCATGGGCAGCGTGTGCAATTTGCATGCGCTTCCGTTCGGCCTTGGGCAGCGACTTGTCATCGGTCACCTCCAGTACGATGCCTGTCACGACGTCGCCAAAAGCCCCTCGTAATTCGTCGACCGTGGTTTCAGTGTCCTCGATCGTGTCGTGTAGAAGCGCCGCACACAGCACATCCGGATCGGTCACCTGGCTTTCGTTGGCGAGAACATTGGCCAGTGCAATTGGGTGGTTGATGTAGGGCGATGCCTCCGCATCCTTTCGCCTTTGGTCGCGATGTTTCTCGGCGGCAAATGACGCCGCCTTGAGAATTGCACCCAGATCGGTTGCTGCTTTCATCCAACCTTCTCCCAATCAAGTCCTACCGTTATCCCACAGGCTGTGCCGTCAGACATCCTGATGCGTACCTGTGATTCGATTATTTTGGCATCCAGAGGTACCCCTGCAACCACAATCGTCCCTCGATATCCTGACCGACTTGCGGTGGTGCTTCGCCTGACCAGGCACGTCGGGTAACCAGGATATCAAGATCGGCATCCTCGTCGCCGAAGCGCATCACCGTGGCGCGAACCCGCCAACCATCTTGGCTCAGCCAATCCTTGAACTCGGTCACCGATTTCACCGGCGCGTGGAAGCTGTAGTCATCGACGTCCCAACCACTGACCGGCAGAAACATCGCAGCGCCATCCATGCTCATGGTGCAGGCGGTCTCATGGGGCTCCTCGCCCTCTTTCAACCGCTGATTCATCCATGCCACCTCATCGGGATGCCGATTGATCTTCCACTCGTGCCTCTCGGCTGGGCCTGCGTTGTAGGCGATGCCGGAGAAAATGAAATCGTACTCCTTGCCCGTTTCGTACCAGGCCCGATTGATCAGGTACTGCGAATCGAAAAACGTCACTTCACCTTCGCCCCAGCTTGCGGTGATCTGGGCTTCCAGTCCCCCCTCCCAAACGCTGACGTCGCGCAAGGTCAGGGTGTGCTGGCTGCCGGTCGCAAAGAAGGGGAAGATGCTGACAATCATATTCGCCTCCTTTTCGGGGCGAAGAATCAGAGCCAGACCTTGTACGCGCAGCGGCCAGACGAGCTGAAAGCCCTTCGACCAATCCTCCGGAACGTTCCGGGACGGCTTACGATCTTCCCCGTAGCCGGTCTGCAGCAGGGCATTCGGCGCGATCTCAGGCAAGCGCTTCATGATCTCTTTACTGTCTTCGACAAATGGATCCCAGTGTGAGCCTAAAAAATGCTGGGCGTCTTCCTTTTCCAGGACGAAGGTCGACTCCGGCCAGGGTAGTTCATCGCGGCACGATTCAACCGGAGCGACGACAACTGGCACTTCCTTTTCCAACGTATCACGCCTTATCAGAGCTTCGCCGCTATCGTCAAAAGCAATGCCAACATAATCAGCACCGACAAAGGTGATCGTTCCAGATCCATGCAGCGCGCATTCAATACGGCTGCCCACTAATAAACTTCGAGTATCCATAAATGCTCCTCCAGCCACCTCTGCGCAATTCGGCAATATAGTCATTGTCGACGATGGAGTGGCTCAAATTCTGCGCCACTAGAACCTTGGCTACTCCAGATTGCGAATTTCGAGTCAGTCACTTGCCGAGGAATCGGTACTGCCTGGCTCTGAGAGCAAAATCGTATTTAGCAAATTCAACTCGTTTGATGCCGCAACATATCGGTCATCAAAAACCAAATCTAGCCGCGCCGGATCGTGTTCCCCAACAATCGCCGCATAGGGAATGCCGGCGTAGCGAGGAATGACTGGCAGAACATTACGCGTTGAGGACAAACACCGGCCTAACGAATCACGCCATGCCTCTTCGTCTTCCAATGAGGGGAGGCGTCCATCTGGACCCGGCTTCCAGAATCGAGCGTAGTCCACCGGAACGACCAGCCAGGTCGAAGGTGACTGCAACGCCTTCACTGTTGAGAATTCGCGAGTCGCTTCATCTTTTTCCCGGGCCAGCATGCGGTACAACTCTTCTGCAGATGCCCGCAGTTTTGATGGTAGCCCATGATCTGAATGGATCCGCCAAAGTTCTCCGAACAGCTTTTGCACTTGACTACCCACATCGGTGAGCCAACCCTCAATGCTAAATCGCTCCTGCTTATCGAGGTTTTTCCAGTGCTCCAACCAGAATGGGCCAACGCAGTAGAGATTGTCGGGTATTACACCGTCTGGATCTTCCTTCGGATCCAACAGCAAGGGCGCGTTATCGGCGCTGGCACGAATGGAGAAATTTTCAATATCGCTCACACGGACGGCGCTACGCATCGTGCTCTGCTGAGATGTCGCATCAAGTGAGAATTTTGAAAACAGGTGAAATGCATATTTCTGAGCATTCGACACCAGTCCCCGACGCGAAGGATCGGAGGCTGAGTCACGCAGAAATATGTCGCTCTCCTTCAAGAAGTCACGCACGTGCGTGCTCATCAGTGACAGCATTTCTTCTGATCCAATTCCACCTACCGGCACGATTGCCAAGCGCTGGCGATCCAATCCAGCATCTCCAGTGATTCGAGTGTGGATGGTGGACCGAAGCAAAACCAGGAAAGTTAGAAGATCGCTGACCTGACGTAGCCACTGCCTGGGTTCAGGTTCGATATCCTGCGGCAGGAAGTCTTGTAACAGCATGACCAGATGCCGATCCTTCCAGTCGCCGTCGGTACGCACCTGGCCGTTATCGGCCGCATATTTTTGACCGCGGCCACGGTAAATCAATTGAGCCACCTCCATCAGGGCGGCCTCGATTCCGAATCGCGGGATCAACGCGATGATCCAGTCAGTCTTGGGGAAGGAAACGCCGCGAGCCCCACTGGACGTCATCAAGAATACTTTGACCGTATCACGATGGCTGTCTGCAATGAGTTCCTTCCGCCTCGTGGCCGTCACGCTCGAGTCCAGAATAGCGACCTGATGTCGTTGCAGAGTTGCCGGACGCTCGCTTGCACCAATTAGCTCAGCTTCTACAGCACGCAGGAATGCTTTGTCCTGTGCGAAAAAGATGACTTGGTCCGCTCCCGCCAGCAAGGATCGCTCGATTTCGCCCACCACATTTTCAGTCAGCGCCTCCCCCTGCTGCTCGGCAATCGCATGGCGAATACTCTGCGCTCTGCCATCTGGCAGGTTTCCAGGAGAAACAACGTTCAGGCGTACCCGGTAGTCCACAGTAAGCTTTTTAGCCGGGTAGCTATTAGTCATGACGTGCAATACTGACCGCGTTACCCCACCGATCTTGACTGGCATCGCGGACAAACGAAATGGTCGTTTGCCAGCGCTCTGTGCCACCAGTACTTTGTCGGGTGCACGCTCGCCACTATTGAGGTATCGATCGAGCACCACCTCATTTCCTAACGAAGCATCCGACACAACCAGAATCACACGAAAAATCGGATCATCTTTAAATGGGCGTACAAACTGCTCTTCCAGCCAACGCGCCACAGAATCAACAAACCGAGCACCTGCGGGATCGCCAGTAAGTTCATCAACCATCACCACGATCGTTGGAATTCGATCGGCGAATGCCCGTCGCTCTTGAGCGCCCGTGGTCGTTGTGACAGGATTTCTGAAAATATGGCCAAGGGCGTTTAGCGTGCTTTTGCCAGAACCTACCTCTCTGTAACCCTGAATGGCGGCAGTCAGCACAATCTGGTTTACAGTGGCGTTTACTTCCAGCAATGAGCGACTGGTTCTTGCCAGCACCTGCAGCACACCAGGAAGCGCTTTGTCGGTGATGCGATCCTGCCTCTCCGTTTCCGAATGTTTGGTAGACCGAGAGCCAGTATGGATTAGCTCCAGTTCCTCCTTTTGACCAGGCGACAGGATCAGTGTGCTGGCATCTGGGTGCACAAGGTTCGCCACACCCTCTGCGACTACGGCGCTATCGACTTTCCGTGCTGTCGCCACGCCATTCTTGACCTGCTCATCATGCCAAGCTTTGGCTGCGCCGATCAGCTTCGAATTGGTCGTAACCGTGAGAATGCCGGTCGGCTTTTTGGTATCTCGGTCAGTCGAGAGGTTTCCAGTAACATCATCGTTGATGATGACTCGCGGGCTGACGTAGAGGAACAGAAATCCACCCGCTGCCTCACGTAGGTAACGAACAACAGCGGTGGTCTTGCCAATTCCTGGGTTACCTTCCAGCCCCAACACGTTCAGTTGCCCGAGAGCGGATGCCCGCATTCCAGCAACAATTGCTGAGGCGTGAAGGTCGCGCAATGGAACATCCGAACCGGTAGCAACCCTTTCATTCAGGGCTGTCGTTACAGCGACCTTCGGGTCCTGCTTGAAGAACGACGCGAGGTCTACATCCGAATCAATCTGAGCCTGTGCTTCGTCCCATGCCAGATTTTGCATCGGGTTATAAAAACCCTCGATGTTTTCACTGAAATCGAATTCCACGCTCTGCCCGGGCTCAGGCATTACCTTTAATTCGGCAAATTGCTTATTGATCGCCTTCGGCAATGCTTTTCGTATTTGATCGAAGGCGAATCGGATGTGATCTTCCAGTTCATCTTCAGCGTAGTCTGGAATTTTGTCCGTTTCCCTATAAGCTCGCCCCAACGACTCCATCAATATAGTGCGCGGGTCCGGAGTGTTCTTTCTGAAGAATTTGGCCGCCAAACTCTCGAAACCATTTTGAGTTATCGACAGCGCCCGGGTATTGAATGGTCGATCCGCCAACCCCTGACTATCGAGCCAACGCATGCTGGTGTGAACGTAGGAGGCGGCTTGGCAAAGTTTGTAGAGCGGCTTATCCCTGCTGGTAAAGGCCGGCAAGTGATCCCTGATGTGTGGCGACAGGAGAAATCCCTCTCCTGACACCTCCGCACACACCCGTGAAAAAACGCTTCGCGAATCTACAAACCATGCGTAACGTCTCAACTCATCAAGATGGGCAGTCTGCTTGCTGTAGTCAGCGCTATCCGGAAAGCCGTTCAGGGAGAATTCCAAACATAGAAATTCATGATCCAGCTTCGCGTAGCGCGGTTCAAGCCATAACAAGAAGTCAGCGCGCGCAGGAAAGCCCTTGCTGGCCAATGCCGGATCGGAACTGCCGGCCAATCCAAACGTTTTCCAAAACTGTTGAAGTGACTCTTCTGTCTCCGCAGCAAAATCCCCATGAACACGCGGAAGCTGAAGCGGACACCAAATGGCACGGACTGAGTAATCCTCCGGGTCCTGTTTGAAGTTGCGCAGATATTCCCGCATTGCGGTCTGCCCGAGGCCCATCCCCAGTTGGAACAGGTGCCGGAGCGTTTCTCTCGAGCGGGACTTCAGGTTTGGATCGACCTCCTGAAGCTCCCGTGCCATCGCGCCGTAGACGTCGGCAGTACCCAGCTCCAACCAGGAATCGAGATCCAGCTTTTCCGGCTTCCGAACATCACTGGCCAAGAGAGATACCAGCACGCCTCGCTTTACGGCTATCTCGAACGCTTGGCCCCAAAGGGAATACTGTTGGAGCTTGTCGAGCATCATCCTCTCCCACGATGAAGGGCGGCCGTCACGTGAGAGAGTAAAGCTGGTAAGGACAGTAAGACATCGCCCTTTCGCCGACTCGGCGGTGAAACCTGTACTTCTCCTGCTGCGCCTGTGGTCGTCGGCTGCACCCAGCTAAAGGGGTCGAGAACCGGCTTGAAGAGCCCTCCCTCGGGCTGCTTTTCGGCTTCGAGAAAATGCAGGCCACGAAGCACCGTGAGCAGGCATTCGCGAACCCCGGATGTGCTCATGATGTTCGACCGTACTCGCTCCCGCCACTCGGCATTCCGAACTTGGTAGTCGGTATCGAGAAAATAGGTGCAGAACCCTGACTGTGGCCGGGCAGCATCATCATTGCCAACGACCGCCAGTGTGCCGAACGTGAAGGCCGGGATGAGCTGCTTTACAACGCCTTCGCCCTGCATGATGGCAAACTCGTTGTGGTCTGACAGGCGAATGGCCTCAAATGCAGATTCGGCGCGAGCTCGCTTATGGAGGCGGGTTGCCGGGAAAACATCTCGCCGCAACATGTAAAGGCTGACCGCAGGAAAGTTGGTGGCGACCTCGTCGAGGAATGTGGTCTGCGTGTGAGGCGAATGGCGCTGTGCAGAGCGATTGATTCTGCGATTGCCATAATGGTTTGAAATGAGGACCACGTGCTCATACCCCAAACCATGCAGTCGGGACACTTCTTCAACGATCAGTTGAGGACTTCGGAATGCGTCCCTGCTTTCGACCACATGGGATTGCATTCGCTCGAAGCTCAATCGATACCCCGGAAATGGCTGCTCCACTGCCTCGGCCAAATACGTCTTAGCCCTAAATACGAAGCCATCGGCATCCTTGATGTCGGGATGGTCGTCGCAAGGACGCGTAGCGTAAACCACGACAGCAACTCTTTCGACAAAGGGTTTGCTTCGGGTACCCAACACCAGTGGGAATGCGCTGGATAGCGCAAAGGCAGCACCACGATCTTTGTAGATGCGATTGCCGGTTGTTACGAAGCCCTGCATTCGGACTGGGACTTCGCGCATTAGCGCCGACTCGATAGCTTGTGCGGCAGCATAAATAAGTGGATCACCTTCCGATCCCGCCGCCTCTTTCCCTTGAGTCTGGAAACGCAACATGAGGGTGGCTACCTGTTGCTCCCGTTCTTTGGATAGACGTTCGGCTAAAACCTGCAACACACAGTACACAAGCACTGTCATCGCCGAAATCGTTGCCGCACGGTACTGCCGGCGATCCTCTTCTGGCACCCGTGAATTGTCACGTTGCTTGAGGAGCTCGGGCTCGTACCAGATATCAACTCCGCATCCCATAAGCCAGTGGGGTTCGATTTCGCTTCTGGGGCGAGCACGGTGTTTTTCCTCGGATTGCTCAACGCGAATCGGGCGCCAGGTAATGTTTAAAAGTTCCTTGGGAATTTCTCGTGCGGTTTGGATCGTCGTGGACTCTTCGTCCAAACTGGTCAATGTCCGTTCATGGAGGACTGTTCTAACCCGAACCGAGAACAGCGGGTCAATGACATCATTGGGTTTCTTGGCCACCTTGATGTGCTTAAACCATTCGATACTTTCAGCTTGGCCTTCACTGGGCTTGATGAGAGGGTCTCTGACCTTGCCACGGGAACGCTCTATGGCGGCCCAGTCCACCACACCTTGCTGGACGACCAGATAGAGATCGTCAACAGACCGCTGGGCATGTGCAAGAATGTTCCGAGACTTGTTTCGCAACAGATCCACGAGCGTCTTGCTCAACCCTTTGACGCGCGAACTCCACGCCGACAAATCCGAGAGCAATTGAAGGATGCCGGCCTTACCCATGGTTTTGAGGCGGGCGGTAAGTGCATCTGCCTCCGCCTGAATGTTGTCTGTTGCAATATTGGGGTTGAGGATCAGCCAAAGGAAAGCCACTTCGATGATGCTGCGGCGGACCCGGTATTGATTTTGCCGGGAGTCGCCATCGTCGCTTCCCAATACCTGCTCGAGTCGCTCAAGTCGTGAATCGAAGGCATGCTTTGATTCATTCCTGGGATCTTTACCGTTCACTCGGAATCGGTAACTCACCTCGCGGACGACTGAAACACCACGTGACGCCGGGTCTATCCTTCTGGACTCAAAAAGCTGGGTATTCCACTCAGCCCACACCGGCAAGCAGTTATAGAACATTGCTTTGACGAGCTCGGTCGATGCCGAAAAATCGGCGGCCAAACCGAAGTCACGCGACAGATCGAAGTGCCAAGCGTGAGTTGTTTCTGGTGATCCGTATAGATTGAATAGTGCCAAGACGCGTTGGACGTAATCTTCGAATGCCTGCTCACCAGCGTCTTTTGATTTTGTGGCCTGTGTTGCCAAGCCTTGCATGATGGCGAAACTAACAGCAAGTCGGACACGCGCCAATGCTTCATCCTCAAGAAAATTGAGGAAGCGCGTCACTTGGCTATCAGACTTGTCGAAGTCCTGGCGCAAGGTTTCCGTGAGTTTGTCGCGCTGAATGTCGTCAAATTCATCGTCGCGCAAAGCCTGTGTGTCGGCCATGCTGGTGGACATTCGCTCCAACCAGTCCTCTGCCTGAATTTCCTCGGCTGCTGAAAATACCCTGGCTACATCTCTGTCACGCTGGGATGCCGGCCGGTCAGCCTTGGCAAACTCAATGGACACCATCTGCGCCGGCATTTCATTGAGGAAATCTTTCAGGCCAGTCTCATCTGCGAGCCGCTTCAGCGCTGCCTCAGGATCGGCTACAAGAATCTTGTCCGCCGTCACCCCTAGTTGATCAAGCTGCTCAGCAATCTGTTGCTTGAGCTTATTGACCCCTCGGGATATTCCGCCGATGTTGTCTTCGAATATCTTTCCGCCCATCTTGGCTGTGAAGCTCTTGGGGGGATTGGCGATATCCCGCAGGAAGCCGGAAGAATCGGCCTGACGGAATTTTTCGAGGAACCCTTTTTGCGCCAGCAGTCGCCGCAAGACGCCGTAAGTATTTATACCGAATCGGTTTGAAGTGGCGTCAAACGACAAAACCTGCCAGGACAAAGCCGTGCCGGGACGATCTTCATTTGGGGGGAATGCGTCCGCCAGAAGGGAGACGAGTGAAGCGAGATCAGTTGACGGAATGCGGCCGCGCGCTTGCACGGACGCTCCGCCCTGTTGGGGCTGTTGCGTCATTTGGCATACTCCTTAGAGATTAACCCTATCGGGTCACTTCGCCCTCATGCACATGCCAAGCACAAGAGAACGGGGTTTGGGGCTTTATATGCCCATCATATTACCCCTAATCTCTAATAGCAATCCTATGTCGGCAAGCTGTAGGAAACCTTGGTTCCTGTCGTGACGATGACGCCTTTTTGCTCCAAGGTTGCAAGCAGTCCATTCAAATCAGGCTCTGACAATTGCTTCTGAAAGATTGAGTTAATCGTGCTGCCGAGTGTTTTCACCGTCCTTGGCTTGGCCGATCCACGCCGCTGAAGGTCGGCAATAACGACTGCCAGGCGATCACTAGGGGTCTTCGAGTTGGCTGCCTTGACGATGGGAATCTCGGTGACATCTTTAGACCGGCAAGCCAGAATCTTCCGGGCTTTCAGGTGCTGGACCAGGGGGTCAAACCCGGTGTCCTTCGAGACAATGTGGAAATAGGCGTCGGGATCACGGGCAGCCAACTGCCCAATGTAAAAGGCAATATGAAAATCGAGCGCATTGGAGCCATTGCCGCTGATCCGGATGTACTCCGCACGCTCCCCCATTTGCTGCAATGCCGAAGCGACATCAAAACTGACCTTGGCTTGGTTGGCTCCAACAAAAACGATGACCTTGAAGTGCTCCTCGTTGAGTACGGCCATCGCGTCAGGCTGCACATTCTCGTAATCAATCAACACATAGTTTGTTTTCACCCGCTCCTCCCCTTCGGCACACCACTACAACTCAATCCACCAAATAGCACCCGTGATACATCCCGGTCAGTGCCGAAACCTCATCGGCCACCAGACGCCGCAGCGATTCGGGCCCTTCCACTTCCACATGCCTGCCATGGCGCAGGATGTCCATCAGCAACTCTCGCGCATCGGCGTAGGGCACGCGCAGGCGATAGCTGCCATCGGGAAGCACTTCGGCCTGTTGTTCGCTGTGCCAGCGCTCGGACTGCACCCAACGGGCACGTTCTGGCGAAAATCGAAGAATCGCCCAAGCCGTGGCTTGGCCACCAAATATCCCGTAGGCCGAGGCGAAATGCTCGTCGAGCTTTGCCGATGCCACATTGCGGGCTTTTTCCCGTAGCACTTTGACGCGCTGAATGGCATCCACGGAGAAACTGCGCAGGTCGTTGCGCAGATGGCACCAGGCATCGACATACCAGTTGTCCCGGTAATGAACCAGGCGCTGCGGGGAAATCGTCCGGGTATTGGTCTCGTTCCGCCCTCGGTTCCAGGCATCGATCTCGATGCGCTTGCGTTCCAGCAGGGCAATCGTAATGTCGGTGAAGAACCTCGACTCGACTGTCCGCTTGGCCATCGAGAGCAGGCGCACCCGCTGGGTGACCTCCGTGGCTGAGTGACCCGATGCCTCCAACAGCGCTGCCAAGCGTGCCTGCAAGGGGGCGACATGGGATGCCAGGATGCCGGGTTCGATATCGCCCAGCAGTTTGTGGGCGGCCAGCAGCGCATACAACTCACCAGCCGAGAACCATAGGCCGGGTAACTCGTAAGCCGGGCCTGTGGTTTTGACGTTCTCAAAGTGATAGCCACCCGCATCCCGATCCCAGACGATCGGCGCATGGAGCCTGTCTCGCATGTATTCTATGTCCCGCTTGAAGGTGGCACGGGAAACGTCCAGTTCCTCCAGAAATACTTCGATCGGCACTACCCGCCGCTCGTGGAGCATCTGGTCGATCTTGTAAAAACGCTCGGTACGGTTCATGGCTCCACTCGGGATGGCAATGGCTCAGTTTTTGAGCCACAATAGCGGCATTATTCCACGAGCAACCCAGCACCGGAAGATGGGAGCCGGGTTTTTACGATAACAACAGGAACGCCAATGGCGAACGCAACGTCCAAAATAGCCAGTTTGCCGTCTCAACGGCAGCAGATGGAAACCCGCTTTGTCGAGCTGATGACGGAGCTTTTCCAACTCGATGAAGCAGAAGCGCTTGATTTTGGTCTCTACCGTGTCATTCGCCGCCATAACCGCGAAGTTCACGCCTTCCTCGGCGAGATTGTTGCTGACAAAGAATCCAAAGCGCTGCAAGGCGGCCGATTGGCCGAACTGCTTGATGCGGCCTTCGAGACCCTCGGGCATGAAGCGCAGGCCGACGACAAATTCCGCCTCAAGGACTTGGAACAGCAGTTGGGCTTGAAGCCCGGCATGACACAAGTTCAACGTGAAGCCGCTCTCGCGCAAGCCGAAGGTTTCCCGGCCCTCAAGGGGCTGGTCGCCGAATACCGTAGCCGCACTGAGACCCAGGTCAGCCAGCAAACTGTGCAGCAAGACCGGGCCGAAGTGCTCAATCGCCTCTACCAATTTTTCTCCCGGCATTACCAGGACGGTGACTTCATCGTCGAGCGGCGCTACGGCAAAGGTGGCGCTCGCTACGTCAAATCCACAGGCGAGGACACCGAGTTCCACTGGGCCACGGAGGACATGTACTACATCAAGTCGGGCGACATCTTCACCGACTTCCCGGTGCGCCTTGCCAACGGACAGCAAATTTTGTTCACCGTCGATCCCGAGAGCCTGCAGGCTACCCGGTCGGCCTTGAAGCCAAATGACAAAGCTCACTACGAACTGGATGCAGCGACCAAAGATGGCGAGATCATCAAGATCCGCCTCAAGTATCTCAAGGGTGCGCAAACCGAGAAGCAGAAAGACGAGATTGTCACCGCCGTGCAGAAAGTCGGCGCTGGCGGGACGGCGGAAAGCGGCGCGGACATTCGCCGCTGGCTTGGCCGTTTCATGGCCCGCAACCAGAGTGACTTCTTCATCCATAAACGGCTGAAAGAAGCGCTGTCCGAAGACCTCGATATCTTTCTCAAGGCTGAAGTGCTGGATGTCGATCAGTTGCTTGCCGGCGCCAATCAGCAAACCGATCTGCCCAAGCGTGTCATGAAGGTGGCGCGCATCGTGCGCGAGGTGGGCGGACACATCATCAACTTCCTGGCCGCGCTGGAAGACTTCCAGAAAGCACTGTGGGAAAAGAAAAAGCTGGTGTTCGAAACCCGCTATGTCATCACCCTCGACCGGCTGGAACGCTATGCACCGGCATGGCTGGCGCAGAACATTGAAACCATCGTCAAGAAGCAGCGCGCGGAGTGGAAGGACTTGGGCCTCGGCGATTACGCCAAGGCAACGGCCTGTATCCGCAAGACCAAGGGCGACCTGGCTACGGCGGCCACTGAACAGTATTTGCCACTGCCCATCGATACGCGGAATTTTGACGTCACATTTAAGTGGTCGCTGCTGGCAGCCGTGACAGCGGAAATTCACTTGGAGGATGCCCTTGATGGGGTGGCAATTCAGTCAGACAACTGGCAAGCACTGAATACCTTGCAGGACAAATATAGAGCGCAAGCTCGCTGTATATATATTGATCCGCCATACAACACAGACGCTGGACCGATCGACTACAAAAACGGCTACCGCAACGCGTCTTGGATGGCATTGATGGATGACCGGCTCAAGCTGGGACGTCGATTGATGCAGGATGATGGCGTGCTCTGCTGCACCATTGACGACTACGAACAGAAACCATTGGGAATGCTTTTGGAGCGAGTCTTTGGCGAAAAATCAATTGCTGGAGTTGTATCCATCCGCATCAATCCATCAGGGCGTCCGAAACCAAGTGGATTTGCTGTTTCGCACGAATACGGCTTCTTTGTTCAAAATTCACCTGACAGCGACCTTGAAAAACTCGACCGAACTGCCGCGCAAAAAAAACGCTACAAGGAAACGGACGAAGATGGCGCATTCATGTGGGAGTTATTTAGAAAGCGGGGGTCCGGTTCTGAGAAAAAAGACCGGCCGACAATGAATTACCCGTTGTATGTCACTGAAAAATCGATTCGTGTCCCATCAATGGAATGGATTGAGGAGACCAAAGAGTGGTCCATCCTCGAGCAGCCCAAGGAGGGCGAGACTTGCATTTACCCCATTGATGAAGACAAAAAACACCGACGTTGGCGCTGGAAGTACACAGAGGTAGCCAAGAAGCCAAGCACCTTCAAAGCCACGAAAAACTCTGATGACAGTTGGACTATCTATTACAAGTATCGCCCTGCGAACTCAGGCGTACTACCCACCACGATGTGGATTGATTCAAAGTTTTCGGCAACCGAGCATGGCACGGGCGTGCTCAAGAAATTATTTAAACAGCACGATGTATTCTCGTATCCCAAGTCCGTGTTCGCAGTGGAGGAATCGCTCAAGGTTTCTGGAGCCACCGAGGACGATGCTCTTGTGATCGACTTCTTCGCGGGTTCGGGCACTACCGCGCACGCCGTGCTGCAAATGAATGCCACCTCGGATACCAATACTCGTTTCCTCGTCGTGGAGGTCAACAAATACTTCGAAGCAGTTACGCTGCCGCGTATCAAAAAGGTTTCAGCATCACTGGACTGGGATGGCGGCGCGGCACAAAAGATAGCTGGCCCTGGGGCATTCGTTCGTGTGCAATCACTGGAGCAGTACGACGACACGCTGGAAAGTTTGGATACCGGCATCAACGAGGGGGAATCTGGCGAGCTTCTGTTTCAGGACCCAGCCTTCGCGCTGCGCTACCGCTTGGACAAGACATCCAGAGCCCTGTATTGCGGCGTGGATCGTTTCTCCTCGCCCTTCGGCTATCAGCTGAAGCGTGCTGAGGGCGGTGGCGAGGCGCAGCCATGTGAGGTCGACCTGGTGGAGAGCATTCCCTACCTGCTGGGCATGGACGTCAGCCGCCTGTATCGGGAATCGCAAGGCGTGGTGATCCTCGGCCGCAACCGGCGCAGCCAATCAGTGGCAGTGTTCTTCCGCGATTGCACAACCAAGGATTCCGCCCACTGGGTGGCCAGTAAGCTGGCGCAGCATCCGGCTGACTGCGTTTATACCAACGATCCGGCTGGCCTCAGCTTCGAAGGTTGCGATAGCCTGGAAGCCATCGAGTCGGTGTTCGCGGCGCAGTTCGGGAGGCCGTAATGGCAGCGGCGAAGCGATCTGGCCATGCCCGGCTGAAAGCGGCGCTGGTCTTGCGCGATGCACTGGCAGCCGAGTTGGGAATTTCCCTGACGGCGGCGATGACGCAGTTGCGTACCGTTGAGAACAACATCGGCGCGGCCCATGGTCTGACCGATGGCAAGTATCTGGAAGCCATCAGTTCGGTGTGCACCGGGGATGCCGCTCATTTATCGGCATTGGATGGCGAGGTAAGACTCGCCTGCAGCCGGGTGCGCTTTGCGCCCCGGTATGCCCAGTATTTAGCTCTGATGCTGTTTTCTCACTGGGTGCAAGCCCAGCTGGATGATGCAGCGGCCTTCCTCGTTCGCTTGAATGCCTATCTTGAGGAACACAAGCCCAAGGGCGAGGCGGTGACGGAATTCGTCGAGGCCGACCTGCAATTGGCTGCTTTCTGGATGGCGACGGCGGCAGGAAAGACCCATGTGCTGCATGCCTGCCTGGCATTGCTGGAAAAGCGCCGCTCCTGGGATCGGCTGATCGTCATTACGCCTTCCGAATCTCTGACCCGTCAGCACGCCGACAAATTGCGCGAACTGTCAGCCTGGGAGGTATTCGCTTACCCGATGGATGGCGATGCCTCATCGATGGGCCGTTTGCCACCCGATGCAGTCATCGTGTTGGACATCAATAAGCTGGCGACCGAGAAGAAAGGTGATGGTGTGACTGTACCGACCTCGGTATTTGCTGACGGACGCAATCTGGTGTTCGTCGACGAGGGACACAAGGGGCAAAAATCCGAGGCCAGTGTGTGGAAGGCCTTGCAAGCCGACTTGGCAGGCATTGATGCACCTATGCCGGCACATCGGGGGCTGTTGATTGAGTTCTCGGCCACCTTTGGTCAGGTGGCCGAAGGCGAGCATGCCTTCGATCGTTACGCCAAGGCAGTGATTTTCGACTACGCGTATGACCGTTTCCACCAGGATCGCTATGGCAAGGACTTCTGGCATGTGCGGGTGCAAGCCAAGGAGGATGCCAGCGTCACTGCACAGCGCCAGACCATGACGGCAGCGCTGCTGGCGTACTGGCACCAGGTGGCGTGCTTCCGTTCGGCCGAAGGGAAACAGGCAGCGAGTAGTCTCGGTTTGCAAGTGGCCTCGCCACTGTGGGTACTGCTTGGCCTCTCAGTGATTGGCAGCCTGAAAAACGAAAACGACAAGCAGCAGACGTCGGACGTGGTCGATGTGCTGACCTATCTCTCGACCATGCTGGCGCTGCCAACCAAGCTGACAGAGAGCGTGAGCCAGTTGCTTGCGGCGACGACCGTGGGTGCCGACATGTTGCCTGCTGAGGTGCGGCAGGCGACTGTCGGCTGGAATGCCAACGCACTGGCCGAGCGTGTACTCGCCGATTGTTTCGGCTGGCAACAAGGCGACAAATCCGTATTGCGCATCATCAAATCAGCCACCGGCGAACTGGGACTGGGTCTGCTGCGCGGCGATACCTCGCACTATTACGGCGTGGTTAACGTCGGTGATGCCGCTGGCCTAAAGAAGGCACTGGAATCGGCCAAGCTGTCGGTAGAGGATGACGCGATGTCGAGTTCGTTGTTTGCTGCACTCGATGCGCCCGGTAGCGGCCTCAATGTGCTGATTGGCTCTCGGCGGTTTGCCGAGGGTTGGGACAATTTCCGTGCCTCCAGCCTAACGCTGCTGCGGCTTGGCCAAGGCGAGGGATCGCTCATCATTCAAATGTTTGGTCGCGTGGTGCGCTTTGCCGGCGTGGGTGGAAATGGCAAGCGACTGGATAAACCACCGGCAGAACTTGCGCCCTTGCAGACGGCCTATGTGTTCGGCCTCAAATCAGGCTACCTCGATACGTTCTTGCAAAGCCTCATCGACAATGGCGTGCCGGATTCAAAACGAATCGAGTGTGATGTTCGCAAGCACACGCCGCCTGTTCTGAAATCCGTTCGCGCCATCGCTCCACCGGCTGCTGATTTCCAAGTGTCCGCGATGGGTGCAGGGTGGCTCACAGGCATTAACCGAATCAAGGTATCGCTGACGGCTTCGATTGCCAATTCAAAGCTCAAGGACGGCAATGTGTCGGCATTGCAGGGGGTTGTCGGCCAGGACATCACGACTGAATTTAAGCAGTGGGCCGCCTTGCTGGATCGCGACGGGGTGTATCGCGAAATGGTGGAATGGAAGCGTACCCAACGCTGGTGGAATTTTGCCTTCGACCGCCAGGCAATCGACAGTGCATTGGCCAGCGAGAAGTACGAGATTTTTGGCATGTCCGGCATGTTAAATGTGCGCGAATCCACTGACCTCGTGCGCCTCAATCGTTTGGCAGCCACGGTGGTTCGTCGCCTGTTTGAAGGCGCGTATCGAAAACAAGAAAACCGGAAGAGTCGCTACGCCCTGATCGCGGCGCACGAGAGCGGCATTCCTGACCAGTATTACAAGGACTTCCTGAATGTCTAGCAAAAAGCCAGCACAGCCCGTGCAGAGCGGGCTGTTTGGAGCCTCGCTCTCTTGTCCGGATATCGACAATCTTCCATTGATCGTTGAGCCCCAGGGTTCCATCGAAGTCCTTGCGCCGGGCAGCGTGTATCAACCCTTACTGCTCTCGCCTCGTCAGGATGACATTGATGTCGGGCCAGGCAAGCTGGACGAGCATGAAGAAGCCTTTGTTCGCGACCTGATTCGTCGTTTGTATCCAGCAGGCAATCACCCCAAGAGCGACAAGACACCGCTTAAATGGGGCAATAAGGAAATCTGGCTCAAACGCAATATCGAAAAGCGCGACGAGTCCTTCCGGTTGCGGGTGGACGACTCAGACTGGTTTTACCCCGACTTCATAGTCTGGATCGTGGACTACGAGTCGCGCACACAAATATTCGGCTTCGTCGACCCCAAGGGACTAACCGTGGGTGCGGGCGGCGGCTGGTCGGACTACAAGATCGTTTCCACGTTGTTCATGCCCCATGTGGTTGAGCGGCAGTTGGCGGCCCGCGGCCAAAAAGTGGAGTTTGAGGGCGCGGAATGGACGTTCAGAGTACGCGGCGTGTTGGTATCGACCTCGTCATTCACGAACCTGACCGCACAAGCGAAATTCAATTTGAACGACGATGAAGGAAAGCTCGTTGCACCGACCGAGGCCGATTTCAAACGAGGCCACATCGTGTTCCAGAAAACGGACACCTCGTATATCGATGATGTCCTGCAGTTGCTCACAGAGGATTCGGCCGTTGACCATCTTTTGAGTCTATCGGCGCTTCTGTTCGACAACAGCACCTACTTCACGCCATCGGGCGAGTTGGAACATGACCTGGCGCTACGGCACGACGAGAACACACAAACGGAGTCTGAATTCGTTGCCGCACTGATGCGGGATTACCTCAAGCCGGATTCCAAGGGCGTGCATGGCAGCTGGGCTAGCAAGAATCGCCGGCGACAGTTGATGGACTATGCGGCGGAGGGAAAGTGGGGCTTCGGCGGGGAGAAGGTGTCGGATATCCGCGATCACCCGGCACCGTGTGAGGAACTCTGGAGTCGGAAACAAAAAACAGAAAAGGGGTGAGGTTGTGGGGGCAGAAAATCCGTCATATTGGTTTGTAGGCGCAAGCTACGGGGGGACTGACGATCAGACGCCCCGCTTTCTCAAAGAGGGCATTTGGGAGAATGGCTACGAGGACAAGTACCTCGATATCGTCCGCGCCATGCAGCCCGGCGAACGCATCGCTATCAAGGCGACGTACACGCAAAAGCACGACCTGCCCTTCGACAGTCGTGGCCTGACAGTCTCGGTGATGTCTATCAAAGCCATCGGCACAATCACCGAAAATCTTGGTGATGGCCGCCACGTGAAAGTAGACTGGACGCCCCTTGAACCACCCAAGCTCTGGTATTTCTACACCTACCAGCCGACGATCTGGCGGGTTCAGCGTAACAAGTGGACTGCCGAGGCATTGATCGACTTCACTTTCGAGGGGGCCGCACAAGACATCAATCGTTTCCGCAATGCCCCTTACTGGGCCGAACGCTTTGGCGACGCAGCCCCGGACAAACGTCGGTTCGGCTGGACCAAGTTCTACGAGGCCATTGCCAACAAGTTGCTCGACTTCCGCAACAACCGCGCTGCCTTGGTGGCTGGCATCCGAGACATTGCCGGTCGCGTTGATGGTCTTGGGCATTTGGCCGACGACAAGTACGTGGACGACACAACAGGGTTCGTCAGGGACATTTGCCCGTTCACGACGATTGGCCTATTCAACCGGGGCATAACCAACGACAACCGTAAGATCATTGCCGCCGAGCTGGCAAAATTTCTGGGCGTCACCGTTCCCGTTCCCGAGTCGTTTGAGGGCATTCCGGTACTGAACAATTTGAAGTCCTGGTATTTCGGCTTTGAAAATGTACGCCCCGCTGATCATATCGATGCCCTGTGGAATGTCTTCGCTGCAGGTATTCGGCTCGCCGACTCTGAGGATGCCAAGGTTCGCGATGATTTCGCCACTGCATTCGACAATGCCAATGGCCGTCGCGGGGTGGCCTGGAATCTCACCTTTGGCCTCTATTGGGTGAGGCCTTGGGCATTCCTGAGTCTGGATAGTGGTTCGCAAAGTTACATCACAAAAGCGCTGGGCATTCCTATCGGCTTGCACGGTCCTAAGAAACGCTGCAATGCAGCTGATTACCTGACAGTGATGGACACCTTGGAATCAAAATTCCAAGATGAGGAGTTTCCGGTTCACTCATTTCCCGAATTGTCCTTGGCAGCATGGAATCACAAGGAGCCCGGAGCAAGCCCATCGGAGCCAGAAGAGGAAGGCACGGAGGCAGGAGAGTCAGCCGCAAGCGTTGAGATTGCTGAACTGTCCGCCGAACCCTATTCCATCGACGACATTTTGGCTGACGGCTGCTTCATGGATCGCGCCGAACTGGAGCGGCTGATTGATCGCCTGCGCGCCAAGAAAAACTTGATTCTGCAAGGCCCGCCCGGCACAGGGAAAACCTGGCTGGCGAAACGTTTGGCCTTTGCCCTGATTGGTCAGCGTGATCACCGCAAGCTGCGGGCAGTCCAGTTCCACCCGAATCTCTCTTATGAAGATTTTGTGCGTGGCTGGCGCCCATCTGGCGATGGCAAGTTATCGCTGGTCGATGGCGCGTTTATGGAGGCAGTGGAGGCCGCACGCGGAACCTCTCATCCCTACGTTGTCGTGATCGAGGAAATCAACCGAGGCAACCCGGCACAGATTCTTGGGGAAATGCTAACGCTGCTGGAGGCAGACAAGCGATCGCCACATGAAGCCTTGGAACTCTGTTATCGGCGCAAACCGGACGAGCGAATCTACATTCCCGACAACTTGTACGTGATCGGCACAATGAACATCGCCGATCGCTCGTTGGCATTGGTTGATCTCGCATTGCGTCGCCGTTTTGCCTTTGTGGATCTTGAGCCCAGACTGGGGCAGCCGTGGCGACATTGGTTGATCAATAACTGCGGCATCGCAGCCGATATCGTTGGCGAAATCGAGCTCCGAATTGCCAAGTTGAACGAGGATATTGCAGCGGATTCGACGCTTGGCCGCCAGTTTCGTATTGGCCACAGCTATGTGACCCCACCGGTTGGCGCAATCAACGGCGATGCCAGGGAGTGGTTCCGCCAAGTGGTAGCCACAGAGATTGGCCCCTTGCTCGATGAATACTGGTTTGATGCACTGGACAAGTCGCGGGCCGCACAACAGCGTCTGATTGAGGGGCTGTAATGGTTTCGGTTGCAGCCGAGGATGGGGTAGTGCTGGATAGTCCTGGGCACGTTGGCCGCATCCCTGTTCGCAACCTGTGGCTGTTGATGCTTTATGCCTCCGACCTCTTTCGCCAAATTGGCCGGAAAAAGGTTTCCGTTGAGGACAATCCGGACGACATCCCTGACCTGGTGGCAGAGATATTGGCTCATGCCGTCGAGGAACGGCTTTACCGTAATCTCAGTTCTGGTTTTAGGCAGCGAGAGGATGTGTTGAGTCGGGTACGTGGGCGCATCGATTTGCTGACGACAGAGCGGCACCAGCTTCTTGCCCGTGGAAAAGTGGCTTGTCGGTTTGAGGAGCTGACGATCGACACTCCGCGAAACCGCTATGTTCTCGCGGCTCTGGAAGTCATCTCCGGCGTAGTGCGCCAGCCTTCGATCTCACATCGCTGCCGAAAACTGGCCAACGCACTAAAGCGTCTCGGTGTATCAGGCATTCGCCCTACTCGCGCCGAAGTCAGCACCGATCGATTCGGACGTCACGATGCGAATGATCGATTTATGGTTGCGGCGGCCAAGCTGGCATTGGATATCGCTCTCCCCACTGAAGATGAAGGCAGCGAGTTTCTGGCGTCACCAGACCGTGACGAAATGTGGGCGCGTCGCCTTTATGAGAAAGCTGTGGCTGGTTTTTACGATGTTGTGCTGTCTTCCAGCGGCTGGCAAATTTATGCCGGAAAGCCCCTGAGCTGGCAGATCGATCAAAAGACTGTGGGTATCGATGCAATCTTGCCGTCGATGCGCACGGATGTCGTACTCGATCATGTTGGCAATGGCCGCCGCATCGTCATCGATACCAAATTCACATCAATAGTAACGAAGGGCTGGTTCCGGGAAGCCTCGTTGCGTAGCGGTTACGTCTATCAGATCTATGCTTACCTGATGTCGCAGACGGGAGGCGCTGACCCCATGAATCAGGAGGCTGCCGGTTTGCTGTTGCATCCATCGATTGGAGAGATGGTTGATGAAACCGTGGTAATCCAGGGCCATCCAATCCGCTTTGCAACGGTCGATCTCTCTGCTCCCGCCAGCGCCATACGTCAGCGCTTGCTCGACATGGTTGCTTTCCCGGTGCATTAACTACGGCAGAGGCAAGAGCAACTCGGCCTCGCGAATGCGCCTCGCAACGAGGCCCGGAAGTACCCGTCCCCCGCCGTAGATCCATCTACGCAATTCAACCCCGGCCTGCTGCCAGTCTCTCTGGTTGATTCTTCTCCGCAATGTCGACGTCTGCAAACGACCCGCACCAAGGTTGAACGTGAAATCCACGATTGCAGCGAGCCGCCCCTCGGGCTCGGTGGCCAGTACTGGGCAATAGCGCAGTGTGGCGGCGACGGCTGACTGGAGATCGCGAGCCAGATAAACCTCGGCTTCGGCCTCGGTAATTGGCAAATGCTTCGGGTCGCAGAGATGGCCGAAGCCAATCGTCCAGAATCCAGCAGGACACACGTAAGGGATGGCGGTGATTTCTGCGCTGCGCTTCACCTTGCGTTCGAATCCTTCGAACCGCTTGGCCAGATCGATGGCCGCCTGCGGCACATCAATCACGACCGCACCCGGTCGAACACACGCCCAAGGAACCAGAAATTCAGCACCCCGGCCCACAGTGCCTGATCAGCTTCAGTCCAGGCGTGAAGGATCGCCGTACCCCAGCCAGCGCCGGCGGTCACGGCAGCCACGAAGGCAGCCGTCTTGGCGGCACAGTAGAGCAGCATGAACCAGTAGGTAATGACCGGACGCACGCTGATCGACAGCGCATCGGCCCAGCGCACGCCGGAGCGTTGCCCCTGGGCGGCCAGGGCCTCCTTCAGTGCATCGATCGCCCCGGTATTCCAGGCCGCATCAGCACTGGCACCGATCTCGCCCATGCGCTGCGCGCCGCGCAGCTTCTCGAACTCCAGCGCCTTGTCCTGCATAGACAGTTCGTGACTGCGCTCGCCATTGCGATCCATCCACTTCAGGATTTCCGGTGCTAGCCGGAATGCCCCACCCAGTAGGCCGCCGAGTAGTGTCTCGATCATTGCGCACCTCCGAAGAGTTTGAGTTTCACGAAAGCACCAGCCAGCAAGGCCATCACCATTCCTGTCACCAGCATCTTGATGATGGTCAGGCCTGCGGTTTTCTTGGCCTCGTTGAAGGCATCGAGCAGGTTGCGCAGTTCTCGAATGTCGTGCGCTGCATCCTCGCCATCCAGACCGACCTCATGCAGTGCATGCCGGGCACCACGCTCGGCGGCGCGCTCCAGAATTTCCTCGAATTCTTCCTGCGGCAGCGTCACCATCTTGCGCCGCTCGGTTTGTGCTCCGTCCATTGTTCAGTCCTCCAGAAATGCGAAACCCGCCTCGAGGGCGGGTTCGGTGGTTGCAAAGTTTTCAGTTCAGATCGCGACGCCAGTACTCCATCCGGCAACCTTGTAGGCGGACAGAACCGCCTCGTCCTCGATAAAGCAGAGCCAGCCCACTTTGGGAACGTAGTATTCCCAGGCACTCGCCACGCGCACAGCGATCTGGTTGGTCTTAGCTGCCCAGACGCCAGTGGCGGCGGCCGGGATGATGTAGCGATCACCATCGACGGGACTTGCCGGCGGCGTCGTCAGATCCCGATCCTTGACCGAGAGACCGACGATCGCACCGAGTCGCTTCAAGTTGGTGTCCATGCTGGTGTTCCAGCCCGACTCGCCCAGCGTCCAGCCGTAGGTGAGTCCGAGATTAGGATCAGTGCTTGCCATCAGGTACCTCCATAGTATTTGCCATAGTTCAGCCCGAAGCCGGCGCGATCAAAACTGCGCGTTTGCCGTTGCCAACTGGCATAGCCGTCGCGCACCGCTTCAACTTCAATCTTGAGTTTTCCGTTGAGGCGGCCCAAACCACTGTCGGTTACCTCATCGGCGACGAGATAGCTCCAGGACGTCGTGGTGATGCCGGTGACAGTTTTCCGGAGAGCGCCGCTCTCGCCATAGACCCGAATGGTGTAGGTGGTGCCAGCTTCGGGACCGATGTTGGCCTCGGACTGCGTCACCAGATACACCGTCTGCTGCATCCGGTCGCGGTAGGCCCAGGTCACAGATGCCTGACCGAGAATGACCGTCGGCCACATCACGTTGTTGATCTTCACGTTCCCCGGCGGATAAGGCCGGATCATTCGCCCGGCAAAGGTATAGCTATCCGCAGGCGCTGCCGATTCTGCCAAGCGACCAAGGCCGGTGGCCGGCAGCATCTTCACCTGCAGTGTTTCAGCAGAGAGGTACTGCTCGGTGATCAGCGCTTCCACGGCATCGGCAAACCAGATTCGCGCTGCGGCCAGGTGCGCTGCCGGTACCGTATCGAGTACACCTCGATCGACCGTCACCGTGCCGGCCACGAGATTGATCGCCTTGACCGCCACGATCTCGTTGTCCAGATAAGCAATGGTGTCGAGTTTCACCACGTCCAGGTCCTGGCCATTGCCAATGGCGAGTACCGTCGCCTGCTCGTCGATGGCATTAGTCACCGTTGCATTGGGCGTAAAACCCATCGTCTCCACCTCGACGTAGGGTGCACTGCCCTGGCGGGTCAGCAGTTTGACGTTGAGCGAATCACCCGAGGGCCGACTGGCGCAGGCGACCAGAAAGCCACCTTGCGGGTCGAGTTCGGCGCGTGCTGTAGCCGACTCACCAACCAGTCGTTTCACTACCGACCACCAAGGCGCTTCCGCCAGCCGGCGATACGGTACCGGGGCGGGTGACGTCAGCGGCGACACCCATGAGGTCGGTGTCGGGGAAACGTAGGAGGCCGATGGCAGGCCAAAGATGTCTTCCACGCATTCGATTCGTACCCGGCCATCGGTCAGCGTGCCGTAGGAGATACGCACCACCCGCATTATCAGTTGCGCGATGCCGAACTCGGGCCAGGTGAATTTGAATACATCGCCAATGTTCAGGTTGGCGGCCTGCCGGTTGGCGATCAGCGTGGCCTTGGCCAGGGGCACCGATAGTTGTTTGAGGTCCCCAAGCGCGACACGCGATGCCAGGCTGCCACTGGCGACCCCTGGATAATCGACCGTCACCGAGGACACCACACCGCCGGCCAGTTCCAGCGCCGCCAAGTCATGCACAGTGATGGCCCCATCCTTGTCGGTGGATCGATCGCGGTAACGCACCGTGACCTGATTGACCAGTTCCGATTCAGCCGGCCGCGAAAAACTCTCCAGTTCGAGAATGTTCGACGCATCGAGCACCAATAGGCTGGATACGGTGTAGTCGGCCCTGGCCAGTTTCAGAACGAACTTGCCGGTGCGGGGATGCACATAGAGCGTGCCATCGATATGGCGCAGTACCTCGGCGATGAATTCCTCCAAGGGTTGTTCGCGATCCCACAAGATCGACAAGCCATATTGTTCAGAGGCCAGCGTATTGGCCGCCGCCTGGAAACTGGTCGTATCGATCTCGCTCGCCGCGTAGCCCAAGCCCCACGTGGCGTTATTGAGGCACTCGTAAATGATGTGCGACGGGTTCGCGTCATTGTTGATGTTGCCGCCACCTAAGGCCGCCGGTGCTGGAATGCGCCGCGCTTCGACGCTCCATGGCTTGACGTAAGGATTCATGGCCGACAGCAGGCATTGCTGCGCGATGAGCGACACGACGCCCCGGAAAGCCGGGATGATGCTGCCGAGCATCTGCTGCAGGTAGCCGGATACGGTTTCCGCTGGCCCACCCATCTTGATTTCGACGTAGCCCTGGACACCGCCCTCGCGGGACTCGCCACCGAAGAGTTCGGGCGCGTTGATGTAGATCGTCTGCGAGGACGTGATGCTGCCGCTCCAGGCCGTGCGCTCGCCGACAATGATGCGCGTCACGGCATCCACAGGCCCGTGGCAGAGTGCCAGGTGCAAGCCGGCGTAATAGCGATGGCCAACGACATAGGTGGAGGAACCGCCACCGCCTTTTCCGCCGCCGCCCATTTATGCATCCTCCTGTTGTGGTTCGAGCGGCTGTTCCATTTTGTCAGCAAGACGGCATGCCATCGCATCGCCAGTGGCGCGCAGCCAGTCGGTCGTCACACCGTTCTGGCGGAAATCATCAAAGCTCACGCCATCGCGCGGGAACCACTTGCGCAGACCCGCATTGCAGTAGCCGAAGGCTTTGGCGTCGTCATGCGTCACAATCATTTCTTGCCTCCGCTGCCTGACGATTGTCGAATCTCGGTGGTTTTGACGTCGCCATACCAGACCACATTGGCCTGACGGATGACGCGGGTGCCGAACAGCACAGGAATGGCTTTTCCGGATTCCGCCACCGGCACGTCGAGGTTGCCCGGCGTCGGCGCAATGGGCTTCGGCGGCTTCGGCGTAAGCAGCATGCCGATGACCGTGGTGATGACCCAGATGGCAATCTGTACCCACATGATTCAACCCTCAGACAATCGAATCCCCGGCGAAGGGGTTCTTGACGGGAATCCACGGAAATCCACCAAAGTTGAGACTGTTGCCGAACTTGCTCTGGCAGGTGGCAAACGTCCGGTCACAGCCGGCAAAGGCTTCAAATGCCGAGCCCACGGCAATTCCCGGCAGCACAGCCGAGAGCGTGACGGTGTCGCCCGAGTGATTGGTGATCATGCGTGGCACGCCGCCGACTCGCAGATATCCTCCGGTCAACCAGCCGGTGACCTGCGCGAGCAAGGCGCTGGACGTCACGTTCAGTCCGGACAGCGCACTCACCGTTCCGGCCACCTTGTAGGCTTGGTTGTTCATTCCGCAGCCGGGATCGAAAAGTGCATGGCGGCACCCGATCTGGTAGTGGGCGCGCAAGCCCGGCCGCTTCAGAGCCGTGAAGATCGACTCGCAGCGAATCTTCGCGGTACTGCCGCTGAACACCACGGAAGCCACGCGCCCCTTCCACCAGGTGATGTACTCGGCATCACCCAGGTGGTTACGAAACAACGTGACCGACACCACGCCATTGGGCCGTGCCGCCGCGAAGAGTTGGGCCACCGCAAAGTCGCGGGCGCACTCGAGGTCAATGCCGTTGCGGGCAAAATCGGGCGACTGCTCGACGGCTGAGCGGCGGATCACGGCGGGTTGGTAGCTTTCGGCCTGGTAGGTAATGACATCCCGGGCACTTGTTACCGTCCATACCTGCTGACCAAGTACGAAACGATAAAGCTCGACCGGCTGGCCAGCCGCCGCCGAAATTTCCTGTGTGGTGTAGGTCATGCTTTCACGCTCAGCATCGGGATGGATGCTTCGACGACGCTGTCCGTCTGCCAGTTGATCTCGATCTGGTCGGCATCGAGTCGGGTTTTTTCCAGAAAATAGATGGCGATCCAGTCCTCGGGGTTGGCGTCGAACCCGAAGGACTGGTTGATCGTCATCACTTCTTCGTCACCGATGGTTCCTGCGCCGAAACTCGAGATCGTGCGGAAATACCAGGTGCCGTTTCTGTAGAGGAACGCGGCTTCGGTGCGCCCCGGCATCGGATTGAAGTACAGGGCGTAGCCACGCGAAGCCACCGTCATCACGGTCTGGTTCGAGAGGATTTTCTTGACCGGGACGATGGAGGCTTCCCAGGTTGGGTGCCAGAACGCGGTCAAGCGGCCCTGGCGGGCAGCCAGCCATGCCTTGAAGGCGGCGACCTCGGTGCGGTTCTTGAAGAGGTAGTCGAAGGAACGACGCACGAAGGGTCGCGCGGCATGATCATCCACTGCCGTGATGCCTGTGTCGAAATCCAGCACTTCGGCCAGCCGCCGATAGTCACTCTCCACGTCGCGCACCCGGTTCGGGCGTGTGATCCAGACCGGGGTCGAGTTGAAGGTGGTGGTCGAGTCCTGCTTGGTGATGGCCGTGGTACCGGCGATATCGAACACCAGCCGAGCAGTGGCGATGGCGTCCGTCACTCGCGACACCGCTTGGGTCACGCGCAGCCGCGCCGTGCGCGCTGGTGTCACAAACGCGCCTGCCGGCCAGGATTGCAGCAAGGGCTGCTTAAGTGTCACGGCGTTGCTCGCCACCGACAGCACCTCTGCCGCCTCGGTGTTGCGGCTGTCTGAGCCAATCACCAGGAGACCGTCTGCCTCGTATTCGAGATTAGTGGTGGTCAGCGGAATCACCGTACTTCCTGCTGCGATAGCGGCCGTGAGCACCGCTTTGTCAGGCCAGATCGGCAGCGCATAGACCCGCGATTGCCAAGCCGACAGCAGCACGTCCAGCAGCGCGGCATCTGCACTACCCACCAGGATCGAGAACTCCAGGGAGCGGCGTGGCTTGGCCCGCAAACTGACCCGTTGTTCTGTACCGTCGCGCGCCGTGAGGACATCAGTCGCCCACATCAAGCGCTCCAGCCAGCCGTCTGCCCAGTTGGGTTTGAGTCCGAACACCACGACGCGCCGGCCCGAGATCGACAGCGTTGGCGCTTCATCCGGAAACTGGAAGGTGAAATCCGCTTCGATCACGGGTGGTCCGTCGAGGCTCACCGATACGTTGTGCAGGCGCGACTCGAGCATGCCGTAGGTGGTCGGCGGATTGGCCGGGGCGGCAAGTGATATGCCACCATCGTTCGCACCGATCACCGCCGTCAATGTTTGCGACGCGAAGTGCGCGTTCCACACCTCAACCTGGCGCATCTGTGTCGACAGCAGATTGCCCAGCGCAATCGTGGCCGGCAAGAGATGGACGTGGTGATACCAGTCCTGCTCGAACTGGCGAACCAGGTTCCCCGAGAAAGCCGAGACGATCTCGGAGATCGGCAGGTTGTTGGTCTTCACGCCGGCATTGGGCGGGTTGCCGGCCAACGCTGCCGCATAGGGCAGCGTCAAGGGCGCAGGCAGGAACTTGGCCGCCGCGCCGTAGGCGGGATTCCCGGGCAGCCCTGAGGGCAGGACAGCGCCGCTATACGTGGCCATGAGTCGTCATTTCAAGAACCCATAGCCGCCGTAGCTCATGGTGAAGACCATCCAGTCATTGCCACCCAAGGTAACCACGTCCTTGTTAACGTACTGACCGTTCATGCGCAGCACCCGGGCACCCGGGGCATAGCCCATCATCGAATAGAAGCCAGACGGCGTTGGTCGACCGACTTCGATGGTCGCGGGATACAGCGGCGTGACACCGCTAAATGCAATCGGCGCATAGCTATCCAGTTGCCGTGCATAGCCGGAATAGAACGCCCGCACGGCATCTACCCCCGAGGTGCCGACCTTCCATTTGTTGGTGTTGCCGTCGATGTCGGTCCGCATATAGGTGCTGTAGGTATCCGACAGGAAAGCACCTCCCGTAAATGTGCAGGTTTTGGTGATCGCTCCGAACAAGAACGGCGCATAGGTAGTGCTCGCGGTTTGCACGATGCAGTAACACCAGCCGTCGCCGCCGAAGAGGAAGTACTCGGCACTGCCCGACAGTTGCGTGACCGAGTACGAGCCCGAGGCCACAGTCTGCGATGCGTAGGCCAGACCGCTATTGAAACTGGTCGAGCCGTAGCCTGAGATATAGGTTGCGTAGGAATGCAGGTTGACGAACTGCCCGCTGGCGGCATGTTGCAGATGCAGGCGGAAATAACCTGCGTCCGCCTGATACATCAATTGCGCGTAGCCGCAGGAACCGGTGGCGAAGAGCCGGATCTTGTCGAGCAGGTCGTTGGCGGAGGTGGTGATGCCAGACTGGAAGGCCATCGATTACCTCACGCGAGCTTCAATGCCCAGTAGTCGCTGTAACCGGTGCGAAAGACATCCTGCACCACCAGGTGATCAACGCCACCGACATTGATAATGTTCTCGGCCGCGTTGGCGTAGCCCGGCACGGCGTAGCAGCCGTCCATCTCGCCCAGACCAATGTGGATGAATGGCAGCAGCGGATAAGAGCCATCCGGACATTCGCGCATCGTTCCGCCCCAACTGCTCGGCCACATCGCCGACACGCCCGTCCAGACCCCGGTCGGCGCGTAATACGCGCCCGAATAGCCCGACGACTTGGGCAGGTGATTGCGGTATTGGTAGGAATTGCTCCAGCGCGTCGATCCGTTATAGGTGCCACCGATCAACATGGGATACGGGTACTGCCCTGGCGTGGCATAGGGCAGAAACAATCCCAAGTGCATCATTTCGTAATAGGTGCCAGTCTTGGCCACCATGACGATGCGCCGGCCATTGGCCACGATCCAGTACGGCATAGCGGAGGCCATGAGGAGTGCGTAGAACGGACCACCCGGGTTGTATTGCCCGTCGAACGTCTGTGCCGCGTTCCAGCCAACGAAGCCACGGAGTTTCCAGTTGCCATAGTCGGCTCCGGCTTCTGACAGGATGCCGACATTGATCTGGTCGGTGCCGGCGAGCCCAGGTCCCTGCAACACCAGTTCGGCCGGCGGTCCCGGCACCCAGCGCAGGACTGACCAGCGCTCGTTGGCCGGCAGCATGTCCTGCGTGACGAACTGCTTGAGACGGTTCAGCAGATCGAGATAGTCGGTGGCGGTGCCACTGGTAAAGGCCATGGGTTACCTCAGCAATTCACGCACGGCCGAGCCGTTACGGGAAAGGACGTTAAGAATGGTTTTTTCTCCGGCGGCGGAATTGAGATAGTCGCCGGCCATGCCAGGGTCGATGACATTCACGATGCGCACCGATTGCGAGGGCGCAGCGTTAGGCGCTGGCGATACCGCCGGCACCAGGCCACCGTCATCGAAGGCCAGTCGTTGCCCACTCCATCGGGGCGCCGATAGGCCACCATTCAATGCGTGCAGGAAATCAACACCGACGCGGCGCACGGCATCCGCCCGCAGCACATACTCACCGGTAGAGAGGCGTGCCGGGATCGAGTCACTCGTCGTGGTACCCGGGCCGCTGACATAACCGCCACCAGCGAATCCTGCCCACTTGAAGAGGCCGGAGACCAGGCCGCCCAATCCGCCCGTGCCGCCTTTGGTCATGCCGCCAAAGAGTTCCTCGGCGATCTTCTGCGCGGCGATACGGTTGATGGCCGAGAGTACCGAGCGGGCAAAATCACCAAACGCGTCGGAGGCCGATTTCGCACCCGACCCGATCTGTTCGAACATCGTCGCGAAGGCGTTCTCGACGTCGCCGTTGATGCGTGTGGCCACATCATCGGCCACCGTCTTCAGACCCGCCACTTCCACCTTGAGCCGAGCCACCCGGTTGATGGCTTCCTCTGAACCCGTCGCGGCGGCGAGGGCCTGCATCTTGGGGATCATGCCTTCCACTTCGGTTGCGGTCTGTTGGTGCACCGTCAGCACCTCTCGCCGCATCTGCGCCTCGGTAATCATCCCGGCATCCTTCTGCACCTGGAGTTCCCGTTCGCGAATGCTCATGCGGTCGGTGACGTTCTGATACTGGCGTTCGAGTTTTGCTAATTCCGCCATGTCCGCTTCGACGTTGATCAGACGGCCGACATCGGCAGCACCCGTGGTGTCGCCCATGCGTTGCAGTTTTTCGATCAGGGGCTGGTATTCGCGTTCGAGCCGTGCCCGGGTGACATCGCCACCGGCCCCGCCACGGATCTCGGCCATGCGGTCGCGCACGCGAGCCAATTCGTCTGCCAGTTCCTTTTCGGCCTTGGCCGCAGCATGCGCGTTGGCGATCTCGACGTCGCCGCGCTTCATGTTGAGCACGGTGATCTCGCCCTCGAGTTTCTTCACCTCCGCTTTGGCACGCAGGCGCTGCGCTTCATCTTTGCCGCCGACGGCCACCGCTGATTGCGCGCTCAATTCCTGCTGCTTTGCCACGAGTTCCTGGTCGATGGCCTGCTGTTCGATCTGTGTCTTGCGTGAGTAGTAGTCGCGCACGGACACCAGGCGGTCGTCGAGGGAACGGTCGAGGGTTGCTTTCTGAAGATCGAGCCCTTCCTTCAGCACTTTGAATTCGGATTCGGCCTGTGCTTTGACCACGGCGAGTTTTGCGCCAGTGGCGTCCTTCTCCGCACCCTCGGCGGACTTCTTTTCGCACTTGCCATTTACCCACTGGCCGCCCGACACGACACACGCAATGCGCTGCATGTCCTCGGTTGGTTTTCCGGTCGGTGACTTCTCGTCCGGACGCTTGGGGCTGGTCAGCGCATCGAGCCGCTGCTTCGACGCCGCCAGTTCCTGCTCCCATTGCACGAGGTTCTTCCTGAGCGTTGCCATCGCCCCTTCGTTGAACTTCACATCGAAGGGCACAAACGGCACCGGCGCTTTGCCGGTATCGACCTTCTTGCGGGTCGAATCGACCAATTCCTGAATGCGCGCGACCTCGTCACGTGCCTGCTTGATTTCGGTCCCGTTGAACAGGAGATTGCCGACCCCGCCCAGACCCACCCACATGGCCTTCAACTTGCCCGAGTCGTTCGCCGCCTCGCGCATGGCATTCGTGATGTTGATGAGTTCGGGCAGGAAATCGCGGGCCAGCGTGATGCCCAGTGCCGACGACGAGGCTTTGAGTGCCGTGAGATTGTCGTTGAACGCTTCCGCCGAACGCGCCGTTTCGGTGGTGAGCTTCAAACCCAGGCGTTCGGCTTCCGCCGTGAGTTGACTGATGCCGGCCGCCCCCTGGTTCAGGAACGGAATCATGTCCATGCCACTCTTGCCGAAGATCTTGACGGCAAGTGCTGTCTTGACCGCACCATCTTCCAGATTGGCGAAGACGTTGGCCACCTGCAGCAGGACATCCTCGGTGGACTTCATGCTGCCATCGGCATTCTTGACGGAGATGCCGAGTGCCTGGAACAGTTGCGCCCCATCACCAATGCCGGTATTGGCCTCGGTAATGTTCTGCGACAGGCTCTTGATACCTTTCTGCAAGGCTTCCAGACTCACATCCGACAACTGTGCGGCAAAGCGCAAGGTCGACAGCGCCTCTACCGAGATGCCGATTTTTTGCGAGAGCTTGTTGAGATGATCGGCCGCGTCGATGGCACCTTTGATCATGGCTGCGAACCCGGCCACCGACAGCGAAACGCCGAGGCCCGCCAGCAGTCCTTTGACCCGGTTCGACTCGTCGCCGAGCTTGGCGAGGTTGCTGCGAATCGAGTCGAAGGCCGTACGCGTCTGATCGACGGCAGTAATCAGCAGTTGTGCACGGTCTTGGGTCACGGGTAGCTCAGGTCCTAAATCTTGGAGAGTTGCGTTTCAATGGCTCGGGCGAAGACGGGCAACTGGCCCCGTACCACGCCGGCCAGATCGAAGCGCCGTTTCAGTGTCACGTTGGGCACCAGGACGGCGATCGGGATTTCCTGCCCGCGCTTCACGCTTTTGGTGCCCGTGCGTTTTCGTTCGGCCCGCTTGAATCGCGCCAGGGACGAAGCGTTCTCGCGCAGGTTCTCGGCCATCAAAATGACGCGACCGCCTTTCTGGATGAAGTACGCGTTGCCAGAGCGAATCAGCGCGTCGATCACGCGCTTGAAGGCACGACGACCGATGCGACGACCTTCCTCGGTCAGCGGAATCAGCATCCGGCCCGAGACGGTTCCGCCACGGACATGGATACCCAGCCACGGAATCTTCGAGCCGATGAGAACTGCGGGCAGTTTGTCCTTGTCGCGGTCGTAGACCTTGGCGCGCAATGAATTCACGAAGGCCGCTTTCTTGACCGTGAAATCTGACTTCATTTTGCTGCGCACGACATCGGCCACAGACTTGCCGCCGACTTGCATGCCAGCGGCCACCGCCTTGTGAATGGCGACCTGCTTTTGTCGCGTCCAGGCCTCGAGCGTGGCCTTGTCGAGCAGGCCGGAAGTGGTCAGGGAAATCTTAAGCATCGAGGCGCCTCATAAACTTCTTGATGGCATCACTGCTGCCTTGTGCTCCAACACTCACGACCGACAGGAGATTCGCCAGACGCCGCGATTCCTGCCGATCGATTGCGGCGATGAAGGCATCGACCTGCGCCAAGGTGTAATTCAGGATGCTGGCGTAGGCATGCCCGGCATCGATCAGGCGCTGGACTGCTTCGCTCCAGGGATCCGGGCTCCCAGGGTTTGGCTTACCCGCGTCGCCGCCTCGGTCAGGCTCGGCAGCACGCGCTGGATAAAAAAATCGGCATTCACCTCGAATACCGCTTCTGCCAAACGCACGGCCTCGTCGAGCGCCAGACTCGTCACCCATTCGGATGGGCGACGGCTGGCGATGGCGACCGCGTTGATCACCGCTTCGCCGTGCAGAGCCAGAAGCGCCAGCCAGTCGGGAGATGCCGACAGACTGGCTGCCACCGGCTGCACGGCGCGAGCGAAGGCCGGCACGTCGCCGACTCGGAGTGGTGTGAGCTCAAGGCGTTCGCCGCCGATGACGAGTGACACCGGCACCGGCGGCAGGGCTGCAAAGGTGTCGCTCATCATCACAACAGGACGATGCGGCCAAACTGACCCAGCGCACCGGCTGCCGCCTTGGTGAGGTCAGCCAACACTTGACCAGAGAGTTCGAACTTCATCAGGTCCGCACTGATCACCGACAAGTCCTTCGCCGGATTGATGGCTACCCGGTAGAGGTCGATCACGACTTCCTTGTTGGCGTCCGCCGTGTTCAGCCCTTCGAAGCGAACCCAGCGCTCGGGCAGCGGCTGCGTGAACATGGCTGTGACGCTGGCGGCCCCATAGCTGTAGCTGGCCGCGATGGCACCCGTGACGCCGGTGATGTCGGTAAACATGATCGAACCGTGCTTCGCATTGACCGTGTATTTGCCAGCCGCCACGGTCGTTGCTCCGGCCTTCACCACGACAGTGGAGACGTTTTGCTTGCCGAGCAGATAGAGTTTGCCGAGTTCTGCTGCCGCAATGACCGGCTCGTCGGTAACGGTGCCGGTGGTCACGACCGTGGTGGAACCGTAGAGCGCGAGTTCCAGATTCGATTGGATGAGTTCTTCCAGCGTGCAGGCAAACTCGCCTTTCTTGGTCTTGATCAGTTGCAGATCGGTCAGTCGCTGCCCGGATTGCGATTCCTGATGCTCCAGGGTTTCGACCGAGAGTGACACCTTGAGATCGGGGACATTGCCGACGAAGGTGAGGCCTTGCGGATTGCCGCTGGTGTCGCGCGAACCGATGAAGACGCGTCCTTGTCCAGAGAAATAGGTCATGAGGTGTTACTCCTTGTTTGAGGTGAGAGGAGATGCGGGGTTTGCTTCGTTATTGCGGGAGCGCCGGGGCTCGGCAGACGTGGCTGCCTGGCCGACGCCGTGCTCGATGAGCCAATTCGCCGTGCTGTCATCGACATCGATGACAGCGCCAGCGCCATGCTCGACGCCGGCATGGGTGTGAGTCTTGCGAAGTTCGATTTGCATAGTTCATCCTTGCTGTGAGAGGTCAGAGACCAGGGTTCGATACGAGATTTGGTAACGGGCGGGAATCGCGATTGCGGTCGCATCGGCATCCTCGGCGTCCCACTCGCACTCCAGTTCCTGCAGGCCCAGTACAAGGCCGCCAAAATTGGCCTGCGCAAAGAGCGCGGCGTGGGCGGCGACCAGCAACTGATCGGCAATGTCGTGCGCCGGCAGCCCTCCTTGATCACGGGCAAGCGCCGTGAGCCGGATGACAAGATGCCGCTCGACCCGGTCGTTGGGTCGCGCCACGATGCTGTCCGATTCAGGGAAGAAAAGCAGTGCCGGAGATTGCTCACGTGTCACGCCCACTGGGGGAGAGCGGATCAGCGTGGCACCTTGAGCAAGCGCCACCGGTGCAAGCACCGTCATTACGCCCTGCAGCAGGCGTTCTCGAATCGATGAATTCATGTCAATCCCGTAAGAGGTCCGTAAAATGACGAGTCGGAACCAAGGAGATCCAGACCGTCATGGCGACAACCGTTGCCCCCAAGAAGAAGCACCGCAGCAGCCAGTCGTCGCCCAGCCACTACACGCTGCGGGTCGAACTCCTTGGCATCCATCCGGCCATCTGGCGTCGCCTCCATCTGGATGGCCGCACCCGGCTCGATGCGCTGCATCACATCCTGCAGGCCGCCATGGGCTGGTCGGACTCGCATCTGCACAAGTTCGAGATTCGCCACAAGCACTACGGAGTGCCGGATCCCGAGTTCACCGATCCCGGATGGGAGGTGCTGGACGAGAAGAAATACCGGCTCAATCAGTTGCTCGCCGAGGGTGACAACTGCGACTACCTCTACGATTTCGGCGATGGCTGGCAGCACCGCATCACCGTCGAGTCGATCGAAGACGTCAAGCCCAGTCCGAGTGACGGCGGCTTTGCCTGGGTTGAAACCGGTGAGCGTGCCTGCCCACCCGATGACGCGGGAGGTTCAGGCGGCTATCAGGAGTTCCTAGACCAACTGGAAAATGATCCCTACGGCGAGGAGACCAAGGCGTTCCAGGAATGGGCCGGGCTGGACTTCGATCCCGAGCGCTTTGATCGCCAGGCCGTCAATGCCACCATTGCTCGGATGCTCTGGAATGGCTGGATCAAGATCGGACCCTAGAGCCTCGTGAGCGCGGCCCGGCATTCCGATCCGTCACCCAGTTGCGTGACCTCCCTGATCCGGTATGTCACGGCTCCGACCAGCAATTCATCGCCGGCCTTCAACGCCAACCGACTCTGCGGATAACGAATGGTGTAGCCCCGGCTTACACCGAGGCCATCGAGAACATCCTCGTCGGGCGCACGGAAGTCGACCATGACTTCCGTTGTCCCGAACGTCACCGACGTCAGCAGACCGGAATTCGCTGCCGCGTCATAGAGCGCGCCGACATCCATCATCAGGCCATCGTCAGTTTCACCAGCACACCCGGGCGATGGCACATCGGCAGCGGATTCGCTTGGGTATGCAGATCGGTGCCGCGATCGAACTTGCGGGGTTCCTGCTTGGCGTACAGCGGCTGGCCCAGTGTGTTCGCGGTTTCGTTGAAATCAGCCGGCGCGAAGTACGTGCTGAACGTATCGACGGTACCGATCGGGAAGCAATGCGCTTCACCCGCTGCGATGAAGCGACGCGTCGCGCCGGTGGCATCGGTGGCCTGGCCGCGATACTCCTCGAAGGTCACACCGCCGAAGGTGAAGCCGGCGCGCATGTCGTTGATCAGCACGGCACCTTGCTGCCAGTAGGTGTAGGCATCCTTCACCTTGGCGTGGTCGGTCAGGGCATCGAAGAATTCGGGCGAGCACAGGCAGTGGATGCCGGTCATGAATTCGCCCTTGAGGTTGTCCTCGAGGTGGCGCAGCACATCGGCGCACTTCTTCTTGACGTTGGTGCCGGCGACGGCGAGTTCGAAATTGACCGTGGCCGGAGTGATGCCGAACTCGTCGTAGAGGTCGTAGATCACCGAGCCATCGGCATCCAGGATGACGCCCTTGAGCGCGCCCATACGCAGGTGCTCCAGGGTGATCGAATGCTTGTTGCGCATGGTTTCCAGATGCCGCGCCATGACACCGGCCACGGACTCCATCTCGGTTTCCGAGCCGAAGGCACGGATGCCCTGAACTTCCTCGGGCAGAACCACATCGTCGTGCGGGATATGAGGAATGACGAAGGAGCGCACGGTGCGCTTGCCGCGTGTTCCCACTGTGCCGGGCGAACCGACCGGCATCGTCGGCAGCAGGTTGAGCACACCGTTTTGTTCTTCAACGATGACCTGCCGGGTGCGCACGGGTTTGGCCGGAAACAGATTCAGCGCTTCCATGCGACCGTAGCGGTTGGGAATGATATTGATGGCGGACGTAAGTGCCGCCATCGAGAAAGCCGGGGTGTTGAACACATTGTTCATGGTGATGATTTCCTTAGGCGGATTGACGGATGAGGATGCCGCGCGCTTCGATGGCTGCGATGGCTGCAGCCTTCTGCTCGGCGGTAATGCCGGCAGGCCAGACCACGGCGTGCGAAGCAACGATGGCGTGCCGAGCGAGCAGCAAGGCGTCGTCGCGCTGGATCAGAGTGGCATCGATCGCACCCAGCAGAATGCCGGCGACGTCTTCGGTGCCATCAGTGGCGACCGGATCAAAGCGTTTCAGTTTGCCGGTGGCCGTGACGCGGCCGACGACCGCACCGAGTTCCAGGTTCTGCCCGGAAGCAACAGAGACCTGTTCGCGTGAGTAGTTGAGGCAATCCTCTTCGTACTTCAGGAGATCGCCGAGATTGATGGGTTCGTTGATGGCATTCATGGGTCAGTCCTTTCCGGTGAGTTTCTTGACGGCTTTCATGAGCAGGTTTTGCTCGGGAGATGCCGCCTTATTGGCTGCATCGGGATGGATCACCGAAGTGATCTCGGGGCTCTCGGCACGCGAGGCCAGCAAGACCCGTCGCACTTGAGATTCGCTGGCGCCTTCGGCGAGAAACGTGGCAATACGCTGCGGCTGGCCTGCCAGTTGGCAGAGTTCCGCAATCGCCAGAGCGTCGGCGCGGGCCGCCTGAGTCGCGGTTTTGACGGCATCGTCGACAACGTCATCGGTCGTCGCAGTGGACGACGATTCGGCCGGCGACTCGGCAGGCGATTGCGCCGGGGGCGTAATCGGTGGCTCGGGTGCAACGGGGACGTCGGGTGTTTCGAGTTTCATAGGAATCTCCTGTTGAAATGGCGCGGAAACGGACAGGCTGTGGGCCGCCGCATTCCGCGAGCGACGTGCCGTGAGAAACGAACTAAAGTCAGTGAGGACGGTGTCGAAGCTGCCTTGTGCATCGGCGAGCCCTGCGGTCACCGCCTCGGGGCCGAAGTACAGCCCGGCCTGAGTGGAACGAACGAAACGTGATTCAAGCTTGCGCATCTCTGACACGTGATCGACGAAGATGCCGTAGAGCCGGTCCACCTCGGCCTGCAGTCGAGCAGACGCCTCTTTGTCGAGCGGTTGGTGGGGTGAGAGATCGTTCTTCTGGTCGCCGGCGGTAATGGCGGTGTAGCGATAGCCCTCCTGAGCGTCACGCGCAGACTGATCGACGTGCATGGCGATGACGCCAATCGAGCCCACTCCAGCGGTCTGTGTCACATAGACTCGTGATGCCGCTGAGGCAATGGCATAGGCCGCCGAGAATGCCGAGTCAGAGGCGATGGACCAGACCGGTTTCACGGCATCGGCGGCACGCACGCGCGCGGCGAGTTCAAACACGCCACCGGCTTCGCCACCGGGGGAATCCACATCGAGCAGGATGCCAGTGACACTCGGGTCGGACAGAGCGGCGTCGAGCATCGCGCTGATCTCGCCATAGGACGTAAGCCCGGACGCTGCTTCCATGCCGAGTGCGCGCCGAACCAGCGTGCCGTGGACGGGAATCACGGCAATACCGGACGGCGCATCGGGCAGGCCACGCGGTGGCGGAATCGGCAGGCCGGCTTTAGGCTCCGGCCAGCCGATCCGATCACCCAACACTGCGAGAATGATGTCGAGTTTGGACCGGGCGACAAGGAGCGGCGTCCCGTATAGACGGGATGCCAGGTGCGGTAACTGCATTTCAGTTTCCTTGCGGTTGAGAATCGGGTGGCTGGACCACTGGTGCCGGCGTCGCCAATTCGTGACGCGGGTCGGAATCAAAGACCAGGCCGAAGGCATCCGCCCGGGCGTTGTCGGCAGCGATTTCGCGATCCACGTCCTCGGCGTCGTAGCCGTTGGCCGAGATGGCTTCCGAACGAGACATGAGGCCCGAGCGAATCGCCGCTTTCATGGCATCGGCCTCCTTCAGAGGATCCACCCACTGCCAGCCCTGGGGAATCCATTTGACGGCCTGGTACTCACGACGCTTGGCAATCCCGCCCCGGGCATAGCCCGTCAGCGTGAGTGCGCCTTCGAGAACGGCTTGTGCCATCCAGGCTTGCCAGATCGGACGGCACAGTTGATGGACGATCACGCCATGCTGCAAGGCTTCGACACGGCGGCGAAACTCCAGCAGCCCGGCCCGGATCGAGGAGTAATTGACTTGAGTGAGATCCCCGGTCAGTTGCTCGTAGGTGACACCCATCGCAGCCGCCACCGCGCGAAACTGCATGCGCAGGAATTCCGAGTAGGAACCGCCGACATCTGCTGGCTGCGAGAACTTGATGTCTTCACCCGGTTCCAGAATCTGCATGGTGCCGGGCTCGAGACCCGCGAGCGCCACGCCGTTGGGGTCCGATAGACCTTCGCCGAGCAGGTTGTCCTCCGGAGCGAGGCGTGTCACAAAACCGGCAAACATCGCGGCGGTCTTCTTGCGCACCAGTTCGGCGTCGTCGTATTGGTCGAGTTCGTTCAGTTTGACGAGCGCACGCGCCAGCCACGGCTCGCCGCGAATCTGTCCGGGGCGCAGTGCCCGGAAAAGGTGAATGATCTCGGTGGCATCGACACGCACAGTCGTGAGCCCACCGTCACCCGACATCGGAGCGAGCATCCCGTCCTCGGGGTGCGATCGGTAGAGGTGATAGGCCACGCGCCGTCCAAGCCGGTCGAACTCGATGCCGGCACGGATCAGGTTTCCATTTTCTGCCGTGGTGTTGAGTGTCACCGGCAGATGCTCGGCTTCCAGTACCTGAAGTTGCAGCGCCACCGGCAGTCCATCTTCGGGTCGGCGATAACGCAGCCGTACCAAGGCTTCGCCACCTTCGAGCATTGCCCGACACGCCAATGCTTGCAGTCCGTAGAAGTCGGTGAGCCCTGCGGCATCAGCGTCGACCGTCCAGTCGCGCCACAGTGCCTGGATGGCTTCGCGTACCGTCGCGTCCTGCACCATCGATTGAGGTTTGATGCCGGTACCGATGGCGTTGGCCACGTAGGACTCGAGCGCCGAATTGGCCCAGGCATTGCGACGCACCAGATCACGGCTCTTGGCGCGCAGCTCGTGCTGGGTGAAGAGCAGCGCCGCAACGGCACCCGGATTGCCGACCGACCAAGCCAGTGCCCGGCGCCCACCGCCGACTCCATCATAGGTGGGCGAACCACCGAAGAGTTTCCGACCCATGCTGCGAAAGGTTTTGAACAAGCGCATCACGTGCCCTTCGACGTAGTGACCCGGATCTGCCGGGGTGCGCGGGGCCACAGACCGGTGTCAGCCGCTTGCTCGTAGAGGCCGCGTTCGACTTCGAAGATGGCTTGGCGTAGCTCCTCGACAGAGCGGTACTCGACCGTTTTGTCTCCGAAGGTGACGCGCTTCTCGCCCTTGGCCAGCGCGGCTTCGAGGGCGCTGAGTTGTTCTTCCGTATAGGCCATGATTTTCTAGGCGACCTTGGTGGCCACGAGGTTGCTGCCGGCCTTGACCACGGCGTTGGAGGCGGCGACCTCGGAGGCGAAACGGATTTGCAGATTTCCCGCCGTAGCCCCGGTCACCACCAGAATCGAGCCCCTGGCCAGCGTGTTGGCATTCGCTGTATCGATGGCCGTGGTGGCGGCCCCGACATCAACCGCCCGCTGGTTTGCCAGCGTGGATGCCGTGAGTGATGTCGGCGTGCTCCACTGCGCCACCACGGTGGCACCCGCAGGAACCGTCTGGGTGAGTCGAATGCCGGTGGTGGTCGCGGCGGTCTGGAACATCACCTGAGCATCAATCGCGTAGGTGCTGTTGGCGGCCAGCGCGATTGCCAGCCCAGTGACGTTGGCCAGTGTCGTCGTGTTGTTGGTGACGTCAGCCGCAAGGCGGGCAGTCGTCAAGCGCGTATCGGCGCTACCAAGCAGGGTCATGTCGACCCACGCCGTGCCATCGCACCAGTACGGCTTGTTGTCGGTGGACAGCCGCGCAATGACGCCGGCCAGTGAGGCTGAGGCGGCGGGTAGCACGGAGACGACCGGAGCCGCCCGGTAGGCCAAGTCCTTCACCGATTACCCCATCACCACAACACGGTAGGCATTGCTGGCGGGCGCGGCGGCGAAATTGAGTCGTGCCGAATTGGTCGTGGGCAAACTCACGTCGCAGTTCACCTGCTCGTAGTTGCCAGAGGCTTGATAGACCTGAACGAGGACATCGCGCGTGGCGAAGTTGTGATTGACGTCGAACTGCGTGGCGCTGCCGTCGCCAATGGTTGCCTGTGCGCGGCGGGTTTTGTTGGCCCAGGTATTGAGCTTCAGGGGCGTGACGAAACGCAGATCGTCGGTGCCACCATCGGTTTCCGCCTGCGTCGCAATTTCGGCGATGCCGGAACTGGTTTCCGAGGCCGCGCCGATCGCGGCACCGAACTGCAACCAGGTCACCGACCCGGTATCGAGCACGAAATTGACGACCGACTGCCGCCAACTCGTACCCGCTGAAGTGCCTTCCTCGACCGTGGTGACCGCCTGTTCCAGTTCGCTACTGGTCGAAGCATCGAGACTGCGCGTCATGGCCACCGCTGCGCCGTTCCAGATGTAGAGTCCGTTTTCCGATCCAACGGTCTGGGCCTTGACCAGGATGCGGTCGCCGACGGTGAGCGTGATGCCGTCGATCGATGCGCCCGGCGACGAGAGGTTTACGTTGGCCTGACTCGCCACCCGGCACGAGTCCTTCCACGCCAAGCCTTCAACCGCCGAGTTGAGATCCTGCTGGCGTACTGGTTCATCCGGATTGACCGGGGCCGGTAGATTGCGGATGCGGGCGACGCCGCCAAAATCGAGATCAGAGAGTTGCTTGCGAGACATGGAAGATTTCCTTTCAGGTGATCAGGTAAGACGAGCGATCCCGGCGACCGGGATGGCAAAGCGAATGACGAGTTGGTTGAAGCTTGTGTGCATGACATCGGCCTCGACCTCGTTGCCGCCGGTGTCGAGAATCGTCACGGCGGGCCGCATGCCAAGGTTGTGGTTGATCGTCCAGACCGTGTTGGGCAGGGACTGCAAGTGCGTATAGGCCACGCCGCCGGTCGTGCTCCCACCATTTCCTCGGGCGGCCAGTTCGTTGATTGCGGTGACCAAATTCGACTTGTCCAGTGTGTCCAACTGGTCGATGCCGCCGATCCGGGCATCGACGCCGGCAAACTTTTCGGCAACGCGTTCGACGAAGCTGAGGATCTGGGCTTGCAACGACATGGCGCTCCGCTAAGTGGCGAGTTGGTTACGTGAGCCAGCGGCTGCGCACCAGGCGACGAGTTGGCCTCCGGTTGTCAGAAACAGCGAGGCCACCTCGCTGGGTGGCCTCGGGTTCAGGTTCGTTGTTGGTCAGATCGGGCGGCGGGTCCAGTCCGAGTTGTTTCTCCAGTTCTCGCCAGTGGCGTTCCTCGAAACGATCGAGGCCGGATGCGGCTGCAGCTGCACGGGCATAGACGTAGCAGTCCAGTGCCTCGTTACGCTCGCGCATCTTCTGCCACTCGCGAATCGCGAAGCCGTTGCGGTCACGCCGGGTCACCAGTTGCTCGGCGCAAAGTTGCTGGATGAACTCGGCGTCGACTTTGGGCAGATGCACGAAACCGGCTGGATAGACCGTATTCACACCATCGTCCGCCACATCGGCTGACTTGCGCAGGTTGTTATAGAACTCCAGTTTGGCAATGCCACCCGCGACCGAGAACACCTTGATGCCCCGGCGCAGTTTCTTGCCGCCGGTGGTCGCATCAACCGCCGTCGGGGTGCCGACCAGTGCCGCCCCACGCGCCACACCCTTGACCGCCATCACGCGGGAATCGCGCACCGCGCGCACGAAGGCATATGCTTCCTGCGTGGCAAAGCCAGTATCCAGCGCAAAGCGCACCAGCGGTACCGATGCCCCGGAGGTATGCGTCCAGGTTTCATCAAGCAGGCGAGCCAACTGATTCCAGACCTCGGGTCGCGCGGTGTCGCCCATCAGCACCCGGTGCTCGACAAGCCACGAAGCCTTGCCACGCCCGAACGCCCAAATGGAGACTTCGATACGATCTTTCTGCACGTCGCCGCCACCCGTCAGGAGCAATCCACCTTCCTGAATGGCACCCATCCGGTAGTCTTCGCGGCGTTCCAGCAGGCGCTGCCAATCAGGTGCTTCGCCTTCCTCGACCCACGTTTCACCGAGTTCAGTGTTCTTGAAGGTCTTGATGGCGGCGGCCGATCCGGCTTCCTTGCTGATGGCACTCTCCCATGCGGCGGCGATTTCCCGCCAGTTACGCCAACCAATCGGGCTGTACAGACTCGACAAATGGAAGCCGGCGGTCTTGCTCGGTACGTCAGCCATTGCCCGCCATTCGCCGTGTTCCAGCATCCACGTCTTGTGATGCTCAGGAATCGGTACCTCGCAGGACTCGCAGACGTAGGCGGCCGTGTCGGGCCGATTACCGTTTTCGTCACGCTCCCATCGCAATTGCTCGAAGCGCAACCACTGCCGATGCCCACAGTGCGGGCACGGCACGAAGTAGCGGCGCTGGTCACTGGCTTCGTATTCGCGCTCGATGGTGCTGACGCCAGCAATCGTTGGCGTCGACACGATGAAAATCTTCCGGCGCGCAAACGTGCGGGTGCGGGCCTCGGCCAAGGCCACCGCGCTCCCCTCACCATCGACGTCGATCGGATACCCATCGACCTCGTCGAGAAAGAGGTAACGCACCGGCATCGAGCGCAGCCCAACGGCGCTGTTGGCCCCGGTCATTACCAGGACGCCGCCGCGAAACTCCTTCGCCAGAATCGTGTTACCCGAATCGCGGCTGCGTGCCGGCGCAATCAGTTCCTTGAGGATGGCTGACTCTTCGATCAGCGGATCGATTCGCTGCTTGGAGTTGCGCTTGGCCATCTCCACCGTTGGCCAGACCGCCATCATCGGGCCGGGCGCGTGATGGATCACGTAGCCGATCCAGTTGCTGCCCATCTCGGTCGCACCCAACTGGGCCGCCTTCATGAACACCACCCGCTCGACCGGCGAGGTTGGCGACAGGCAATCCATGATGGCCTTGAGATATGGCGTGCGGCTGGTGCGCCAGCGCCCCGGTTCACTGGATGCCTTCGAAGACAGCATTCGATGCCGATCAGACCACTCCGAAACCGAGAGCAGTGGATCCGGAATCAACCCTTCGCGCCAGGCACGCTCGATATCGAGTTCGCCGTCGTAGTCTGTGTCCATCAATCCACCCGGGCGCGCAGTTCGCCCAACTCCATCAAGTGCTCACGCACAGCCGCCTCGATCGCTACGTGCAAGGCATGGGCATCCACTTCAAGTTTGGCGGCCATCTGCGCCGAGATGCGTGCCGGCCAGTTGAGCCAGGCATCGCGTTCGGTGCGGGCCAGTCGAAACACATGGGCGATGGCCTGCGAGCGATCAACCAGATCGCCCTTGAGTCGTGCCAGGCGCACCTTGTTAGTCTGTGCCTTGACGACCTCGTTGACCGTGCGCGCCTGCAGAAGCGACGTGCCGCCGGTAGAGAGTGTCGGTGTAGGCGATTCAGCCGCAGGGTCCTGAGTGACGGAGCGTGGTGGCTTCGGTGTGGCCACGACTTTTGGCGCAGGCGATGGCTTGCGCGGTGACGCAGTGTTCTGTTCCCACTGCCGATCGGCTTGCTCAGGATCAATCGTGCCATCCGCCCCCTGAGTAATCCGACCCGTGTCGATGGCCTTCTTGACGGCAACGTGAGAGACGCCGCGATGCCTGGCGTAGGCGCGAATCGACAGACCCATGATTTACCTCAAGCCGGGCGCAGATGTTCTCCAACAGATGCGATTCCCCGCTTGGCTTTCCTCCTTAACAGCGCGTTCATGCAATCACCATCACCCACGTCGCAAGGAGACACACATGAACGCCAACCCCATCGACACCTTGGGCAAGAAACTCGGCGATACCGCCTTGACCCTGCTCATCCGCTTGTACCCGGACGTCCGCATCGCCACTACCGAGCAACTCGACGCTGTTTGCGCCGCGATGCGGGTCAAGTCTCGGTCGGTTATCGATGAACTGCTTGACGATGCGCGGGACGCACCGGGGGTAGCGCACATCGCGTTCCAAACCGCTGCCTTGACCCTCGCGCACGAAGGGATCCGAGTGCTACAGGACGCCCGCAAATGAATCGTCGAAGCCAAGCAGAAATAGCTTGGCTTCACTCTCGAACAGCGCGTTCATACGATCGTCATCAACACACCAGCAGGAGCAAATCATGGCCACCAAGCAAACCATCGAAGCCAAAGTCATCGACACCAACCATCACCTGCGCGGCTGGATGGACATCAAAGTCGAGTTTCACCAGGACAAACCGGTCGAGGTTGTCCACGACGGCAAGACCTACGCCTTCACCGGCAAGGACGGTGTCTGGATGTCCACCGGGCGCGAAACGCGCGAAATGGCTACACCCGACGATGCCCGCCTCTGGATCACGCTCGACGGGCGCACCGTCCTCGAAGACTGAACATCAACCCACTCACATGGAGATCAACATGACCACCACGATCAAACTCACCGACACTCAACACCAAGTCCTGACTCACGCAGCCGACCAACCCGATGGCCGCATAACCTGGTTCCCCGATGGGGTCAAGGGTGGGGCCCGCCAGAAAGTGATCGCGGGACTCTTCAACAAGGCCCTCATCACCAGCAACGGTGGCCAGGACTGGTTCGTCGCAGCCGAGGGCTACGACGCCCTTGGGCGCGCACGGCCCACGCCGGCCAGCACTCATCCCGACCCCGAGATCGAGGCCGCCGTGTCGGCGGCAGAGGCCAACTGGGCGCAAGAAAAACAGGAAGCGGCCAAGCAACTTATCAAGGTCGGCGTCGAGGGGAAACCCCGCACCCGCGACAACAGCAAGCAGGCCACTGTGATCCAAATGTTGCAACGCCCCGAGGGCGCGACGATCCAGCAGATCATGGACGCCACCGGCTGGCAGGCGCACACGGTGCGCGGCACCTTTGCCGGCGCATTCAAAAAGAAACTGGGCCTCAACCTGGCGTCGGAAAAGGCTGAGGGCAACGACCGCGTTTATCGGATTGCCTGAACAGGAGCCGCTGCCATGTTGAAACTCATCACCATTCTGGAAAACCTCAAGCTCCAGCCGCGCCAACTTACCGAGGAAGAAAACCTCTACCTCAACCAAGTTGGCGACGAGTTGCGCCGGGCGGAAAGCGATGGCGCCCGCTGGCGCATCCTTGAGCGCGAGGGACTGAGTCGTCTCGATGGCTTCAATTTCACCGAGGACGTCATCGCCAAACTTACCGAAGTACGTCGCGCTGCAATGAACTAAAGAGCTTGGCTTTCTGATTGAACAGCGCGTTCATACGCACATCGCACCAATCAACCCGAAGGAGATCCTCATGCAAACCAACGACGCCCTCCAGCAGCATGCCAATTACGACGCTGACGATTACGCCTACCTCGCCGCCAAGGGCTGGACGGATGCAGAAATCGCCGCGCGGTGGGACGCTGAAGCCAAGAGCGGCAAAGGTCCGTGCCGGTGGAAGACCGACTCGGCGCGCAGCAAACTGGCCGCAGTGACGGGTCGCCGCTAGTACGCAATCAGGCCACACAAAAAGATTGAAAATAGTTCAATCTTCCGCTTGGCTTCTCAATCAAACAGCGCGTTACTACGGGTGTCGCAACGATCAACCCGCAGGAGACACAAATGACCACCAGCACCCTCAAGACCCTGATCAAAAGCACGATGTTCCGGTTCAACACCCTGGCCAACGCCTCGAGTTTTGCGAACCGCGCCACCTACCCGATGCGCATCGTCCTGGGCGACCACGACGGCGAGCGCGGCGAGTTTTGGGTGGTGACTCCGGCCGATGCATCGCGACTCGAGCGCGCCGGCTACGAGATGGCGTAAAGGAGATCGCAATGACCGCCACCCTAGACCAACGCATCAACGGACTCGAACCCGGCCAGGAAATCCGCATCTCCGGCACCGACGACCTTTGGGTCACTGCCGAGCGAAGCGGGAACGGCAAGTGGCTACGTTTCGTTCGCCACACTCCCAACGGCTTCACGGTTTTCAAGACCACCCGGTTCTGACACCAGGGCATCAAACGCCACCCCGTCCGACTGGCGGGTGGCCTGCGCCCCGGCATAGTCTTGCCAACGGCGCACAATCACATCGACGTACTTCGGATCCAGTTCGATCAACCGGGCCTTGCGGTCTGACTTCTCGGACGCAATCATGGTTGTGCCCGAGCCGCCGAACGAATCCAGCACGATGTCACCCGGTCGACTGGAATTTCGCACCGCACGTTCGACCAACTCGACCGGCTTCATTGTCGGGTGCAGATCATTCTTGTGCGGCTTCTTGATGTTCCAGACGTCACCCTGGTCACGCGCACCGCACCAGTGCCGGGTTCCTTCGGCTGGCCAGCCGTACAGGATCGGCTCAAACTGCCGCTGATAGTCCGCATGACCGAGCGTGAAGGTATGCTTCGCCCAGATGATAAAGGTCGACCACTTGCCTCCAGCAGTACGAAAGGCCGACTGCAGGACATCGAGTTCGGAGGATGACATTGCCACGTAGATGCCGCCACGGCAGTGGGCCAACGTAGGCGTCAGTGCCGCCAACAGGAAGTCGTGAAAACCAGCGCCGAGGTTGTCGTTCAGGATCGGTCGATCCGTTCCCCGCATCTTGTCCTTGGCGGTATTGGCATAGTCCACGTTGTAGGGTGGATCGGTGAACACCATGTCGGCAGTCTCGCCGGCCATCAGCGCCTCGTAGGTGCTGGCGTCCGTCGAGTCACCACAGATCACGCGGTGGTTGCCGCAGAGCCAGACATCACCCGGGCGCGTTATCGACGGGCCGGCTTCGGGAACAGAATCCTCATCGGTCTGCCCCTCGGTCGTCGTCTCTTCGCCGGCGAGGAGATCGGCAAGCGCATCGGCATCGAAGCCGGTCAAGGACAGATCGAAGCTGTCGTCCTGGAGCGCGGCCAGTTCGACCTGCAGCATGGCGTCGTCCCAGCCTGCGTTCTCGGCGATGCGGTTATCCGCGATCACCAGGGCGCGTCGCTGGGTCGGTGTTAGATGGTCGAGCACCACGACCGGCAGCATAGCGATGCCAAGTTTCTGTGCGGCGGCCAACCGGCCATGCCCGGCCACGATGACGCCGTCACTACCAGCCAGGATCGGATTGGTGAATCCGAATTCGGCAATCGAAGCAGCGATCTGAGCCACTTGCGCATCCGAGTGCGTGCGCGCGTTCCGTGCATAGGGCACGAGCTTGGCGGTCGGCCACTGCTCGATTTTGTCGGCGAGCCAGGAGATTGTCATGCCGGTGCTCCCAATCGTTCAGTGGCGACCGCATCAAAGGTCTGGCCGGTGGCCACGAGCGTAACTGGCACCTCAGGGAAATTCTGCTGGAAGCGTTTGACCGTCACATCGACATACTCGGGCGCAATTTCGGTGGCTCGAACTGCGCGGCCAATTCGTTGAGCCGCGAGTAGCGTGGTGCCAGAACCGCAGAACGGTTCGAATACGATATCGCCAGCATCGGTGTAGGTTTCCAACACATGCTGTGGCAACGCCACCGGGAACACGGCCGGGTGATCGATGTCCTGTCCGATCTTGCCCTTGTGCCGCATGAGACGAATCACGGCATCGGGAATCTTGGTCTCCTGCGTCACCTGGCCCACATGGTTCCAGGCGGTCTTGCTGCCATCTTTGTTGCGCATGCCGCCGGCGCTGGTGCCGTCACCGCGCAGATGCGTGTCGCGGCCTGCGTAGATGCAGGGCACGATCTTGTTCGGGCGACGAGGTTCGGAGTCCTTCCGGTTGAAGTGGAAGACGAATTCGAACGCTGGTGCGAGCCGACCATTCCAGTCGCCAGGAAGTCCCGGCCCTTGGTCCCAAACGTACCAGGCAAAACGCCGCCAGCCTTGGGTGCGCATCCAGTCGAGCCAGCCATCCCAATACGGGATGACTTCCTGCTCGCGGTGGATCAACCCGAGGTTGACCAGCACCTGGCCATTGGCGGCCATCGGCAATTGATTGAATACGCCACGCATCAGGGCGTCCCAATCAATGATGGTGTTCGTGTAGTCCCGCTGATTGCCATATGGCGGCGACGTGAAGCAAAGGACTGCTGTGTCGCCGGCCATCAGCGCGGTGACCACAGCGGCGTCGGCGGCATCACCGCAAATTACTCGGTGCGCACCCAGTTGCCAGACGTCGCCGGAACGCGAGACTGGATTGACCGGTGCATCAGGTACATCGTCAGCCGCATCCTCGCTGGTGTCAGTCGAGTCATCGGTGCCCGCACCGGCCTCGGCATCGACCAGTAGTTCCTCGATCTCGTCGTTGGTGAATCCGGTGAGCGTCAGGTCGTAACCCGACTCGGACAACTCGGCCAGTTCAATCGCCAGCATTTCCTCATCCCACCCGGCGTCGAGCGCCAGGCGGTTGTCTGCGATCACGTAAGCGCGCTTTTGCGCCAACGTGAGGTGACCCAGTTCGATGACCGGCACTTCGGCAAGACCTAATTTGCGCGCGGCGGCCAGACGACCGTGGCCGGCAATGATTCCCTGGCTCCCATCCACCAAGACGGGATTGGTCCAGCCGAATTCGACAATGCTGGCCGCGAGCTTCGCCACCTGCGCATCCGAATGCGTGCGGGGATTACGCGCAAAGGGGATCAGCGTCTCGACCTTCCGGTATTCGACGTTCAAGGTTTGGGTCATGGAATGCAAAAACCCGCCACGGTGGGCGGGTCATCAATAGGTGGTAACTGGGTTCGAGTGGTAACCGGGGTGGTAACTGGTAACCCCGTTGCACGGCCTGACGCTATCGAAAGGCCGGGCTGTCGCCCCCCGCATGGGTTTTTGGCCAGGAAGGACCCGTCGAATTATTCAGGGGCGCAACTCCGACTCGCAAACGACGAAGGCCACAGTCTCCTGTGGCCTTCGGTGTATGTCGGTCTTTGCTCGCGACCTTAGCAGCAATAATAGCAATATTCGTCTGAAATGTTGCAGCACTAAAAGCGCATGAATCCAGCGTTCATCCTAACGATTCCGTAGCAATTGGAAACCGCCGGTAGTTTCACGCAACTTCACTCAGGCAATCTGGCACATTGGTGTCAGCCGTTCCGTTCAGGTGCGCAGCGACTGTAGCCAAAGCCTTCTGCCATCCCCGCCAGGCAGTGGTGCGGTGACAGGCCAGCCGACGCGCGATGATCTTCCAGTCGATGTCCTTGGCGCGCATCCAGACGAGATGCCGTTGATCTTCTTCCAGCCAGATTACCCAACGCATCGTTTCCATCATCCGCTCGATGGCCTGTGGGGTGGGCGGCAAGGGTCGGTAGACGTGCTCGTCATCGGGGCAGGACTCCCATACCTCCCGAGCGAAGGCAGGCCAGACATTGAAGTAGCCCTGCACTTTGACGCGAGGCAGACGTCGCCCTGTCTCGGCTGCCTCGGCAAACCGGGCGGCCACATCTTCTGTTGTCCATTCAACCACGACGCTTCTCCCCATACAGTCGTTCGCCCAACTGCCGAACGAATTCACGTTCCACGAAATCCAGACGGTCGTCATTCGCCCCCACGACCAGGATGTGTTGCTCGCGCCAGCCTTCACGTTTGATGCTGTCTGGGTCGACGCGCTGTGTGCTGCGCCCAAGGGGGCAGCGATACGGAGGTATCGATACCTTCATGTCACACCTCCTGCGTCTCGATGGCCCAGTGCAGGAGCGCCAGGGCATCGGCTTCGTTGTCATCGACAGGGTTGTGACCGCGCACTTTGGCCGCAACGATCATCTCGCTCTTGCCCGCGTTGCCTTTGCCGGTCGCGTGCTTCTTGATCGTGCCGACTGGCACCCCTTGGTACGGAATGTTGTGGAGTTCGCACCAAGCCGTGAGGTGGCCCATGAAGCCGCCGTAGGCATGCGCGGCATCCATCCCTGCATGCCGCCTGACTTCCTCGAAGTACACGGCGTTGATGTGGACGCTGGCCGCCAGCAATTCGTTGAGCCACTGTTTGAAACGAAGGAAGCGCATGCCGCCGCCTTCGAAGCGATGCGGCTTGAAGTTCTCGGTGCCGCTGGTGATGGTTTCGTCCAGTTGGAGCAGTGCCCACCCGGTATGCGTGCCCAAGTCGAGGGCCAGAATTGTCGTGTTCATGTTCATCTCCAATGCCGTGTCGGATCGGAGTGACCCAAATTGACCAAGACTCCTGTTACTCCTACAGGCGCGCGTACACGTACACGTGTAGAGGGGAATGTAATGGACGGTCAATTTCGGTCACTCACTGTTTTCAATCATCCCGGTAAGGCTGATAGCCACTGGGTTCGCGGGGTTTGAGGGAGAGTCCGGCTATTGCCTTCGTCCCACCTGTCAGTCGGGTTTTTTCAAAGCCACGCGTGAGCAGTTGGGCGACCAACCAGCGGCTGGTGCCGACGTACTCACCACGTTTTTCAGCGCGTTCGCGCCAGCGCTGGAAGACCATCGAAATCGCTTCGCGAGCCGTGCCGGAGACGTAGCATTCCTCGTCGACAAACTCGCCAATGGCGTCCTCGTCCTCGAAATACTCATCGGTCGCATCCACCACGACCTTGGGTGGTTTCAGCCCGTGCTGACGCCACAGGCCGCAACCCTCCACAGCCCACGCCAGAATGCCGTCACGTTCCTTGAGCAGTTTCTCGGTGAGTTTGCCGTCCCGTTTTTCGGGCGGGATGGTCACGGTAAATGGAATCAGGTGCAGTCGCCGTTTCATCGCCTCGTCCACATTGCGTATCGAAGGTTTGTGGTTGCCGGCAATCACCAATTTGAACTGCGGTACGTACTCGAAGAAATCCTGGCGCATGAAACGCGCCGACACCTTGTCGCCGCCGGTGATGGCTTTCACCTTGGATTCGTTCCAGCGCCGCCCTTGCTCGGTTTCTATGGAGGACACAAAGCGCGCGCCGCGCAAGCCGGCCAGATCCGTGGGATGCCGGTCGCTACGCGTCTCCATGAACGTGTCCATGGGCGCGTTGGCGGCGTAGTCACCCAAGATCGTGGTGATCACATTCACGAACACCGACTTGCCGTTTGCCCCAGTGCCGTACAAGAAAAACAGCGCGTGCTCGGAGGTGACGCCCGTCAGGCAGTAACCGATGACTCGCTGCAGATAGATCATCAAATCCCGATCGCCCTCGGTGATGTCAGCCAGAAACGCCAACCAGCGTGGACATGTCCCGTTCGGCGTGGCGGTGGCGATCTTGGTCATCCGATCGGCACGGTCATGGGCTCGCACCTGGCCCGTGCGCAGGTCGATGACGCCGCCCGGCGCATTGGCGAGCCACGGGTCACGGTCCCACTCATCAGAGGTTGATGCATGCTGGCGATCACTGCGCGCCAGACGATCAACACCACCCACGGTGCTGCTCGAGGCCAGTTTGGCGGCGAGCCGATGGGAATCCGCTTTGATGGCGGCCTCGCGGCAAATGTGTCGCATGAGGTGGGTCACCAGCAAGGTGTCGTCGGCCTGCCAGCGGTTGCCGGTCCACACCAGCCATTTGCCCCACTGCGCACAGTAGCGCCAGTCCTCGGCATAGCGGCGGGTAAAGGACAGTGCCAGCGCGTCATCTGTGGCCCAGACCGCATTCTCGTCGTGGGCATCGGATTCTTCCTGCGCAGGTGGCAGGACACTGATGCGCGGCCCCGTCGCCAGAAAGCTCTGGACATCGAAACCATCCAGCAGCGCATCAGCCACGTCCCATCCCTCGGATTTTTCCTCCGGTGGCATCAACACCGCGCAGGACATCGCGCCCACCATGAGCACGGCATCGGCGGTGGCCATTGCATAGTCCCATCCGGCTTTGTCGCGGTCGGGCCAGATCAGCACGTGCTTGCCGGCCAGGGGTGACCAGTCGGTTTTCTCGATCGGTGCATGCGCGCCGTGCATGGCGGTGGTCGCCACGATTCCAGCTTCGATCAAGGCCTGTGCGCATTTCTCGCCTTCAACCAACACCACGGTATCGCTCGTGGCCATGCCCATCTGGTTGTAGAGCGGACGTGGATCCGGCGGGGCCATCTTCTTGCGCTTGGCGTCCCAGGGGCGGAACTCCTTGCGCCGTCCGGGTGGATCGTAGCGATAGACGCAACCCACCAGTTGGCCTTCTGCCGTGAAGTAATCCCACTTGGCTGTGGCCGGGCCCAACTCGTCGATCAGCGCTTCCTTCTTGTGCTTCTTGGGCGGGGTAACGGTCGTCCGACCGGTCAGGTCGCGAGCCAGTTTCATCACCTGCGGGAAGTCAGACTTGGTGTCGATCTGGTGATGCCGGGCAATCAGGTCAAAGATGTCGCCGCCGTCACCCGTGGCGCGATCCGTCCAGAGTCCCGCCTTGTCGCCATCGAGCACAATCTCGAGGCTGTCGCCAGGGCTGCCGAGCACGTCCCCAATGAGGAACTTGCCTTTGCGGACCTTGCCAGTTGGATAAAGCGCAAACAGAACACTCTCCAGCCGGCAGATCAAATCTGCCCGCAGCGCATCGCGTTCGGTGTCTGGGTTCTGTGGTGTGCTGCCAGAGGTATCGTTGAAATCCATCATGCCGATGCACTCCAGCAACGGTTCGCCCACGCGCAGTACTTGCACTCGTAGTAACCCGGCTCAGTGGCAATGCGCGGCAGTTGCTCACCGACCTCCGTGGCCCGAATCACTCGCACTGCGCGGTCGGACATTCGCTGCGCCAAGCCACCATCGAATGGCACGAGTTCAGACCAAATTTCCTGCGTGTCCTTGTTGATCGCGGTGAACAGCGCCGGGTTGTCGGAAATGCCAGGGATAGAGGGTTCCATGTACGCCTGATAGGTCGCGATCTGGCCGGCATAGACTGGCTTAGCGATCGCCACCCCCTTCTTGACGGTGTCACGCCAATTCTTGTCGTTCATGGTCTTGCACTCCCAGAGCATCGGGAACGTCAGGCCAAGATCGGGCGGCGCATTGGCAATCACGCCGTCGAGGTGCCCCTGGATACGACCGTCGGCGACGGCGAATCCGAATTGCTCACCATCCTTGCGCCGGGTGTAGAGATCGAATCCAGCCAGACGCAGCCAGCGAATGGCGAAGTCTTCCAGGGCATGACCGACTTCGAAGATGCGCAGCGTGCGGCCGGGGAACTCGGCACCGACATCAACTGGCGCATCGGCATATTCGAACTGGAGGGCACGCTCGCAGGCAACACCGAGGCGGGATCCGCCTAGATAACGGCGCTTTTCGCGGGTGGCGTTTTCCGCTTGGAGGGCGGCATCCACCAGAACAGTCACCTGCTCGTGAAATTTGAGTTGATGGTTAAGGTCGATCATCAGAAGGGAATCCTTGTGTTGGAGCCGCTTGCTGGTTGCGGCTTTGGTTGAGCGGCCAGGCGCTGCTCGAAGAAGGCGCGCTCTTTCGCTGCCATGCGTTCGTGCTCGTCGAGCATGTGAGCCTGATAGGCGTCGACCACGACCTCGACCAGACGCAGGACTTCCTCCTTGCGGTAGTCGGCCAGTGGACGGTCCATGCCGATGGTCGAGACGTAATCACCGAGCGGGGCGAGCGCGGCGCGCATGGCGGCGAGTTCCAGATCGGAGGGGTCAATCACGGCGTCCTCCTGCACACTGGTCAGCCGTTCCATGACCTTGGAAAACGCGTTCATGCAGCGCATCGAGCAGAACACCCACCGATCCGAGTAACGTCTCGGGTCGGATCGACGGAGCGCGGAGTTGAAGTAGCCGAAGCCGCGCGCTTCGCGTGAGCAGACGGCACATTTCACGCGGCCTCCAGATAGCTTTGGTTCGCGGCATGCACCACCCGCTGAATGGCGTGCTTGTTGAACTTGAACGTCAATAGTGCCGAGGCTTGATAGCGGGTCAGACCGAAGTCGCCGCGAGCCTCGGGCGGCAGGTAGCGCAACTGGCCCGGGGTCGGCAACTCGTTCAGCCAGCGCCGGGATTTGTGTGCCGCATCGTCCGATTCCTGCTCGTTGAGCCAGTCGTTGGCTTGTGCCAAACACACCGTGCGTTCGCCCACGCCGAGCAGTCGCACCGGCGATTTCTCGAAGCCGCCAACGGCGTACCAGCGCCCTTCGAGGAAGAACACGCCGGCCCAAGCTTTGAAACCAGCTGCCAGCAAGGCGCAGTCGTCGCCGAAGAGATCGCACCATGAGAAATTCGAGCGCTTCAGCAGATCGATTTCGGTCATCACGAAATCGTCGAGAACACCTTTCTCGTCCGAATCCTCCTGTTTGAAGGAATGGCCGCACAACGGGCACTCGCGCGACGCCATCGGAATCTGTGCCGCACAACTGGGACATTCCTTGGTCGGCGCCTCGCCGTTTCCCTCAAAGCCATCAAGATCAACTTCCTGCTCGAGACTGCCATGCACCAGCGAGGCCGTGCCGAAATCGAGTACGACGCAGTCGGTCTTGATCACACCGGGGTGTTCGGCTGGATCGACGACACGCAGACCGCGACCGATCATCTGAATCAGCGTCGATTTGTAGGAACTCGGGCGCAGCAGGACGATGCAGGAGGTCGGGGTGTAGTCGTAGCCCTCGGTGAGTACGGCGACATTGACGATCACGGTCAGGTGGCCGGTCTCAAAGTCGGCAAGCGTGGCCTTGCGGTCGGTTTCCGACATATCACCATGCACCACGGCCGCCGATACACCCTCGGCAAGGAACGCATTACAAACAGCCTGGGCATGCGCCACCGTCGCGCCGAACGCGATGGTCTTGCGCCCCGATGCACGCTCCTTCCAGTGACGGACGACAGCGGCATTAACGGGTGAGGTGTTCATGATCGTGGCCACGGCATTCATGTCGTAGTCCTCGGCCAGTTTCCTCACACCGCCCAAGGCATCGCGGGTGCCGACATCGATGACGAAGGTGCGTGGCGACACCAGATGGCCGGAACGAATGAGTTCGCCCAACCGGATCTGGTCGGCCACGTTGGAGAACACTTCCCGCAGCCCTTTGCCATCGCCACGATTGGGTGTGGCGGTGACGCCGTAGATCAATGCGTGCGGGTTTCTGGCGAGCGTCGTATCAATCACCTGCCGATAGGTCGGTGCGGCACTGTGGTGCGCCTCGTCGATGACCAGCAGATCCAACGTCGGCAATTGGTCAAGGTTGCGGGCCAGGGTTTGCACCATCGCAAACGTGGCCTGACCCTCCCAGGATTTCTGACGGGCATCGAACACCGAAGTGCTGATGCCGGGGTTTACCCGCGAGAACTTGCTCTGGTTCTGCGCGGTAAGTTCGTCGCGATGGGCCAACACACAGGCCTTGGCATCAGGGTGGGCGAGAAACTCGCCCGCCGTGCCAGAAAGACAGATGGTCTTGCCTGCACCGGTCGGGGCGACCCCCAGCGTATTGCCGTGGATCTTGAGCGCCCCGACACAGCGCGTGACGAACTCGCGTTGGCGCGGTCGGAGAATCATGGCCGTGCCTCCTTACTGCGCCCAGGTGGGCCGCGTCGATACGGCAGGGGCGGCCGCCGGCGCAGCGTGTGTCGGCGGCGTACTGCTGCTGAATCCGCCGGTGGGAACAGGTGCGCGACTGACGGCACCCATCAATGCCGCGTACTCCTTACTGTCGGGCTGGATCGCAGACTTGACGACATTCTTGTCCTCGCCGTTCTGATCTTTTTCGACATCGATGCGGACGACAAACTCGACACCGTCCAGATCGGCGAAACCACGGATGCGGCGAGCGGTTTGCGCCTGGGGCGTCTGGTCGGCGGGATGGATGCCACGCGCCGAGTTGAGGATGGCGCGCAGAAAGCTGCGGCCCATGTTCGTCCAGTCCGGACCCTTGGGGCTGTAGAGACCGATCAGGCCGAACACCACACGCTTGGCATACGGGCCTTCGAGGATCGTGAACTTGGCGTTGAGATACACCGCGCCGGTCTTGTCCGAGCGGGTGGCATAACCGCCGGTCCAGCCCTGACTCGCATCGTCATAACCGCCCGGGCGAATGCTCATGATGACCTTGGCCAGCGTCTTGGGCGGGATCAGAGCGAACTCGCGCTGCTCCTCGGCATCGTTGAAATCGTTCCAGGCGGCGTTGTTGGAATTACTGTTCATGGAATTTCTCCTGTGCGTTACTGCGCGCGGGGCGCGGTGATCTTGGAAATGAGGCGGCCGAGATGTGGCTCCTCGACGACATCAAGTCGTCCGGAACGGTCTTTGGCGGGGTAGCCCCAGGGATTGAGGTGCTGGCAGACGAAGGCGCGATACGGTGTGCCGTCATCGGCTTTTAGGACGACCATTGAGATGACCTGACCGAGGATGCCGGGCAGTTCCAGCGAGGCCTTGGAGCCGTCGATCTGCGGCGAGAACACCTTCCGATTGAAGTCGTCCAGCTTCTCGTCGAGGATGCCGACCAGCCACACGTCTTTGCTGCGGATGTGTTGCCACTGCGTGAGCCAAGCAATCAGTTCGCTGCCGTGTAGGCCATAGGCGCCACGGTTGTCCGGCTTTCCTGTTTTCTCGCTATAGGCTTGCGGCTGGCCTTTGGACCACTGCAGGCACAGACGGCCGGCGACGGTTATGGAGTCGACGAAAATCAGCGAGTACTTGCCGAGCAGTGCCGGATCGCCGAACTCTTCACAGACCCGGTTGTAGTGCGCCTGGCTGTAGGACTGATCATCGCGAAGTGCGGGATTCGGGCCACCGATAAAGCAAGCCAGATCACGACACTCCGGCCAGGTGCGTGGACGCAATGTGTCGCAGGGCCAGTCGCGCACCGCGAGGTCGCCATCCTCCATATCGACGAACAAGGCACTGATTGCCTCGGTGGTTTTGAGCAAGGTCGTCTTGCCGACACCTGCGGGCCCCAGGATGACGCCCGAGGAGCGTCGGTTTTCTGCGAGGCGCTGATCAGCGGTAATGATGGTGAAGGCCATCTCAGACCTCCCCACCAAAAATCTCGCCGACCTTGTCGGTTCCTATCGCGCCACGATTGCGCGCCAAGTCATACAATTTCCGCAGAGCGTGAAGTTGTCCGCCGATGTGGGAGAGTTCGGATTCCAGCCCTTGAATAGCAAAGGCGAGGTCGTCGACGCTGGCGTCTTCAACCTGCAGACCATCGATGGAGGGTTTGCCACCATGACCGGGTACGCGAACGGTAGCCGGCAGTTCGGACAGGAAAACGGACTTCTTGCGCAGCGATTCGATGAATAGTTTCAGCATGATGATTACTCCGAGAGCAGCGCGAGCCGGTAGGTGGCTTTGCCAACCTTGACGGTGCGTGCGGGGGTGAATTGGGAACGCAGGGATTCCTGCCAGGCCTGGTACTTGGTTTCGCTGACGCGGTACGACGTCTCGATGAACTCAGCCGGGTTGTCGCCACAGGAGGCGATGCGAAGGATGAGTTCGTGAAGTTGCTTCTGATCCCACTCGACTTTCTTGGGCAGATCAGCGGTGACACGAACATTGCCGTCATCGAAATGAACGACGCCGGTATCCTTGCTTGCAGCCAGTCGCAGCTGGTGGGCGCGGTCGACGTACTTCAGATCCAAAGCTCGGTCGATGTGCTCGACGATGGCCTTGGCGGCGGCCAGAAAATCAGCCGCATCATTCTTGAGCTGGAACAGGGAATCGCTGGACTGATCAGCGAGCTCGCTAACTGTCGTCGCGAGGATCTTGTCGGGCGTGACGAGGTTCATGCTGCACCTCCGGCCATGACGCGCTCGGAAGTGCTTTTGCGCAGGCTATCGACCTCGAAGGCTTCGACGTCCTCGACGCGATACAGCACGCGCCCTTGCAGTTTCAAAAATACGGGTCCGATTCCCTCGGTCCGCCAACGTTCCAGTGTGGCTTCGCTGACGTCCCAACGGTCGGCCAGATGGCGTTGGTTGAGGTGTTTGATACCCACGTTTATCTCCTTTCAGGTGATTGCGAAAACGTGAGGTCAGTGTCGAATTCATGGTGTACGGGCGTCCGTCACCGCCATGTACGGGCTTGTGTACGGGCACAACAAAAACAGGAAAATTGGGGGCTTAGAAAGCAAAAAACCGCCCGAAGGCGGTTGTGCGGAGTGCGGCGTGATGCCGATGGTTACTCAAGATTGAATCCGTATTCACCGTCATCGTTGTTCACGATGTAGTCTTCCCAGAACGTATTTCCGCTGAACAGATTTTGCATTCGGCGGCTACGTCCCGATTCCTTGGTGCCATACACGTCCGCCAGAATTTCACCGGCAGGCACCCATCGCCGGCCATTCCTGAATTGCTCGAAGAGGTAGCGGACTGCATCGATTTGTTTCGGCCCCTTGATTGACCATGGCTTACTGGATTTCGTGGCAATCACCAGCGTGTTGGAATAGGGATCAAATCGAACTGGCAGCGACGCCTCAAATTTTGCGCCGGGGGCGGCCACCAATATTCGATGGATGAGGTCGGCATCAATGTGCGGGAATGACACATGCTGAACCAACACATCCGTGATGGGAATAACTCGATACTGCCTCGGCGGATGAATAATGGCAGGCAGCGAACCGCCGGTGGAGAGGATCACCCCTTGGTCGGGCATGGCACTGTTCTGCATGTGCTGGAACACACTTCCCATCGACCACGATAGATTGCGAGCCACCCAAACATCAACCTGCAGACCAGCCACACGCATCTTGCCGATATTCCAGAGCACATTTTCCAAGGCCGCCGTATCTATACCGCGTCGCAGTGCTTGCGGAATTTCGAGTAGGTCAGCAACGCAGTTCAGAAATTGCGGGACACAAACCGATCGGACAGCAACCGTCGCCGAGCTGACGTATTTTTTCCGGAAAGTTTCGGGACACCGATATCTGTAGCGATCTGGATCGTCGTCTTCCGTGACTTCAACTGCCACTCGGTCTTCCCCGCATGGTGCGGGGAAGAATGCCGAGTAGCCAACGCAATCCGTCCAAGCCTCAAGCTGCTTACCGGACAACGTCGAAATGCCTGAGAGAACCCATCCAGGCACCCCGTATAGACGTTGTCCTTCAGCGTCGACGGTCGATTGACTCGATTGCTCGAACAGATCGACCAGATCAAGCAGCGAGGACGTCGAGAGTTTCTTCTGGGGCATTGCCGATGACTTTCACCAGATTCCATGTGACAAGCAGACGATCACAGAGGGCGCGATCCTTCTCGCGCTTGGTCTTGATGTTGCACTTGTTGTCCTCGCGCAAAATCACTGAAATCGTCCTGGCGCGATCTACCCCAACTTTTTTAGTGCGGATGGAAATTTTCGCGTAATTGAGCTGATGTTCACGAAAATCGAATTGCGGCGAAATCAGAGAACGCGCAGCAGCATGAATGTCGTCGGCGTCCTTAGTCCAGATTTTCACCAGGAGTGACCGATGGTTGTCGCCCAAGTAGCCGAGCTCAATGACCTTGACGGAAGCAACGGCCTCACCGGCAATATCGAAATTCCTCGGTCCCGCCAAGCTTTGGTAGTCGTACTGCTTCAGGGGAATCGTTTCACCGGTGATCGGCGACTTCAGCAAGGAATCGGCAACGATACGCGCCAAGGCCTCCCTGCCATCGGTGTCCTTCGACAAAACCTCGAGATGGCCATTGGCAGGCTCATAGGTGATGTGCGATGAAACAGCCCGAACAACCTCTTGGGAAACAAGTTCGCTCGCCTGGACACAATCGATAATTTCGGGGGGCCGGTTGTGGTGGACGCTGATCTGATAGAGGTCGACCTCCTCTCCGGTTTGCGTGTCCGGACGCAGCCGCTTAAATACCTGAACCGCAACCGAATCGATCTCGCAGCCCAATTCCTCTGCAACAGCATGGTGGAACGCCTGCCGGGAAGGCTCATCGTCAAGAACAGAAAGATCCTTGGGTGCAATGAATCCCGAGTAGCACGATGCACTCTGCCGGAAAACGTCGGCCTGTCTGGCGTTCATCGCTTCGTCAAACAGGGTCGGCGCATTGATGTGCAACCACAATGCGCGCTCGTACTGGTTGCGAATCGCAGCAAATGCTTCCTGGTCTTTCGGATCGAAGATGTCGTCACGAAAACCTTCGATCACATCCTGTCCGGCTCCGTCTGACAGAAGGACAATACGCTCAGCTACTTCTTCGATGCGCTGCCGATGATTGATGTCGAGCCCGGAGAGAACAGTTTCCATTTCTGCACGTTGATCACGCTTGGTCTGCTTCTTGTCCAGATCAGGTATGGTCAGTTCGAACTCCTCGACCATGAATTCACGAAATACTGCCGGCGGCAGATGGCCGAGCAGCTTGGACAGGTTTTCTGCATCATTCATCGACATACCCCTTTATATAGGTGAGGATCGGGTTGAGATCAGCCCCGCAGCCCCGCTTGGTTGTTGGGGTATAAAGACCGATTACGTTCGGCGTACCGAACGATTAGAATTATTTCAGACCGGATATGGGTTTGTCAAGCAGGTACGCAATCGTTCGGTACGGTGGTATTATTTCGGTGCCACATACAACAATTAGGGAGGCGAAAGTGCCATCACCCCTGGGTGACAAGATCCGCGCGCTGCGGAAACAGAAGAAATTCAGTCTCGAGCAATTGGCCGAGCTGACCGACTCCAGCAAGAGCTACATCTGGGAGCTGGAGAACAAAGACGACCCGAAGCCCTCTGCGGAGAAAATCGGCAAAATCGCCGCCGTGCTCGAGGTCACCACCGAATTCCTGCTGACTGATTCTGTCGCGGCACCCGGTGAAGAGGTTCTTGATGAAGCCTTCTTCCGCAAGTACAAAAGCATGCCAGACGGGACCAAAAAACGCCTACGAAAAATTCTTGATGCTTGGGACGATGACGAGTGAGCAAGCTTAAGAAGCCGATGGCGGAGGCCAACCACGTCTCCTCAATGCTCAACCTGGTCTTGGGCATCGATCGTTTTCCGGTCAAGGTAAACGAGGTGGCGTTGGAATACTCGCGTCATTGCTTTGCTGATTCACCGGTCGACAAGGTCCAGGGAGAAGACCTCGATGGTTTTGAAGGGATGCTTGCAGCAAACAAAGCGCGATCGAAGTGGCTGATTGTCTACAACAGTGCCATCAGTTCCGATGGCCGCAAGCGATTCACCGTCGCCCATGAGTTTGGCCATTACCTCTTGCATCGCCACCAGCAGGACAGGTTTGAGTGCGGAGACGATGATATCGAGACCGGCGACGGCAACGAACGGGATATCGAAAAAGATGCTGACCTGTTCGCGTCGACCCTCCTGATGCCGCTGGATGATTTCAGACGGCAGGTGAATGGCCACCCCGTCAGTTTTGATTTGCTCGGCCACTGCGCAGATCGCTACGGTGTGTCGCTGACCGCCGCTGCGCTGCGATGGACTGAAATCGCCGACAAGCGCGCGATCTTGGTCGCCAGTCGTGATGATCACATGTTGTGGGCGAAATCAAACCAGGCAGCATTCAAGTCGGGGGCCTATTTCGCAACACGCAAACGAACTATCGAAATGCCGCGAGGGGCTCTGGCCTATAGCGATAACTGCTCGGCGGCCAATGAGACACAAACGACACGGGCGCAAGCATGGTTTCCGCGCGAGCCGTCCTCAATGCCGCTGACTGAGATGACCAAGGTCGCGGCACAGTACGATTACACACTGACCTTGCTGTTGATGCCCGATGCGGAATGGCAGCGCCCTCGCCATGATGATGAGGAGTCGGAGGAGGATACCTTCGATCACTTCATTCGAAATGGCCAGTCTCCCGTCAGAAATTAGCGGAAATTCTGCTGCACTTTTCGCAATAACCCGCAACAGCATGTCGGAGCCCGAAACTCCCTCATGGCCTTGATGGCTGCCCTTCAGGACAATTTCGCATACGCGATTTGCACTGAAAGGACTGGTCACCAATGCATGAAATCAAACATACCCCGCCGGACACAATGACGCCCGAACAGCGCCTCCAGGAGGTGGCATCCCTGCTGGCAAATGGCCTCGCGCGCTTTCGTATCAGGCCGCCGGCAGATGAAGGCATCAAGTTGCCTGCTAGTTGTTTTGGGCTTGGCTTTCCTGCCCACCAGCGCGTTCATACAGACCCCGTCAACAACCGTAAAACGGAGTCGCAATGAACCGCCAAAATCTCACTCCTGCCACGCCACCGAGCGTTCTGACTCAGATCGCCCAGTTGCCTGACTTCTCAATCGACGATCTCCGCGCCTTGTGGATCGAGCTTAACGGAAGCACGTCGCCCAATAGCAATCGAGCATTTCTGGAGCGGCGAATTGCTTACGGTTTGCAAGAGCGCGCTTTTCGCAAGGTGAATCAGGGATTGCTCGAACGAAATGCACATCGAATCGATAAGTTGTTGGTTACCGGCAAGGTCAGCAAAACCGACCGCGACATTCGGCCAGTGCCCGGCACGGTCATCACGCGCGAATATCGGGGCCAAATGCATCGTGTGGTCGTCGGCACTGATGGTCAATACGAATTTGAAGGACGTCGCTACCCCACACTTTCGATGGTCGCCCGTGAAATCACGGGTACGCGTTGGTCAGGCCCGTTGTTCTTCGGCCTGAAGGCATCTGCCCCGGCGAGGAAACCGAAATGAGCGATGCCCTGAAGCGACGCCAACGGTGCGCGGTCTATACCCGCAAGTCCAGTGAGGAAGGCCTGGAGCAGGAATACAACTCGATCGATGCGCAACGTGATGCGGGTCATGCCTACATCGCCAGCCAGCGTGCTGAGGGCTGGATACCTGTCTCAGATGACTACGACGATGGTGGATTCTCGGGCGGGAGTATGGATCGGCCGGCACTGAAACGCCTCATGCAGGATATTGAGGGCGGTTTAATCGACATCGTCGTCGTGTACAAGATCGATCGACTCACCCGCAGTCTGGCCGACTTCTCGAAAATGGTTGAAGTATTCGAGCGTCGTGGCGTTTCCTTTGTCTCGGTGACCCAGCAGTTCAATACGACAACCTCCATGGGAAGGTTGATGCTGAACGTACTTCTTTCCTTCGCGCAATTTGAACGCGAGGTGACGGGTGAGCGAATCCGCGACAAGATCGCTGCATCCAAACGCAAAGGTATGTGGATGGGCGGAATGCCGCCACTTGGCTATGACGTAGAGAATCGACGGCTGGTGCCGAATCCACAGGAGTCCAAGCTGGTGCGGCAGATTTTCCAGCGTTTTGTGGAGTTGGGGTCAAGTACGAAGCTGGTTCGTGAACTGAAGTTGGATGGTGCCACTTCGAAGGCATGGACAACCCAGGACGGCAAGGTCAGGAATGGAAAGCTAATTGACAAGAGTCTCATCTACAAGATGCTGGTTAATCGCACCTACCTGGGTGAGATTGGCCACAAATCCGCCTGGTACCCCGGACAACACCCGCCCTTGATCGATCAAAAAACCTGGGATGACGTACACGCTATTCTCGCCACCAATGGCCGAGCGCGGGCCAACAATACGCGCGCTCAAACTCCGTTTTTGTTGAAAGGACTGGTTTTCGGCATTGATGGACGGGCTCTCGCTCCCTGGCACACCACGAAAAGAAAGACGGGGCGGGTCTATCGGTACTACGTGTCGCAACGTGACTTGAAGGAGCATGCCGGTGCGTCCGGACTCCCCCGCCTGCCCGCCGCAGAACTGGAATCGGCGGTTCTCGAGCAACTTCGCGGTTTGCTGCGCTCTCCGGCACTGATCGCCGACGTCGTGCCAAAAGCCACCGCCTTCGACCCATCGCTAGACGAGGCCAAGGTTACGGTTGGACTGACCAGGCTCGACGCAATCTGGGATGAATTGTTTCCGGTCGAGCAACACCGTTTGGTCAGTCTTCTGGTCGAGAAAGTGGTGGTTTCGCCCAACGAACTGGAACTCCGGCTGCGCACAAACGGAATCGAACGTGTGCTCCTTGAACTCAACACCCCGCGTAGCGAAGACAAGGTGGCGGCATGAGCGACCTCAAAATTCAACGGGTTGGTGACGCAGATATCCAGTTGGCGAGCGACGGCCGCATCGCCGTTGCTGTGCAGATCAATTTCAAACGTCGCAGTGGCCGAAAACTTGTCACTCTGCCGGATGGGGAAGTTCTGAAACCTCGCCCATGGGATAAGGAACCCAGCCCACTCCAGCGAGCTCTGGCGCGAGCACATCGATGGCAACGCATGCTCGACTCGGGCGAAGTGCGTACTCAGCAGGAACTTGCCGATCTCGAAGGGGTGAGCAATCCTTATGTCTCCAGGATGCTGAGGCTCACGACACTGGCCCCAGATCTAGTCGCGGCAATCCTCGACGATGACCTCCCGGACCAGATCAAGCTATTCGACTTCTCGGCAATGGACCCGGTAATTTGGGATGAGCAACGGGCTCTTGTCGCATCCTTGATTGCCGAGCACGAATCGATCGGCTGATCAGGAAACGCTCGGCCAGTTGGCACTACGGGTTGTCGGGAATAGCGCGAGGGCTTTCTGGCTAGTGTCTTTCCATGCCTTGCAGCACATGGGCATGTAAATTGCGTAAGTTTGGTTGTGTATTCCAAGGAGTGAAAAATGATCATCCAGAGCGTAAGCAACATCGCTTCCTCTTACGGAGCAACCTTTCAATCGCCGATCACGCAACAAACTACACGGGCAAGCTCCGCATCGCCGGCAAAAATTGCCGACACAATCAGCATTTCCAACGAGGCGCGGGAGGCGCTCGCGGCCTCGAATGCGTCCTCTTCGCCTTCCTCAGCCGTTGCGAACGCCGACAAGTCGGTCGAAGCACGGCTTGCCGAAATCAAGGCCAGAGGCCCGGTGAACAGAAGTCAGGAAGACCACGATTTTCTGTACGCCAACGACAAGAGGCTTGCCGAGATTACCGCCCAAGGCAAATCACCCGATAAGCTCACCGCCGAAGATCTCGATTACGTGCAAAAGGCGGTCGGATTCGTCAATACCATGGCGAATCTCAGCCCGGCGGAAAAAGCGCTGTATGACAAAGCCGTGGCCAGCGGCAACACCGAAGCCGCCGCGGGCATTAGCCAGATCGCGCTCGTTCGCATGATGGGACACACGGCGGGCGGCGCCAACGGCACGACTTACGACCCGCTCAACACGGAGATCACCGCTGCAAACATCGAGAAATACTTCAGCCACAGCATCGTCGATCCGACCGGCAAGGCTCAATCCCAATTCCATGCCTTGATCCAATATCTGCAAAACAATCAGGTGGCTTGACCTCAGCAATGGCAAGGCTGCGACAGCCTTACTGGTGTTGCCCGTGGCAATCCTAAGACCGGGAAAGTCTAGATGTCGAGCAAAGCCTGGTTCCGAGGCTCGTGCACATCGGCCTTGAGAGCATCCGCTGGGTAGATGCTCAGAAAATCTGCGCTTTCGTCAGGTCCTGCACAGAGCCAGTCGTCGTGGCGATTTTCCGGCAGGATGACAACCATCCGCTTATCATCTGTGGGCTTATGGAACTGACGCATAAGCGCGTGGCTCTCGGCATTGATGGTCAGCATCGTGAAGCTGTGAAGAATCTCGCCCTGGGGTGACTTCCACCAGGACCACAGCCCTGCGATTCCCATGGGTAGCCCATCGGATCGGGAAATACGCGTCGCCACTGCCTTGCCGGTTCGCCAGTCAGGTTCATAAATGGCATCGGCCGGAATAATGCAGTGCTGTGCTTTCTTCCAGACATCTCGATAGCTCGGCTTGACGGCAACCGTTTCCGATCGAGCGTTGTAGGTCTGCCGAGCAATCTTAGTGTCAGTTGCCCAATGCGGAATCAGCCCAAAGGAGCCAAGCAAGACCTCACGATGAGGTACCGCTTCGTCACCGACGTCCGCGAATTCGTGCCGACGGATGAACGGCCCCAGGTAACCAGGCCATATATCCCACTTGCCACCCTCGGGCACATCGTCCAAGCGGAAGTGGCGCTTTAGGGTTTGTCGGTCTTTGACGGATTCGAAGTGGCTGCACATCAGAATAACGCTGACCGTGAGATCAAACTTCGAGTGCGGACTTGAGGCCGGCGATGCCAACGGTGAGTTCATTCACCAACTGCTGCTCGACATCATCTTCAGGCGTACTGCTCGCTGCCCACTCGATAAAGGAAGTCATGCTTGCCGCCTGCTCGCGCGACAACTTCGTGTCAGCAAGGCCAGATTGAATCATCGGGATGAGTGCAGCAGCGGATCTAAGTCGGCTAAGCGTAGGGGAAGATGGTGTGGTGATCATTGGCATAAGAAGCGAATTTTATCGGCGTGACCACGCGATGACCAGCGTTGATCTTCAAGGAGCCATGCCGTCAATTTCCTTCGCCCACCAAAACCAGGAAAAAACCGATTGAAAAGTAAGCGGCTAACCGATTGATTAAAAACAGCCCCAATCTGCCGACTCATTTACTTCGCCACATTTCACTGGCGACCGAATACGGAGAAAACAGTGGCACGAGAGAGAGAATTGGCCTGTACTGGGGCTAGTTGTTGGAACAGCGAAGTAAACATGAACCCGCAGTAACCCGCGCAGACACGCGGGTGTAGGCGAAAAAAAACCGCCTGGATAGGCGGTTTTCTTATAATCCTGGCGGAGGAGGCGGGATTCGAACCCGCGGTAGGGGATTACCCTACACACGCTTTCCAGGCGTGACATTTATTTCCTGTGAGAGCCAGTATTGGTAAGTGTTATGTGGTGGTGGCATAATTCAAA
>WBZX01000098.1_pt1 | contig 72535 bp, 68 predicted proteins | sample 5204211 | NCBI WGS metagenome assembly WBZX01 (sample SAMN12344362, study PRJNA552823) | activated sludge metagenome | biome: Activated sludge suspended growth; feature: Nitrification reactor; material: Wastewater; isolation source: activated sludge from nitrification reactor of wastewater...
GTGACCTTGGCTTCGTAGAACTCGTCGGTGGGCGAGCCGTCGAGCAACTCGGCAATCAAGACCTTGGCACCGTCATGCTCGACATAGCCTTCGTCGAGAATTTCCTCATCCTTGATCCTGCCCTTGCAGGATGGATAGAAGATCTCTTCTTCAATCATAGTGTGGATCGTGAGTTCGGCGCAGATCTCATGCACCAGAGCACGCTTGCGATCGTCTTCGCGAGCGCTCTGAAACTTCTCGAACAGATTTTCGACCTTGCGATGGTCCGCCTTCAGCAAGGCGATAGCGTCGGCTGGCGCGCGTGAGGGCATTAGCGGCTCCATGACAGTGTTTTGCAGGGAATAGGCTGCGGTTTGCACAGGATGCTTCGGCCCAACGGTGAGCATGCCTCGCCGTTGCATTGCGCCCCGCCTTTTACGATGCCTCTCTCGGGATACGCGATCCCATGCTCGCCCCTTTCGGACGTGTGCGCTTGCGGACGGAGCGCCTTTCTCGGCGGCACAGGAAAAGCTCCCGCCGGGAACTGCGCATACTTCGCGAACGTTTGGCCCTCACCTCAATAGGGAGACCGATCATGAAGATTGCGACTTTCATTGTGCTCGGCGCCACCTTCATGGCGGCGGGCTGTTCCTTCAAAAGCGAAACGGTGGAACGACCTGCCCCGCCGCCGCCAACCCAGCGCACGACGACTGTCTACAGCGGTGATCCCTATACGCCGCCGACAACGACAACCACCGTCACGACTCCGGCACGCTGACGATTTGAGGGAGGCAGCCACGCTGCCTCCCTCCTTCCAATTACGCCGGCAGATACGACTTGCCCCGCTGCCTCTCTCCGATCAGCTCCAGTAAGTCGGTGCGCCGTAGTACTTGTCGACCTGACGGCCGTAGTCCGGCGTCCAGCGGAAATGCCGATCATCGTAGCTCGGGGCGCCTTCCAGCTTCTTCTTGTCGAGATCGACGACGTAGCCTTCCTTGCCCGTGTCGTACTTCAGACTCGACCAGGGCAGCGGGTGATGCTTCTCGCCCATGCCGAGAAAGCCGCCGAACGACATAATGGCATAGATGGCACGGCCGCTCACCTTGTCGAGCATGATGTCCTCGACACTACCGAGCTTCTCGCCGGCGGGGTTGTAGACGTTCGTGCCGTTCACACGTTCCGCTGCGATCAACGTACCAGATGTGATCTGGGTGACATCTGCCATGAAAGCCTCCTTCGATTTACAGGGTGGTCATCCGCATGTGCGAATCGAAAGGTGAACGTTGGCGCCTTTGCAGGCGTTGCAGCCGTCGGACGATCCGTTGGCCGACGGGCAATGTTGTTGGCGAGACACAGCCCGCGCTCGACGACGAAGCAAGCTGGCGAAGCAACCTCGAGAGCGTTGCGGCGTTAATGCCGATCAGCGAGGGCTTCGGTGCCAGACCTATCAGAGCTGCCTGTTCCGACGGTTCATGTGCGTGGCGGATCGGCTATTCGCCGCCCCCTCATGGTATTGGCCGTCTGCGCCGTCGGTATCGTCGCCTGGCTGGCCCGCGACTTCCTGATTCCGACCGCTGCCGCGATCGTGCTGGCGCTGATAATGACGCCGGTCGCCAACACGCTCGAACGTCTTCACGTACCGAGTTGGGGAGCGGCCGCTGCGTCGGTTTCCCTGCTCGTCATTGCCGTGGCCGGGCTGCTCGCCGTGGCGGCGCCGGCCGTGACGAGCTGGGCCGAGCAAGCTCCGTTTGTCGCCTACACGCTGGAACGCAAGCTTGAGGGACTCCGCAAATCGCTGGCGGTTGTCAGGCAGGTTTCGGAGAGGGTCGAGCAGGCGACAACCGGACCGGCTTCGCCGCCCACCTCTACCCGACCGCCTCCCGAGAAGGTCGTAGCGCAGGAGCAGTCGTTGCTTGGCGAGCTTGCCAAGACCACGCCGGCGATCCTGCTGCAGATCGGCTACGCGGCCGTACTCTCCTTCATGCTGCTTTCCCATCGCAACGATCATCGACGGCAGATCCTCCGCATCGCCACGACCTTCCCTACCCGTGTGCGACTTGCCCGAATCATGCGGGACATCAACGAACGCGTCGGTCACTACCTGTTTACGCTCGCCGTGATCTATACGGTCGTCGCCGTGGCTTCGACAATAGTGTTGGCGTTGCTCGGCTTTCCCAATGCCCTCTTGTGGGGCGTATTGATGGGGCTCGCCTCGTTCGTGCCCTTCATCGGCCCGCCGGTCGCAATTGGCATCGTCGCCCTGGTCGCGCTCCTGACCTACGAAGACTGGACCCACATGGTCGCCGCGCCATTGGCTTTGGCGGTGATCCACTTCGTCGAATCGCAGCTTGTCACGCCCATCTTTGTCAGCCGGCGTTGCGCCCTCAACGCCGTGGCCGTGTTCGCGGGCGTGGCCTCCCTTGGATGGATGTGGGGCGCCGTCGGCGCCATCGTAGCCGTGCCGCTCCTGATCCTGCTCAGCACGGTCGCCGCCCATCTGCCCTCGTTGCGATGGCTGGAAGTCCTGCTGTCCGACGATCGGCCTGTGAGTGAACGCCTTGCAGTCAAACCCCCGCTCGCCTCGGCCCCGCTCCGCCCCGGGGCGCCGCGACGGCAGCGCATGCCGACAAGGCCGGCCAGACGGGAAACAGCCTAGGTGGCCGCAATCACTCCGCTGCGCCCGTAGAGCTTTTGCGCTCTCGCTTCGAAGGCGGAAACCATTCGACGTACGGCTTCGGCAAACAGGAGCTGCACCGTCTTCTGCAGGATCAGCGAACGGAAATCGAATTCCAGTTCGAAGTCGACGAGCGTGCCTTCGGCGTGCGGCTGAAACACCCAGCGGCTCTTCAGCAACCGGAACGGTCCCTCGATGCCGGTCGTGTCGATATGCGGCCCCCCCGGATCGTCCGGCGCACGCACCACCCGAGACACGAATTTTTCATGGAAGGGGCCGAAGCCGATGGCCAGTTCGGCGATCTCGACAGTCGGGCTTTCGTGGCGCCGGATGCGCGCCGCGTGACACCACGGAAGGAACTCGGGGTAGCGCGCGACATCCGCGACCAGTTCGTAGAGCTGATGCGGCAGATAGTTGACGACGCGGCGTTCGGCGTGACGAGTCGACAAGAGCCGGTCAGCGCCCGAGCTGGGCCACACGCGCCGCTCGCAGGCGCGCGAAGTCGTCGCCCGCATGGTAGCTGGAGCGCGTCAGCGGCGATGCCGACACCATCAGGAAGCCCTTGGCCCGGGCGAGCTTCGCCAGTTCGTCGAACTCGGCTGGCGTCCAGAAGCGATCCAGCGCGGCATGCTTGGGCGTCGGCTGCAGATACTGGCCCACGGTCAGGAAATCGACGTCGGCGGCCCGCAGATCGTCCATCACCTGGAGGATTTCTTCGCGCGTCTCGCCGAGGCCAACCATCAGGCCCGACTTGGTAAACATCGACGGATCGATCTCCTTCACCCGCGCGAGCAGGCGCAGCGAAGTGAAGTAGCGAGCGCCCGGCCGTATCGTCGGATAGAGCCGCGGTACCGTCTCGAGGTTGTGATTGAAAACATCCGGGCGCGCCGCGACCACCGTTTCGATGGCGCCGGGCTTGCGCATGAAGTCCGGGGTCAGGATTTCGACCGTGGTCCTGGGGGCCAACCTGTGAAGGGCGGTGATCACCTCCGCAAAATGCCCCGCTCCACCGTCGTCGAGATCGTCTCGATCGACCGAGGTCACCACGACATGGCCAAGACCCAGCTTACCGACAGCCTCGGCGACGTTGCCCGGCTCGTGCGAATTCAGGGCGCCCGGCTTGCCGGTGGCGACATTGCAGAAGGCGCAGGCCCGCGTGCAGGTCTTGCCCATGATCATGAAGGTGGCGTGCTTCTGCTTCCAGCATTCGCCGATGTTCGGGCAGGCCGCCTCTTCGCAGACGGTCGAGAGACCGTACTGGCGCATCAGCTTCTTGGTTTCGGCGTACTCCGGCGAATTCGGTGCACGCACCCTGATCCAATCCGGCTTGCGCGGAATCGGATTGTCCGGCCGATGCGCCTTTTCGGGATGGCGCTCCGCACGGCTCAATGAAAGCTTGTCGAGGGTCCCGTCCATGACGGCCTAGATATGGAGCGTACGGCCGTACGCCGCCAGTACCGACTCGTGCATCATTTCGGACAGCGTGGGGTGCGGGAACACCGTGGCCATGAGCTCGGCTTCAGTGGTTTCGAGAGTTTTGGCGATGCTGTAGCCCTGAATCAGCTCTGTAACCTCGGCGCCGATCATGTGCGCGCCGAGAAGCTCCCCGGTCTTGGCATCGAAGATCATCTTGATGAAGCCCTCGGGTTCGCCTAGCGCGATTGCCTTGCCATTGCCGATGAAGGGAAATTTGCCGACCTTGAGCTGCAGCCCCTTGGCCTTGGCCGCCGCCTCGGTGAGACCGATGCTCGCCACCTGCGGCTGACAGTAGGTGCAGCCCGGGATGTTCTCGGTCTTCATCGGGTGCACACCTTTCACGCCGGCGATCTTCTCGACGACCAGAACGCCTTCGTGCATCGCCTTGTGGGCAAGCCATGGCGGGCCAGCCACGTCGCCAATGGCGTAGACGTTCGGTTCGCCTGTGAAGCCCCACTGGTCGATCACGATATGGGTCTTCTCGACCTTCACCTTCGTGCCTTCGAGGCCCAGGTTCTCGACATTGCCGACGATGCCGACGGCGCTGATGACCCGATCGACTGTGATCTCCTGGCTCTTGCCACCGACAGTGATCGTGGCCGTGACGTTGTTGGCGCCCTTCTTCAGGTTCGACACCGTAGCGCCGGTCAGGATCTTCATGCCCTGCTTCTCGAACGCCCGCTTGGCGAAGGCCGACACTTCTTCGTCCTCGACCGGCAGGATGCGGTCCATCACCTCGGCCACCGTCACCTCGGCGCCCATGGTGCGATAGAAGCTCGCGAATTCGATGCCGATTGCCCCGGAGCCGATCACCAGAAGCGACTTCGGAAACTCCGGCGGCACCATCGCTTCCTTGTAGCTCCACACCAGCTTGCCATCGGCTTCGAGGCCCGGAAGCTGGCGCGCCCGTGCGCCGGTCGCCAGGATCACGTTCTTGGCGGTAAGCGTCACGTTCGTCTTGTCGTTCATTGCGACGGCAAGCTTGCGCTGGCCGCCCGCGCTGCCGGCGAGCTTGGCCGTGCCGTCGAAGACCGTGATCTTGTTCTTCTTCATCAGGCCCTTGACGCCGTTGCTGAGCTGGTTCGCGACCTTGCGCGACCGCTCGACGATCTTCTTCGGATCGAACGACACGTCCTTGACCGAGAGTCCGAACGAATCGGCATGCTTGATCAGGCCGAAGACTTCCGAGGTGCGCAGCAGCGCCTTGGTCGGAATGCAGCCCCAGTTGAGGCAGATGCCGCCCATGTGTTCGCGCTCGACGACGGCCGTCTTCATGCCGAGCTGGGCGGCGCGGATCGCGGCGACATAGCCGCCCGGTCCGCCGCCCACGACGATGATATCGAAGCTGGTGTCGGCCATGATCTGCTCCTAGGCCAGCATCGCGGCGGGCTGCTCGACGTAGCTCCGCAGGGTCTGCAGGAATTGCGCACCCATGGCCCCGTCGACGACGCGATGATCGACCGCCAGGGTGCAGTTCATCATGTTGCGCACGACGACCTGTCCCTTGCGCACCACTGCCCGCTCCTCCCCCGCCCCGACGGCGAGGATCATCGCCTGCGGCGGATTGATGATGGCCGCGAAGTCCTTGACCCCGAACATGCCGAGATTGGAGATCGTGAAGCCGCCGCCCTGGAATTCCTCGAGCTTCAGCTTGCCGACCTTGGCGCGGGCAGCGAGGTCCTTCATCTCGGTCGCAATCTGCGCCAGGCCCTTCATGTCGGCATTGCGAACGATGGGCGTGATCAGTCCGCGATCCGTGGCGACGGCGACGGAGATGTCGACTGCGCCGTACTGGATCATCTCGTCCTCGGTCCACGAGGCGTTGCACTCGGGATGGTCGCGCAGCGCCTTGGCGCAGGCCTTGATCACCATGTCGTTGACCGAGACCTTGGCACCCTTCTTCTCGGTGACGGCGTTGATCGCCTGACGCGCCGCCAGCAGGGCATCGATCTCCAGCTCCACCGTGAGGTAGAAGTGCGGCACGGTCTGCTTGGACTCGAGCATGCGCCGCGCGATGACCTTGCGAACCGAGGTGTGTGGCACGCGGCTGTCACCCGGCGCCACGAAGACCGGCTGTCCGGCGGATGGCGCCGGCGCAGTGGCAGGCCGCGGCGCAGGAGCGGCAGCCGGCGCAGCCCCCGGCTTGGCATTCTCGACATCGGCCTTGACGATGCGGCCGTTCGGGCCGGAGCCCTTGATGCCGGCAAGATTGAGGCCCTTCTCCGCGGCAATGCGCTTGGCCAGCGGTGAGGCAAAGATGCGGGCGCCACCACTCGATACAGCAGGAGCAGGAGCAGGAGCAGGAACTGCAGCCGGTGCCGGCGCGGCCGCAGGTGCTGCGGCCGACGCGGCTGCAGGAGCGGCAGCGGGCGCCGCTCCCTTGGCGACTTCCGTTTCACCTTCCTCCAGCAGGATGGCGATAACGGCATTCACCTTCACGCCTTCGGCGCCTTCGTCGACGACGATCTCGCCGACCTTGCCCTCGTCGACCGCCTCGACTTCCATGGTCGCCTTGTCGGTCTCGATCTCGCAGATCACCTGACCGGACTTGACCTCGTCGCCCACTTTCACATGCCATTTGGCGAGCTTGCCCTCGGTCATGGTCGGCGACAGCGCGGGCATCAGGATGTTGATGGACATGCCGGTTCTCCCCCGCGTCAGCGATTGCAGACCGCGCGGGCGGCCTCGACGATGTTGTCGGATTGCGGCAACGCCATCTTCTCGAGGTTGGCCGCGTACGGCAGCGGCACGTCGAGGCCGGCCACGCGCTTCACCGGCGCGTCGAGCCAATCGAAGGCGTGCTCCATCATCAACGCCGACAGCTCCGAACCGATGCCGGCAAATGCCCAGCCTTCCTCGACGGAAACCAGCCGGTTGGTCTTCTTCACCGAATTGACGATGGTCTCGGTGTCGAACGGGCGCAGGCTGCGCAGGTTGATCACCTCGGCTTCGATGCCGTGCTTGGCCAGTTCCTCGGCCGCCTGCAACGCCTTGCCGACCATGATCGAGAAGGCGGTGATCGTGACGTCCTTGCCCGGGCGTTCGATCTTGGCCTTGCCGATCGGCAGGACGAAGTCGGGATCGTCAGGCACGTCGAACGACTGTCCGTAGAGCAGCTCGTTCTCGAGGAAGATCACCGGATTGGGATCGCGGATCGCGGCCTTGAGCAGGCCCTTGGCGTCGGCTGCATTCCACGGCGCCACGACCCTGAGGCCCGGCACATGGGCGTACCAGCTTGCGTAGCATTGCGAATGCTGGGCGGCGACGCGCGAGGCGGCGCCGTTGGGACCACGGAACACGATCGGGCAGGTCATCTGGCCACCCGACATGTAATGAGTCTTGGCCGCAGAGTTGATGATCTGGTCCATCGCCTGCATGGCGAAGTTGAAGGTCATGAACTCGACGATGGGCTTCAGGCCGCCGAACGCCGCTCCGACTCCGAGGCCGGCGAAGCCGTGCTCGGTGATCGGCGTGTCGATCACGCGCTTGTCGCCGAATTCCTCCAGCAGGCCCTGGCTCACCTTGTAGGCACCCTGGTACTGCGCAACCTCTTCGCCCATCAGGAAGACGGACTTGTCGTTGCGCATCTCCTCGGCCATCGCATCGCGCAGTGCCTCTCGCACAGTCACATGCACGGTCTTGCCCTTCCATTCAGGCTCGGCCGTCGATGTTGCGACAGGGGGTGTCGGCACGGGTTGAGGGGGAAGTTCCGCCTTGGGCTTTCCCTCCGTGTTCGGAACATCAGCCTTGGCAGCGGTCGAGGCGGCCGGCGGCGGCTCCGACTTGGCTGCGTCGTCGACATTCTCACCTTCTCCTGCAAGCAGGCAGATCAGCGTATTGACGGCGACGCCCTCGGCCCCCTCTTCGATCAGGATCTTGGCGACCGTGCCTTCGTCGACCGCCTCGACTTCCATGGTCGCCTTGTCGGTCTCGATCTCGCAGATCACCTGGCCGGACTTCACGGCATCGCCCACCTTGACGTGCCACTTCGCAAGCTTGCCCTCAGTCATGGTCGGCGACAGGGCAGGCATCAGAACCTGAATGGACATGGGATCAGGCTCCAACCAGGACGTCGGTCCACAGCTCGGCCGGATCAGGCTCGGGGCTGTGCTGGGCAAATTCGGCGGCGTCGTTCACGATCTTTCGGATTTCCGTATCGACAGCCTTGAGCGCAGCCTCGTCGGCCATCTTGCCGTCGATCAGGCGCTTGCGGACATGTTCGATCGGATCGCGCTCGTTGCGATACTTGTCGACCTCTTCCTTTGTCCGGTACTTGGCCGGGTCGCTCATCGAATGGCCGCGATAGCGATAGGTCTGCATCTCGAGGATGTAGGGCCCCTTCCCGCTGCGCGCGTACTCCATGGCCCGCTCGCCTGCCGCCCGCACCGCCAGGACGTCCATGCCGTCAACCCGCTCGCCTGGAATGCCGAAGGCCTCGCCGTGGCGATAGAGTTCGGTGGTCGCCGAGGCACGTTCGACAGACGTGCCCATGCCGTAGCGGTTGTTCTCGATGATGTAGATGACCGGCAGCTTCCAGAGCGCTGCCATGTTCATCGCCTCGTAGACCTGTCCCTGGTTGGCGCTGCCATCGCCGAAATAGGTCAGGGAGACATTCTTGTTGCCGTTGTACTTGTGAGCGAAGGCCAGGCCCGTCCCGATGGGCACCTGGGCGCCGACGATGCCATGGCCGCCGTAGAAATTCTTCTCGCGGCTGAACATGTGCATGGAGCCGCCCTTGCCCTTGGAATAGCCGCCGCTACGCCCTGTCAGCTCGGCCATGACGCCTTTGGGATCCATGCCGCAAGCCAGCATGTGCCCATGGTCGCGATAGGAGGTGATGACGGCATCTCCCTCGTGGACGTTGGCCTGAATGCCGGTGACGACGGCTTCCTGGCCGATATAGAGATGGCAGAAGCCACCGATCAGCCCCATGCCGTAAAGCTGGCCAGCCCGCTCCTCGAATCGGCGGATCAGCAGCATCTCGCGGTAGTACGACTTGAGCTCTTCGGCCGTCGCGCTGTTGTCGCCCGGCCCCGATGACTTGGAGGGCGGCTTCCCTTTGTCCGGAAGCGATTCGACTTTCGGCTTCGTGGCCGGCTTCGCCATAATACCCCCCTCGTGAGCCCATTCGGTTTATAGCATCGCTTATGGCGATGTAGTTGATCTAGCTGGAAAAAACAGAGACGAGCTGAGTGCGCCGCAGCAATTGAGCGAATGTTTGCCAACGACGGAGTCGCCTGGACAGTTTCTTTCGGAGGGCCGCGCAGCGAACGCTGATCGCCGTGTCATCAACGCGTCGGCGTAAAGACGATCAGGTCGTCCTTGCGCGCGAAGTTGAGCAGCACACGTGCGCGCTCGTCCAGCATATCGGGATCGAGGCTCTGGTTACGCAGCGCCGAAACACGGCGTTCCCATATCTTTCGCGTCGTCTCCGCTTCGGCGAGATTCTGTTCAGCGATCAGGACTTCACGCTGCAGATGGGCCATAGCCAATAAACCACGATCACCATTCACCAAGTGATATCCGAAATAACCGAATACCGTGGCGAAGATGACGGGAGCCAGAATCTGACGCGGTCTCAACAACATATGCGGCGTTCCTGACACCATATGGCAATATATGGTGTCAGAAAGTCAAGGAACTTTCGTTCGATCAGCGGCCTTTGACGTCGGACAGCCCAATGCGGATGCGGCGGTTATGGCGGCCTTTATTGTCGATCTTGAGGATGCGGACCGAGGGCGATCCCCCCGTCGAGGCGAGGTGCGTGCCGCCGCAAGCCTAGCGGTCGAGGCCGGCAATCTCGACGATGCGAATCTTGCCGTCCGGCGTCGGCGGCGGCGCCACCGAACGACTACGGATCAAGCCATGCTCGGCATGCGCCTCGTACGTCGACACGTAGACGATCAATACGGCGATGTCCTGACGAATGAGATCGTTCATTGGGCCTTCGAGCGCGCGCAAGCGTTCGTTGTCGGCGCCCGGCAAGTCGAAATCCATGCGCGCCGTCCCGTCTTCGGCCATCTGCACGCCCGTCACCAGTGCGCCATCGAACTGCTGGAAAACCAGAGCGTTCAGTACATGTGTATCGGTGTGGAGCTGGCGCATCGTACGGCGGAAGGCGCCGTCGACGGTCGCTTCGACCATGCCCGCGACCTCTGCCTGTGTGTCGAGCTGAAGCCAGACCCTGCCGGCGGAAAAGTCGAAGCCGGTCACCCTGGCCCCATCACCGCTCCAGCGAACAATGCCACGGTCGGCGAGCTGTCCGCCGCCGCCGGGGTAGAATGGCGACTGTGCCAGCGCGACCTTGCCTGGTCGCGCATCGGTAACCGTGGTCTCGACGACGAGGGTGTCGGGGTATTCGTGACAGAAGAGATGCATCGCCTCGGACTACCCGACGGCGGCATCGCGGTATTGGTGAAAATTGACGTCAGGCTGCCGCGCGGGCGAACTGAAGCGGCGTAATGCCGTAGCAGCGTTTGAAGTGCCGGGTGAGCGCACTCTGGTCGTAGAAGCCGACATCCGTCGCCACCTCGGCAATGGCCCTGGAATGCCGCAGGTGTCGGCATGCCATGCCGAGCCGGACCTGGGTCAGGCAGGCATGTGGGGGCAGGCCGACCGTGCGCCTGAACAAGCCGATGAGCTGGAATATCGTCAGGCCGACTTCGGCCGCCAATTCTTCGAGCCCAAGATCGCTCGCATAGCCGGCGCGCATACGCTCCATGACCTTGTCGAGCAGCGCCCGGTCGCGTGGCCCCGGTTCGATCCGGCCGCCCCTGCTGCCATGGCGCTGAAACAGCCGGCCGAACGTACCGACCAGAAGCTCGCGTTCGTGGAAGACATCCCGCCCCTGCTCGATCGCCCGATGCATGGCGAGGAAGCCGTCGATCAAGTCGGAGTCGCCGAACAGGGTACCCGTGAAGTACGGCACGGCCTCGACGCCCAGCTCTCGCGCTACCTGATCGAGTGCAGCCTGCGTGAGGTAGAGCGATCGATACTGCCAGCGTTCGCTCCGCCCCATCCAGCCGGCGTGTGGCTCGGCCGGATTGAAGACGAACAAGGTCGAGGCCTGTGCCTCCGTCACTTCACCACGGCTCTTGACGATCGAACCGCCTCGCTCGGTCACCGCGACGACCAGAGCATCATGTGCGCGGCGGATATTCGTGCGTGGTGAAGTCCGCGCGAAGCAAGGAGAGACCGCGGAGGTGGCGGTCCCACCAATACCGGGTCGAGTTCCTGGGGTCGCCCAGGTGCCGAACGCCGGGAGACCTCAGTGGCCCCGCAGGATCGACGTCCCGGCGTAGCGCGCCTGCGTGCCGAGCTGCTCTTCGATCCGCAGGAGCTGGTTGTACTTGGCCAGGCGATCCGAGCGGGACAGCGAGCCGGTCTTGATCTGGCCGCAGTTGGTCGCGACGGCGAGGTCGGCAATGGTGGCATCCTCGGTCTCACCCGAGCGATGGGACATCACCGCACCGTAGCTCGCGTTGCGCGCCATGGATACGGCTTCCATCGTCTCGGTCAGCGTGCCGATCTGATTCACCTTGACCAGGATCGCATTGGCTAGCCCGTCCTTGATGCCCTGGGCCAGGCGCTTCGGGTTGGTGACGAAAAGATCGTCGCCCACGAGCTGGATCTTCTTGCCGAGCTTGTCGGTGATGGCCTTCCAGCCCTTCATGTCGTCCTCGGCCATGCCGTCCTCGATCGACACGATCGGGTAGCGCTTCACGAGATCGGTGTAGTAGTCGACCATGCCGGCGGCATCGAGCGACTTGCCCTCACCTTCCATCTCGTACTTGCCCTTCTTGAAGAACTCGGTCGATGCCGGGTCCAGAGCCAGCACGATGTCCTCACCGGGCTTGTAGCCGGCCTTCTCGATCGCCTTCATGACGAAGCTCAACGCCTCGTCGGCCGTGGCGAGGTTCGGCGCAAAGCCGCCTTCATCGCCCACATTCGTGTTGTGGCCCGCATCCTTGAGCTGGCTGCGCAGTGCATGAAAGACTTCGGCGCCCATGCGCAGGGCGTCGGCGAAACGCTCCGCCTTCACCGGCATGATCATGAATTCCTGGATGTCGATCGGATTATCGGCATGTGCGCCGCCGTTGATAATGTTCATCAACGGCACCGGCAGCACCGAGGCCTGGCTGCCACCGACATAGCGGTAGAGCGGCAGACCGCTGTCCATCGCCGCGGCCTTGGCGACGGCCAGCGATGCGCCGAGGATCGCATTGGCGCCGAGGCGGCCCTTGTTGAGCGTGCCGTCGAGTTCGATCAGGGCGCGGTCGATCTTGATCTGCTCCAGTGCATCGAGCCCGGAGAGCAGATCCATGATCTCGCCGTTCACGGCAGCGACCGCCTTGAGCACGCCCTTGCCGCCGTAGCGCTTCTTGTCGGCATCGCGCAGTTCGACCGCCTCGTGCGCGCCGGTCGAGGCACCGGACGGTACCGCCGCACGGCCGATCGCGCCGCTGTCGAGTTCCACTTCCACCTCGACCGTCGGATTGCCACGGCTGTCGAGGATTTCGCGGCCGCGGACTTCAGCTATGGCGCTCATGAACAAACTCCGGTTTGGGGCGCGATTTCTCTAGCCGCGCGATGGGCTGCGAGCAAGTGACGGTATGGCGCCTGTTTGCGATAGCCTACGTCAAAAAGGCGCGCAGAGGCGATGCACACAGCCACGTGTAGATACGCGCGGGCTATCGCTCGCTCGGCTTGCTTCCAGCCGTGAACGGTAATGGCTCCGGGGTGCCGGCCAGACGATGAATGCCCGCTAACGCCAGGCGCTCTTCAGGGTCTGGTCGACCTTCCACTTCTCGACCGCAGCGATGTCGTCACAGGAGAAGCTCTGGGCATTCTTGCGCGGGCTGCCTTCGATCCAGGCGAACATCAGGCACTGATTGTACGTATTCGTGCCCTGCTTGGTTTCGAACCTGATCTCGGCTGTGGTGGCCGCGCCGGCCTTGGCATCACCGTAGTCGTCGATCACCGGCGTGATCGCACCGAAGCTCCGGCCCGCCGCCTTGTTGTCGGCATACCATTTGGCGAAGGCCGCGAACTGATCGCCCGCCACCCCCTTTCCGTCGGCCGCGACATAGGCCTTGAGGTCGGCGATCAGCGCCTGCGCGGCGGCATGCGCCTTGGGCTCGGCGGCCTTGCGGCGTTCCGCCAGTCTCGCCTGCAGCGCCTTGAGCTGATCGGCATTGGACGGCGGTGTCGGCGTCGCATTGGTCGCGGCTTGAACTGGTGGTTCGATGCGCCGGATCGGCGCACGTGCGGCCTCGGCATTCAACTGCGCGGCTTCAGGAGGCGTCAGCTTGCCGACGGCAGCCGTTCCACGGCCCTTCTGCCAATCCGCGATCGCCTTGACGGTCGCCTCCGACTGCAGGTTGCCGTCGATCGGCCCGTTGTACTTGTCGAGGGTACGAAGCGATTCCTGGATCTTCTTTCGATCCGCTTCCGAACTGTTGAGCACGGTCGCGTAGTCGGGCGCAGGCGCCTGGCGCGTCGCAACGGGAGGGGCCGGCGTGTGAACAGGCGGCGGTGCCGCACCACCGCCCCCGCCCGAGGCGCAGGCGGCAGGATTCTGGAAGCAGCGCTCGACTTCACCGGCGCTCTGCGCCAGGGCTACCCCCGGACCGAGGAGTGCCAAGGCTAACAGAAGCGCGGGCGCGCGCATTTCAGATGGCACCATAGGTGTTGGTCGCAAGCTGCGCCGGCAGACCGATCACCATCACGACAGGCTGCCCACGCCCTGTTTGGCCGCGCGCAATGATGTGGTCATTGGGCGCTCCGGTCTTGCTTTCGTAGGAACCCCTGCCGCCGAACTTGCCGCCGAAGCAGGACAGGGAGAATTGTCCGTTCCCCGGTCCTTCGTTGGTCATGGTGCCGTTGCAGACCTGCTCGCCCCTGGGATTCTCGACGGTGAAAGTGACGGAGCGATCTCGCCCGATCAAGGCGCCATAGCGAGCGACACCGCTCAGGCGTGCCATGTTGCCGCGATCGTCGCGATAGAAGATCGACACCGGCCCGTAGGCATCGTCCGGCAGCATTTCCCGGGGCACGACATAGGTTTCGTTGCTGAGTACGACCTGGCAGCGACAGTCGATCGTGTAGTTCTCGCCGAGCGGCCCCAGTTCTGCGAGCCGCCGGTTGCAGCTGGAAAGCGCCGTCTCCTGCACCTCGCGCGGGCTCATTTGGCCGCGCGTGTAGGCGTCGGCGTAGAGGAAGGCGCATTGCTTCGGCATCGGGATCGCAACGACCTTGGTGCTGGCGTTGCTGGTTTCGGAGCGTTCCCAATAGCGATCGGCCATCTCGGGAAAGCGCAGGAAGAGCGGATCGCGCCGCTCCGCCTTGCCATACGACTGTGCCCCGGCGCTCGCGCCGAGGCAGACGATCCCGATCAGGGTAATAACAATGGTACGGATCATGACAGCTCGATTCTGCCGAGAAACATGACCGAAATACGACCCGGCGACTACCTGCCCTCTGCCCTGAGGCCCGCCGCCTAGAACAGGTGGCTTTGAGTCTTGGCGGCGCCGATGAACGAGGTGAACAGCGGGTGCGGTGCGAACGGCCTCGACTTGAGTTCGGGATGGTACTGGACACCGATGAACCAGGGATGGTCCGGGATCTCGACGATCTCGGGCAGGATGCCGTCGGGCGACATGCCCGAGAAGCGCAGCCCCACCTGCTCCAGCCGGTCCTTGTAGTTGACGTTGACCTCATAGCGATGGCGGTGCCGCTCGCTGATCACGTCCTGTCCGTAGATTTCATGGACCCTGGTGCCACGCCGCAGATGAGCCGGATAGGCACCGAGCCGCATGGTGCCGCCGAGATCGCCATCCACTGCGCGCTTTTCGACCTGGTTGCCCTTGGTCCATTCGGTCATCAGGCCGACCACGGCGTGCTCGCAGGGGCCGAACTCGCTCGACGAGGCATCCTCGATGCCGAGCAGGTTGCGGGCTGCTTCGATCACGGCCATCTGCATGCCGAAACAGATGCCGAAGAACGGGACGTCGCGCTCGCGGGCGAACTTTACCGCATGGATCTTGCCTTCCGTGCCGCGCTCGCCGAAGCCGCCCGGCACCAGGATGCCATGGACATGTTCGAGGCGCGCGACCGCATCGTCACGCTCGAAGATCTCCGAATCCATCCACTCGAGGCCCACCTTCACGTTGTTGGCGAAGCCGCCATGAGTCAACGCCTCGGACAGCGACTTGTAGGCGTCGAGCAGCACCGTGTACTTGCCGACCACGGCGATCGTTACCTTACCCTCTGGCTCGCGCACCGAGCGCACCACACCACGCCAGCGGTCGAGGTTGGGCTCGGCATCAGCCGGCAGGCCGAAGTAGCGGCAGACCTCGGCATCGAAGCCCTGCTCGTGATAGGCGATCGGCACCTGATAGATCGTGTCGACGTCGCGCGCCTCGATGACCCGTTCCGGCCTCACATTGCAGAACAGCGCGATCTTGCGACGCTCGTTGGCCGGGATTTCCTTGTCGCCACTGCGGCAAACCAGCAGGTCAGGCTGGATACCGACGCTCAACAGCTCCTTGACCGAATGCTGGGTGGGCTTGGTCTTGAGTTCGCCCGCCGTCGGCACCCAGGGCAGCAGCGTGAGATGCACGAACATCGTGCGCTCGCGGCCCAGTTCGTTGGCGACCTGGCGAATGGCCTCCAGGAAAGGCGTGCTTTCGATATCGCCGACCGTGCCCCCCACCTCGACCAGGACAAAGTCCTCCTTGTCGGTGTCGGCCAGCACGAAGTCCTTGATGGCGTCGGTGACGTGCGGGATTACCTGCACGGTCGCGCCGAGATATTCCCCGCGCCGCTCCTTGGCGATCACGGTCGCGTAGATGCGGCCGGTGGTGATGTTGTCGCTCTGGCGCGCATCGACGCCGGTGAAGCGTTCGTAATGGCCGAGGTCGAGGTCGGTTTCCGCCCCGTCGTCGGTCACGAAGACCTCGCCATGCTGATAGGGGCTCATCGTCCCCGGATCGACGTTGAGATAGGGGTCGAGCTTGCGCAGCCGGACCCGATACCCGCGGGCTTGCAGCAGGGCGCCCAGCGCCGCCGATGAAAGACCCTTACCAAGCGAGGAAACCACGCCGCCCGTTATGAAAATAAAGCGCGTCATGGGCCTACAGCATACTAAACGTTGAGGGGCGCAGCCATGGGGATATCGTCTCGCCGGAGGAGCTTCGGCGAGGGAAACGGATGCGTTGCATCGAAGTTCCTAGCGGGTGGGAGCGGCGGGCTGCCCCGGCGCAGCCGGAGCCCCAGGCGACGGTGCCGCAGGTGCAGTACCGCCCGGAGCGGCGGGCGCTGCCGGAACACCTACCGGCGCACGATCCATGACGGATTTCGAACCGCGCGTCGGATCAGTCAGGCTCCACGCCATCAGCAGGCTGAGAAACAAGAATATGCTGGCGAAGATCGCCGTCATGCGCGACAGCACGTTGGCCTGGCCGCGCACCGAGAACAACGCGTCCGTGCGGCCCATGCCAAGGCCGCCGCCTTCGCTGCGCTGAAGCAGGATCACGACGATCATCGCGGCCGTCACGCCGACATGGATGACGAGCAGCACGAGCCGCCATTCGTGAAGAAAGTGTCTTACGGCGTCCATTTTTGTCCAGCGCTAGAAGGATATCTCCGCAAGCGGGCGCTTCTAGCCCCTTTAGACGGCCTTGGCGATAGCCAAAAATTCCGCAGCATTCAGGCTGGCTCCTCCGACCAGGGCTCCATCGACGTCGCCCGCCGCCAAAAGCTCGGCCGCATTGCTGCCCTTGACCGAGCCGCCATAGAGCAGCCGAACGGCGTCGGCGTCGCCCATCAGGCTGCCCAGCACCTTGCGAATATGCGCGTGGGCTGCGGCCACCTCGGCAACGGTGGGAGTCTTGCCGGTGCCGATAGCCCAGACCGGCTCGTAGGCAACGACGAGCTTCGCTGCCGTCGAACCTGCAGGCACGCTGCCTTTGAGCTGCGTTTCGAGCACGGTCAGGGTCTTGCCGCCCTCGCGCTCGGCCAGGGTCTCGCCGATGCAGACAATCGGCGTCAGACCGGCACGCCACGCCGCTTCGGCCTTGGCACGCACGATGATATCGGTCTCGCCACAGTCGCTGCGGCGCTCGGAGTGCCCCACGATCACATGGCTGGCGCCGGCGTCCTTCAGCATTTCCGCCGAAATGTCGCCGGTATGGGCACCGCTTGCCTTGGCATGGCAGTTCTGGCCCCCGACCATCAGGCCGCTGCCCTTGACCGTTCCGGCTACCGCCATCACCAGCGTCGCCGGCGGGCAGACGAGCAGTTCGCGGTCCGACCAGCCGGCCTGGCTCATGCCGGCCGCGACATCCTTTGCAAGCGCCAAGGCATCGCTGGTGAGACCGTTCATCTTCCAGTTGCCCGCGATCAGCGGTCGCCTTGTACGCGCCATGATGTTCCCCGTTAATTCGCCCGTGAACTCGTTCGTCGGCGTGTCTAGCGGCGACCGAGTGTGCGGTAAAGGCCACTCGGTTGCCTGTCGGGGGGGCCGGTGGTAGGCATGGCGCCCCGCGCGGACCCCCTTTTCATACCCCCAGTCGAGCCGTGAACAAGTTCACCAAATTCGCCCGCTTCGTCGTTCTGTTCTTGCTTTCGAGCATGCTGATCATCGCCTTTGCCTTCTGGGGGATCGGCGACATGATCCGCAGCGGTGGCCGCAGCGCGGAGGTGGCGCATGTCGGCGGCTATCACCTGCCGATCTACGGCTGGGTGGGCGGTGCCTCCGTATCCTCTGCGGAGGTCCGCGAGCAGTACAATCGCCAGCTCGAGGCGTTCGAGCGCCAGTACCGGCGTCGCCCGACCACGGAAGAAGCCATGGGCATGGGGCTGCACGTCAGCGCCCTCGAAGACGTCATTCAGAGAACCGTGCTTGACTATGCCATCCGCGAGTTCGGCCTGACCGCTAGTGAGGCGCAGGTTGCCGCCGCGATCGCCCGCAACCCCGCCTTCCAGGGCACCGGCGGGTCGTTCGATCCCCTGCTCTACAGGAACCGTTTGCAGCAGGCGCGGATCAGCATCCCGCAGTTCGAGAACGACATGCGCCGCGAGATCGCGGCTGCCCAGCTCTTCGGTATCGTCCAGCCCAAGGGGCTCGCGCCCAATACGCTGCGCGACGACATCTTCCGGCTCGACAGCGAGAAACGCGTCGCCGAGACGATCTATGTCCCCGACGCGATCGTGGTCGACGTTCCCAAGCCGACGCCCGAGCAGCTCAACACCTATTTCGAGGCCAACAAGGCCAAGTTCCAGATTCCCGAGTTCCGCGCTTTCTCCTACGTCATGCTCACCGTCGACGACGTACAGAGCCAGGTCGCCGTTACGGCCGACGCCGTGAAGCAGGAATACGAAGCACGCGCTGCCGAGTTCGGCACGCCTGAAAAGCGCGACGTCGATCAGGCGATGACCGACAGCGAGGACAAAGCGAAGGCCATCATCGCTGCCGTAAAGGCGGGCAAGACGCTCGAGGATGCTGCCAAGGAAGTCACCGGCAATGCCGATGGCGTGATCAAGCTTGGCCCGGTTACCAAGAAGGATCTGCCACCCGGCGCGCTGGCCGACGGCATCTTCGGCCTGCCCGACGGTATCGCCGCGGCGCCGCTGCAGTCGCCGCTCGGCTGGCACGTCATCCGCATCAACAAGATCGAAGCCGGCAAGTCGGTGCCGTTCGAAGAAGTGAAGGACAAGCTCGAGAAGGAGCTGAAGGCCCAGCAGGCCCCCGATCTCCTCATCAAGCTGGTGACCGATTTCGAGCGCGTGCTGAGCAAGACGCAGTCGATGAAGGCTGCCGCCGAGGATCTCGGCCTCAAGATCCGCACCTACGAGAATGTCAACTCGAGTGGCCAGGATGCAGCCGGCAAGCAGATCGTGATCGGCCCCGCAGCGGCGGAGCTGGTGCAGGCAGCTTTCACCACCCGCGAAGGCGCGGAGAGCGAACTTCTCGAAACGCCGCGCGGCGAATACTTCGTCGTGCATACCGATCGCATCACTCCGGCTCGCGCGCCCACTCTGAACGAGGTCGAGGCCAGGGTCGTCGACGCCTGGCAGGCCGACGAGCGGCGCAAGCTCGCCGACGAGAAGGTCAAGGCCGCCGTCGAGAAGGCCAACGCCGGAACCGACTTCCCCACCCTCGCCAAGGAGCTGGGCCTGGAGTCCCGTATCGCCAAGCCGGTGACGCGCTTCGAGAACGACACCGGCAACTACCTCAATCAAGCTGCCGTACAGGAACTCTTCAAGCTGGCCCTCGACAAGACGCAATCGGTGCGGGCAGCCGAGGGCAGCGTGCTGGTCCGCCTCAAGCAGATCGATACCCCCGACCTCGACAAGGAGAAGGAAGCGCTGGAGCGTTACGGCAAGCAGCTCGACACAATGATCGCCAACGATCTCATCCTGCAGCTCGTGACGGCGTTGCGTGCCAAGTACGGCGTGACGGTCGATCAGGCCGCCTTCGCAACGCTCTTCCAGCAGCAGCAATAGGCCTCCTCATGTCGATTTCGCCCGACTTCGGCGCCTTTGAGGCCGTCTACGCAGCTGGCAAGCCGCAGGTCGTTTCGACCAAGCTGGTCGCCGATCTCGAAACACCCGTCTCGGCCTACCTGAAGCTGGCAGACGGCCGCGCCAATTCCTTCCTGCTGGAATCGGTCGAAGGCGGATCAGTGCGCGGACGCTACTCGATCATCGGCATGAAGCCCGATGTCGTGTGGCGCTGCATCAAGGGTCAGGCCGAAATAAACCGGCACGCCCGCACGGATGCCCGCGCCTTCGAGAAACTCGAAGGCCGGCCGCTCGAAACCCTGCGCGTGCTGATCCGCGAGTGTCAGATGGAGCTGCCGCCCGGCCTGCCGCCCATGGCATCGGGCCTGTTCGGTTTCCTGGGCTACGACATGGTCCGCGACATGGAGCGGTTGCCCGACACCAATCCCGATCCGATCGGCCTGCCCGACGCGATCATGGTTCGGCCGACCATGATCTGCATCTTCGACCGTCTCGAAGACAACGTGACCCTCGTCACGCCGGCTTGGCCGCAGGCAGGCGTCTCCGCGCGGGCAGCCTACGAGGCTGCACAGGAACGGCTGGGTGACGCCGTCGCCGATTTCGAGCGCACGCTTCCCTTCCGCCGCGAAAGTGCCGAGGACCTCGACGCCCTGCCCCAGCCGCAGGCGAATATGTCGAAGGACGATTTCAAGAAGATGGTCGAGACCTGCAAGGAGTACATCCGCGCCGGCGACGCCTTCCAGATCGTTCCGTCGCAACGCTTCTCGGTACCGTTTGCCCTGCCGCCCCTGTCGCTCTATCGGGCGCTGCGCCGCATCAATCCGTCGCCATTCCTGATCTTCTTCGACTTTGGCGACTTTACGATCGTGGGTTCGAGCCCGGAGATCCTGGTGCGGCTGCGCGACGACACCGTCACCATCCGTCCGCTGGCCGGCACCATCCGGCGCGGCGCCACCCCCGAGGAGGACAAGCAGCTGGCCGACAAGCTGCTGGCCGATCCCAAGGAGCACGCGGAGCATCTGATGCTGCTCGACCTGGCGCGCAACGATGTCGGTCGCGTCGCCAAGATCGGTTCGGTGCGCGTCGTCGAGCAGTTCACCATCGAGAAATACAGCCATCTTCAGCACATCAGCAGCCATGTCGAGGGTACGCTGGCCGACGGCCTCGATGCGATCGACGCCCTGAAGGCGGGCTTCCCCGCCGGCACACTGTCGGGGGCGCCCAAGGTGCGCGCCATGGAGATCATCGACGAGGTCGAGCCGGTGCGCCGCGGTATCTATGCCGGCTGCGCCGGCTATTTCGCGGCCAACGGCTCGATGGATACCTGCATCATGCTGCGCACCGGCCTGGTGAAGGACAACACCCTGTACGTACAGGCTGGCGTCGGTGTGGTAGCCGATTCCGATCTCGAGGCCGAGTATCAGGAAAGCGTGCTCAAGGCCAAAGCCCTGGTTCGCGCCGCGGAAGAAGCCGTGCGCTTCGCCAGCGCCGGCCAGTGGAGTGCCGGCAACACGCGTCGTTGAGGCGACAGCTCGAAGCGGGCTAGGCTCTTCCGCAACGGAGGAGTCCCCATGTCCGATTGGCAAAAGAGATACCAGCGCCTGCTGTTCGACCGGCCGCACCCCAAGGTGCTGCGCGTCACGATGAACCGGCCGGATAAATACAACGCCACGGACGCGATCATGCATCGCGAGCTGGTCGACGTATGGCGCGACATCGACGGCGACGACACGGTCAATTGCGTCATCATCCAGGGCGCCGGCGGCAAGGTGTTCTCCGCAGGCGGCGACTTCGACATCATCGAAAAGAACATGACGGACTACAACGCGCTGCTCCGCACCTGGAAGGAAGCGCGCGACATCGTCTACAACGTCATCAACTGCTCCAAGCCGATCGTCAGCACCATGCGCGGCCCCGCCGTCGGCGCAGGTCTTGTGGCCGGCATTCTCGCCGACGTGTCGATCGCATCGAAGAAGGCCAAGATCATCGACGGGCATACGCGGCTGGGCGTTGCGGCCGGTGACCATGCGTGCATCGTCTGGCCGTTGCTCTGCGGCATGGCCAAGGCGAAATACTATCTGCTGCTATGCGAGGCGGTCGACGGCGAGGAGGCCGAGCGCATCGGTCTCGTCTCGCTCTGCGTCGAGGACGATCAGCTCGAAGCCAAGGGCCTCGAAGTCGCCACCAAGCTCGCCGAGGGTGCACAGACTTCCATCCGCTTCACGAAGTACGCGCTGAACAACTGGCTGCGCATGATGGGCCCGACCTTCGATACCTCGCTCGGGCTCGAGATGCTGGGTTTCCTGGGCCCCGAGGTGAAGGAAGGGCTTGCCTCTCATCTCGAGAAGCGCAAGCCGAAGTTCGATCCCTACTCGCCCCTCTGAGGAGCAACCATGCGCGGACTGAACGGAAAGAGCGTCATCGTCACGGGCGGCGGTGGCGCGATCGGCAGCGCCATCTGCCGGCGCTTCGCTTCCTACGGGGCGAAGGTCGGCGTGTTCGACCGCAATCTCGATGCCGCGAACAAGGTCGCGGCGGAGGTCGGAGGTTTCGCCTCCGGCGTCGACATCTCCGACTACGATGCCGTGGGCAGTGCCATCCTGCAGTTCGAGCGTGAAGTGGGGCCCACCGACATCCTTGTGAACAACGCCGGATGGGATCGGTTCGCCAACTTCGTCGATACGACGCCCGATCTGTGGGACCAACTCATCGCCATCAACCTGCGCGGGCCGCTCAACATGAGCCACTTCGTATTGAGGGGCATGGTGGCACGCGGTGGTGGCCGAATCGTCAACATTGCCTCGGATGCCGGCCGCGTCGGCTCCTCGCAGGAGGCCGTCTATTCGGCCTGCAAGGGCGGCATCATTGCCTTTACCAAAACCGTGGCGCGTGAAGTGGCCCGCAAGGGCATTACGCTTAACGCCGTATGCCCCGGCCCGACGGACACGCCCCTGCTGGCAGCCGTCGCCGGCGACGACGAACGCGGCCAGAAGGTGCGCGCCGCCCTGGTCGGCGCCATCCCCATGAAGCGTGTCGGCCAGCCCGAGGATATTCCCGGGGCGGTGTGCTTTCTCGCCAGCGACGATGCCGCCTTCATCACCGGCCAGACGATCAGCGTGTCGGGCGGCTTGACCATGCACGGCTGACCGGCGGAAAGTCGCGACATGCCTGAATTCCAGTGGCTGGTTGCGGCCTTCCCCAACTTCGTCCGCTACGTCGTCGTAGGATTCGGTCTGGCCGGCCTGTTCCTGCTCATCTACACGCTGATTACACCCTGGCGGGAATTCACGCTGATCCGGGCCGGCAACTCGGCCGCCGCGACGGCACTGGTCGGCGCCCTGCTGGGCTTCTGCCTGCCGCTGGCCAACACCATCGCCCATTCGGTCAGTTTGACCGATGTCGTGCTGTGGGCCCTGGTCGCTCTCGTCGTGCAGGTGATCGTACATATCGGCATGCGTCTGATGCTCCCCCAGCTCAAGGTGGCGATCGAGTCCAACCAAACTGCGGCAGGTATCACTGCCGGCGGCTTTGCCGCCTGCTTCGGCCTGATCAACGCTGCCTGCCTCACGAGCTGAGATCACCCCATGCCGTCGCCCAATACGCCCCCACCCAACTCCCGAATGTCGCGTGGTGTAAAGCTCGTGCTGATGGGCGTTGCCGGCGCAGCGCTCCTCTACTCCTGCGCACCAGGCGTCGGCGCCGGTCTCGGTGCGCTGCCTTACCTCTGGTTCCTGCCGAACCCATTCTTCCGCGGGCCAGCCGTCTCCGGACCGCAGACGCCGGGGAGTACGGCGACAACGACACGTCCCGGTGGCACCGCGACGTCGCCAGGCGCCACTACGCCCGACGCTTCTAAAGCAACGCCGGCTCCCAGCCAAAGCCAGCGCGGCGGCTTCGGCAGCACGGGATCGAGCAGCGGCTCATCCAGTTCGAGTTAGATATGCGTCGTGAAATCATTGCGCCACGGCCAGGTTGGCAGCAGAAGCTTGAGCAGCTCGGCTTCGACTTCTACGTGCTCGACAGCAAGGCCTACTGGACCGAGCAGGCTTGCTACGCCTTCACCGCAGATCAGATCGACGAACTCGAAGCCTCGACCGAAGAACTGCACGGTCTCTGCCTCAAGGCGGTCGAGCACGTGGTCGCAAACAGGCTGTGGGAGCGTATGCACATCCCGCCGGCATGGGGCGACTATATCGAGCGCGTATGGCGTCGTTCCGATCCGACAATCGTGGGTCGCTTCGATCTCGCCTACGACGGCAGGAATCCGCCGAAGCTGCTCGAATACAACGCCGATACGCCGACGGCGCTCTACGAGGCTGCGGTAGTGCAATGGTACTGGCTGAAAGACGCCAAGCCCGGCGCCGATCAGTTCAACTCTATCCACGAGAAGCTCATCGAGGCCTGGCGCGGAATCCTGGCGCGCCTGCCGCCTGAGGCCCTGGTCCATTTCGCGCGTTTCGAGGACCATCCCGAGGACCTCGCGACCTCCGAATATCTGCGCGATACTGCCCTGCAGGCCGGTCTCGCCGGCAAGCCGATCAGCGTGGCCCAGATCGGCTGGAACGGCCGACGCTTCACCGATCCCGACGAAATGCCGATCCAGGTGCTAAGCAAGCTCTACCCGTGGGAGTGGATGGTGCGTGAGGAATTCGGTGCGCATGTGCTCACCGACACGACCGCCTTCCTCGAACCGGCTTGGAAGATGATCCTCAGCAACAAGATGATCCTGCCGCTCCTTTGGGAGGGCTTTCCCAATCATCGCAACCTCCTACCGGCATTCGACAGCGAGCATCCCGATCTCGGCCGCGCCTTTGTGAAGAAGCCGATCTTCGGCCGCGAAGGCCACAATGTTACGGTCGTCGGGCCGGGCGTCTTCGATACCGCCGGCGGCAACTACGGCACCGAGGGATTTGTCTGGCAGGCCTACGAGCCCCTGCCGGTGTTCGACGGCAACCATGCGCTGGTCGGTTCGTGGGTGGTCGACGGCAAGGCCGCGGGCATCGGCATGCGCGAAGACGAGCGCCGCATTACACACAACAACAGCCGTTTCGTGCCGCACTATTTCGATCCCGCAGGTGGCCCATGAGTGAACTCTGGATCCAGCCCACAGGCGCAGCACTTGCTGCCGATGTTCACGGTGTCGACCTGTCGCGCCCGATAAGCGATGCCATCTTCGAACGCATAGCCGAGGCTTGGGCGAAGCATCTCGTCCTGCGCTTCTCCGGTCAGAAACTCGACGACCGTCTCCTGATGACATTCAGCGCTCGCTTCGGTGAGCTCGATCGTGTGCCGATTTCTGCTGCGAGCCTGGACCGCGCCGACTCCGATATCGTCGCTGACGCACGCGACTGGGTTGCGGTGATCGCGAGCGTCAAGAAGGACGGCAAGGCGGTTGGCAGTCTCGGCAGCTACGAACTCGTCTGGCACACGGACATGTCCTACAACCCGCTGCCACCGCGTGCTTCCCTGCTTTATGCGCTGGAAGTGCCGCCGGATGGCGGCAACACCGGCTTCCTCAACATGTACGAGGCCTACGAGACGCTGCCGGCGGACCTCAAGCGCGCCGTCGACGGCAAGACCTGCATCCATGATTCCAGCCGCAATTCGGCCGGCGAGCTGCGCCGCGGCTTCCAGCGCACGCTCGACGTGCGCCGGACGCCGGGCGCTGTGCATCCTCTTGTCCGCCTCCATCCCGTGACCGGCCGCAAGGCACTGTTTCTCGGTCGTCGTCCCGGCGCCTATGTCCACGGCCTGCCGGTCGAGGAGAGCGAGGCGTTGCTCGACGCGGTCTGGGCACATGCCACGCAGGAGCGCTTTGCCTGGTACCAAAAATGGCGCGCCGGCGATCTCGTCCTTTGGGACAATCGCTGTGTCATGCATCGACGAGATGCTTTCGACGAAAACCTGCGGCGACTGATGCACCGGACGCAGATCGTCGGCGAGCCGGTGCTCGCGGGCTGACAATCGTCATGCGTATTCTTCTTCTGTCCTCCGCCCTGCTCGCTTGGTCGGTCGTTGCGAAGGCAGCACCGGATGCCGCCCAAGCCACTGCGATTTGCCAAGCGCGCGCCACCTGCGAGATCGCCAATACCTATGATGCCGGAAAGTCTCCCACCGGAGCGCCGCTCTCGGTCGCGGAAGTGAAGCTGGGCCTCGCAGACAAGCCCCAGGACCAGGAAGACGGCTGCCGCAGCGGCAATGGCGGCAAGAACGGCGGTGTCGAATATTGGCTGCTCGAAGGTACCACGCCGCCCCGGCAGCTCCTCAAGCTCTGCAACGATGGCTATGGCGCCTCGGGCGTGGGCGAGGATGAAGTCACGATAGGCCCCAACCGATTGGCCCACTGGCAGACGGGTGGTTCCTCCTGGCGCTGGGCGGGCACCGTGACCTACTCGCTCTCACCCTGGCGACCTCTCGCCGAGCGCATGTGCAGCTATCACACATCCGCAGAAACCAGCGGAACCGCGACCGACTATGATTATTCGACGATGGTCGTCCGCTCGATCTCTGAGGATCGGACGACCCATCCCGACCCCGGCATCGGCTGCGCCGAATGGCCCAAGGACACAATATCCTTCGTGCCTAAGTTGGCTCCCGGCGTGGTCGGCGCCTACGATATCGTAGGCCCCGTGCTGGGCGACGATCCGAAGATTCCTACCGGCACGGCGATCGGCAATTGCGTGCCGACGATGACGACCGCAGGTGCCAACGGCTTCATCGTCTACGGCAAGGCCGCGCCCGCCGACCAGGCAGCCGAGATCAAGGCGATGGCGATCGGGTTGAAGTCCCTCCTGATCCAAGTCTTCGATCCCCTCGCCGCCTCGCAGCCCGCTTCGGCTAACGCGTCCTGGATCAATTTCCCACATGTCGAGCTGTGGATCGGCCAAAATCAGGAGAATGTCCGTACCAGCCTGCCGCTGAACCAGTTGCAGCAGATCGGCATCGATCTCGAAGGTCGCGTTCATCGCGGAGTTGGCAAGGCGGCACCGCTACCCACCGTACAGCGCTGGCAGGCGCGTGACGCCGACAGCCGGCCTTTGACGGTCCTGCGTCTTGATTGGAGCGACGACTACGCGCTTCTGAATGGCGTGGCCCTGATCTATTCGCAGGCAGAGGCCGGCAAACAAACGCGGCTCGTATCGACGACCGGCATCGTCAACAACCGGCCCCTTTATGTGCCGAGCGTCGTCCAGCTCTATGATGAAAGCCCAATGAAGAAGATCGGCCGTTGCAGCGTTCACGAAGGGCGGCTGGAGCGCCGCGGTTGGTGAAGGGTTTAGTCCTTGGCGCCGCCCGGCATCTTGATGGCAGCGTTGCGGCGCTCGACCATCGGATCTTCGAAGGCTCGAGGATAGCGGTGCGGCTGCCTGGAAATGCCATCGAGTTTCGCCAAGGCTTCCGCGGGTAGGCGCCAGCCGCCTGCAGCGAGCGTCTCGCCCAGCTGCTGCGCATTGCGTGCGCCGACGATGGCGCTGGTCATGAACGGTTGATCCACGACCCAGCGCAGCGCCACCTGCGCGGGAGACTTGCCGATTTCCTTGGCAACATCGAGCAGTGCCTGCAGGATCTCGCTGTGGTTGGGTGCGAAGAAGCGGCTTTGGAATCCCCAGCCTTCGGCCGAGCGCGTCCCTTGAACCTTGAGACTGCCGGGCGTGTACTTTCCCGCGAGGTAGCCGCTTGCCAGCGGCGACCAGGCGACCACCCCCAGCCCTTCGGACGTGCAAGCCGGAACGATCTCTTCGTCGACATCGCGCACGACCAGGCTGTATTGCGGCTGATAGGCCACGAAACGCGTCCAGCCTCTCCTGTCGCTGATCGACAGCGATTTCATCAACCGCCAGGCTTCGTAGTTGGAGCAGCCGGTGTAGAGCACCTTGCCCTGACGCACGAGATCGTCGAATGCCTGCAGCATCTCATCGAGCGGCGTCTGATGGTCGACGTGATGGATGTAGTAGAGGTCGAGATAGTCCGTCTGCAGACGGCGCAAACTGTCCTCGACCGCCCGCAGGATATGCAGCCGCGACATGCCCGAATCGTTCGGCCGGCTGCCCATGGGGTTGAAGACCTTGGAGGCGACGATGGCGTCGGATCGCCGGCCCTTCAAAGCCTTGCCCAGCATCGTCTCCGACACGCCGCCGACATAGGCGTTGGCGGTATCGAAGAAATTGACGCCGGCATCGAACGCGGCGTCGACCATGCGTTTGGCCTCCGCCTCGTCCGCGCCGTTGCCGAAAGTCATGGTGCCGAGACAGATCTCGGAAACTTTCAGGCCGGCACGGCCGAGGCGGCGGTAATGCATGGTCAGAGGCCGAGCATCGCCTTGGCCAGCACGTTGCGCTGCACTTCCGACGAGCCGCCGTAGATGGTTGTCTTGCGCGTGTTGAAGTAGCGCGGCGAGACGTCGTCGACATACTCGCCGCCGACCGGCACGACGTTGCTGTCGTAGTTCCGGAGTTCCGTAAAGGGCGTGCCGTACCAGCCGACCGCCTCGACGGCGAGCTCGGTCACCTTCTGGCCGACCTCGGTGCCGCGCATCTTCACCACCGAGCCCATGTTGCCCGGCGCGTCACCGGTCTTGAGGCTCGAATAGAACATCAATTCGTTCATCTCGATGGCGTCGATCTCCATTTCCACTGCGGCCATCTTTTCCCGCCAGTTGGGATTGGCCGACAGCGGCTCGCCCTCGTTGAGCTGCGTCTTCGACAGGGTCTGAAGATGACGGAACGCCTTGCGCAGACGGGGGCCGAAGGCCTGACCGCCGCGCTCGAATTCGAGCAGATACTTGGCGTAGGTCCAGCCCTTGTTCTCCTCGCCCACCAGATTCTCGACCGGCACCTTCACGTCCGTGAAGAAGACCTGGTTCACCTCGTGCCGCATCGGCGTGCGCGTGCCGTCGACCAGATAGATCGGATCGAGCGTGATGCCCGGCGTCTTCATGTCGATCAGCAGGAAGGAAATCCCTTCCTGACGCTTGCCCTCGTTGGACGTGCGGACGAGACAGAAGATCCAGTCCGCATAGTGCGCGTTCGTCGTCCAGATCTTCTGGCCGTTGACGATGTAGTGGTCGCCCTGACGCTCGGCCTTGGTCCGGAGCGAGGCCAGATCGGAGCCCGACCCCGGCTCGGAATAGCCCTGGCACCACAACTCTTCGGCAGCGGCGATCTTGGGCAGAAAGCGCTTCTTCTGCGCCTCGCTGCCGAACTTCATGAGGACCGGCGCGACCATCTTGATGCTGAACGAGGAGAGATAGGGCGAGTCTGCGCGCGCCATCTCCATCTCGAAAATGAATTTCTGCGTCGAGCTCCAGCCCGGCCCACCATACTCCTTGGGCCAGTTCGGGCAGAGCCAGCCCTTGCTCGCGAGCTTCTTCTGCCATTGCACCAGCCTCTCCTTAGAGACATGGCTGGAACGGCTGCGGCGGCTCTCTTCCGCCACCTCGGGAGGCATGTTGGCGGTAATCCAGTCGCGGACTTCCTGCTGGAATGCCAGTTCCTGATCGCTGAACGCTAGACGCATTTCTCTGTCTTTCTGTCTTCTTGAGCGAAGCGAAGGATCTCGCATTCGCTCCACTGATTTTCCTGAAACTTCCGCGAAGTCCGTCGCTTGCGCTCGGGACGATCGGGCTACAGGCCGAGCATCACCTTCGACATGATCCCGCGCTGTACTTCCGACGAGCCGCCGTAGATGGTCATCTTGCGGCCGTTGAAATAGCGCGGTGCCAGCACGTCGACGCCTTCGGGGCCGATCGGCTCGACATTAGCGTTCCAGGCGCGCTGTTCGGGGAATGGCTGGCTGTAGTAGCCCGCCGCTTCGACCGCGTACTCCTGGACTTGCTGCATGACTTCCGTGCCGCGCAGCTTGATCATGGACGAGAGCGGACCCGGGTTCTGGCCCGAGGCGAGCTTGGAGTAGAACTCCTGCTCGAACATCTCAAGGCCGGAAATCTCGATATCCATGCGCGCCAGCTTCTCGCGCCACGCCGTATCGGCCAGGATCGAGTCCTCGCCTTCCGGCATCGACTGCGCCAGCCGCTTCAGCCGCTCGAAGCCGGACCGCAGCCGCGGACTGTAGGGATTGCCGCCGCGCTCGAACTCGAGCAGGTACTTGGCGTAGGTCCAGCCCTTGTTCTCTTCGCCGACACGATTCTCGACCGGCACCTTCACGTCGGTGAAGAAGACGGAGTTCACTTCTTGCGTGCCGGCACGGTTGCCGTCGGCCGTGATGATCGGCTCGACCGAGATACCCGGCGTCTTCATGTCGATCAGCAGGAACGAGATGCCCTCCTGCGGCTTGCCCTCGTTGGAGGTGCGAACCAGGCAGAAGATCCAGTCGGCGGTCTGGGCGAGCGTCGTCCAGGTCTTCTGGCCGTTCACGATGTAGAAGTCGCCCTCTCGCACCGCCTTGGTCCGCAGGCTGGCGAGGTCCGATCCCGAGCCCGGTTCCGAATAGCCCTGGCACCAGATCAGGTCAGAATTCAGCATCGGCGGCAGGTGCCGCGCCTTCTGCTCGGGCGAGCCGTACTTCATGATCACCGGCGCGCACATCTTGGGGCCGAAAGGCGAAGTGCCCGGCGCACCGGCCTTCGCCATCTCCATCTCGAAAATGTACTTCTGCGTCGTCGTGAAGCCCGGACCGCCGAACTCCTTCGGCCAGCCGGTGCAGAGCCAGCCCTTCTTGGCCAGGCGCTTCTGCCAGTCGATCAGCCGTTCCTTCGGCATGTAGGCGTTACGACCGACCTTGATCTCGCCGATGATCTCGGGTGTCAGGTTCTCCTTCAGCCAGTCGCGCACTTCCTGTTGGAAGGCCAGTTCTTCCTTGCCGAATGTCAGGTCCATTGGGGGCTCCTTTTAGGAGGCGGAGGGTACCGCGCCGGGTTCCAGCCCGTAAAGCGTAGGCTACAGTGTACCCTCCCGCGTTTCGCCTTCAGGAAATGTGCATGTCGCCGCCTGTCCAGCCCGTCGTCAGCGATGAAAAACTCCCGGCGTCTGTCGACGTCGTCGTGATTGGCGCCGGTATTGCCGGCTGTGCCGCCGCCTACTGGCTGGCCAAGAAGGGGTACTCGGTCGCCCTGCTCGAAAAGGGCAATGTCGGAGGCGAGCAGAGCAGCCGGAACTGGGGCTGGTGTCGGCAGCAGCACCGCGATCTGCGCGAGCTGCCGCTGGCGATGAAGAGCCTGGAAATCTGGAAGGACTTGAACCGGGAGCTGGGTGCGGAAACCGGCTTTCGCCATACCGGCCTGCTCTACGTCACCACTCGTCCCGACGATTTCGCACAATGGGAAGAGTGGACGCTGCGGGCACGCGAATACCAGATGCACAGCCATGTGCTGAGCCCTGCCGAGGCGAAGGCGATGACGCCCGGCAGTACGGGCGCCTGGATCGGAGGTGTGCACTCTCCGGGCGACGGCCGCGCCGAGCCGTCGCTGGCCAGCCCTGCTCTCGCCGAAGCCGCGCGCAAGCTCGGTGCCAGCATCCACCAGAATTGTGCAGTCCGGGGACTCGATATCGCGGCAGGAAAGGTCGCGGGAGTCATCACCGAGCGCGGTGTCATTCGCGCACAAGCCGTGCTGTGCGCTGGCGGCGCGTGGAGTTCGCTGTTCCTGCGACGCCATGGCCTGCGCCTGCCGCAGGCCGGTGTCCGCTCCACCTCGTTCGCGACTACAGCCGCGCCTGAAGTGACCGACGGTGGCCTCTCGATGCCCGATGTCACGATCCGCCGACGGCTCGATGGCGGTTACACTGTAGGCCTTGGCGGACGCGGCACAGTCGAGCTTTCGCCACAGGGCCTGCTCTATGCGCGGCAGTTCCTGCCCACGCTCAAGAAGCGCCACAAGGGCCTGACCTTCGGAATCGGCCACTCATTCTTCGAGGGACCGGAGGCCTTCGCCCGATGGTCGTTCGACAAGGTCTCGCCGTTCGAGCGGCAGCGCACGCTCGACCCCGGAGCCGATCCCAAGCTGGTGAACCAAGGACTGACGAAGCTCGCCGAGCATTACCCCGCCTTGAAGGGACTACAGGTCGCCCGCTCCTGGGGCGGCCTGATCGATTCGACGCCCGACGGCATTCCGGTGATCTCTGCAGTCGCCCCGATGCCTGGCCTCTACCTCTCGACCGGCTATACGGGCCATGGTTTCGGCATCGGCCCCGGTGCTGGCCGTCTGGCAGCGGACATCGTCGCCGGCGACCCGCCGATCGTCGACCCGCATCCTTTTCGCTACAGCCGCATGATCGACGGTACCGACCTCGGCGCGCCAGGGATGATGTAGATTATTCCGGCTTTGCGCCCGACTCCTTGATGATCGGGTCCCAGAAGGCCATCTGGCTGTCATAGAACTGCTTGGCCTGCTCGGGCGTCGAGATGATTACTTCGATCGCGAGCTCGTCCGCCTTCTTCATCATGTCGGGCTGCTTCAGCGCCTGGTTGAAGGCCGCGTTGAGCTTGTCGATGATCGGCCGCGGCGTCTTGGCCGGTGCGTAGGCCGCGTACCAGGTGTTGATCGAGTAATCGAATCCCGCCACCTCCTTGATCGTGGGCACGTCGGGAAGCTGCGGCAGGCGCTTGTCCGCCGCCACGCCGATCACGCGCACCTTGCCCCCGTCGATGAAGCCTTTGCTCGACTGCAACGTGTCTATCTGGAAGCCGTGCCGACCAGCGATCATGTCGACCATGCCCGGCGCCGAGCCGCGATACGGGACATGCAAGGCGTCGCCGCCAGCGCGCTTGGCGAACAGATAGCTCGCGAGGTGGATCATCCCGCCGTTGCCCGAGGACGCATAGGAGTACTTGCCCGGATCCTTGCGCAGCATGCTCACCAGTTCCGGCGTGCTCTTTGCGCCATCGATGGGCGTCAGCAGGATCAGCGGCACGCTCGCGACATAGGCGATGGCCGAGAGTCCATTCACCGGATCGTAGCCCAGCTGCTTGCCGTAGAGCGCCGGCGCCATGGCCATGGTCGAGGCGCTGAACAGGATCGTGTAGCCGTCCGGCTTGGCGTCGGCGACCATCGCCGTGCCGATGTTGCCTGTGGCGCCCGGCTTGTTCTCGACAACGACCTGCTGCCCCAGGATCTCCGACAGGCGCGGAGCGAGAAGCCGGCCGACAACGTCGGTCGGGCCACCCGCTGCAAAGGCGATGATCATGCGGATCGGCTTGTCGGGATAGTTGACCTGCGCAATAGCCGGTGTGGCCAGCGCCGCAGCACCAAGTCCCGTAAGAGCTGTTCGTCGAGTGATTGTCATGGTGTCCCCTATTCCACCTTGGCGCCCGATGCCTTCACGATAGGCGCCCACATGGCCATTTGGTCTTCGTAGAACTTCTTGGAACTGGCAGGCGTCGACGCCACCAGTTCGATCCCCATTCCTTTGGCCTTTCCCATCATGTCCGGATGCTTGATCGCCTGGTTGATCGCCGCATTTAGACGATCGACGATCGGTTTGGGCGTTCCAGCCGGCGCGAAGATAAGGTTCCAGGTGATGACTTCGACGGCGATGCCCGTCTTCTCCTGCACGGTCGGCACGTCGGGCATCGACGCGACACGCACGGGTGTACAGACCGCCAGGATCTTGAGACGGCCGGCATCGACGAAGCTCTTGCTGCTGCCCAACGTATCGATCTGGAAGGAATGACGGCCGGCGAGCGTATCCTGCATGGCGGGCGCCGATCCTTTGTACGGCACGTGCAGCGCATCGGCTCCAGCACGTTGGGCAAACAACAGGCTGCCCATATGGATCAGGCTGCCGTTGCCTGGTGAAGGATAGGAATGCTTGCCAGGCTCCTTGCGCAACAACGTCACGAGCTCTTCGATGGAAGCGGTGCCACCCGCCGGTGCAACGATGATCATCGGAACGGTCGTGAAATGGCCGACCGCTTCGAAGCTCTTCAGGGGATCGTAGGGCAGCTTCTCGTAGAGCGCCGGTACGATGCCCATGATCGAGGTACCGACCAGCAGCGTGTAGCCGTCCGGTTTGGCATCGGCCACGATTTGCGAGGCGATATTGCCCGCCACACCCGGCTTGTTGTCGACCACGACCTGCTGGCCGAGGATCTCCGTCAGCCGCTGCGCGAGAAGCCGGCCGGCAATGTCCGTCGGTCCGCCGGGTGGAAAGCCAATGACCAGCCGGATCGGCCGATCAGGATAGACCGGCTGGGCACGTGTAATCGATGGCACGGCCGCAAGCATCGCGCCGGCGGCCAGTACGCGCCGCCGCCCAACAACCATCATCGCTTGTTTCCTCCGTCTTCGCCAAGAGTGCACGACACCGCAGCTTGCATGCAATGCAACGCGGCCGCTGAGCGGATCTTGGCGCTACCTAGATTTATCTAGACAGAGATCACAACGCCGTCATGGCCGGGGTCGGCACCGCCATCGAGCCCGTCCTCGTGGATGCGAATGGCGTGGACGGCGGCAAAGCCGAAGCCGTAGGGGCTGCGGACCACCGGATAGCCCATACCCTGCAGTTCGCGCTCCACCCTGCCCTGGATACGATTGGAGATATCGATCGTGTCCGAGGTCGCCGAGAAGCGCGGCGCGCTCACCGCTTCGACCATCGTCATGTCGAAGTCGAGCGCATTCAGGACGACATGCAGTACGCCCATGGCAATTTGCGTGGCACCCGGTGCACCAATGATCAGGTGCGGCTTGCCGCCCTTGAAGATGATCGAGGGAACGACCGAGCTGAAGCGGGCCTTGCCGGGTGCGATCGACCCGGCCCGGCCGGGTCGAGGATCGAACACCCCCATGCAGCCATTATACATGAAGCCCAGGCCCGGCGTGACGACACCCGAGGGCATTCCCAACGAATGGGTCATGGAGAAGCAGTTTCCATCCTTGTCGAGGACGGAGATATGTGTCGTGTCCTTGGAAACAGCCCCAGAGTTGAAGCGCGGCACCTTGGCCATTACGCCAGCCCCGATCTCTTCGGCCATGCCCTTGGCATAGGCTTTGGAGATCAGCTTCTCGACCGGCACCTTCACGAATCTGGGATCGCCGACATGGGCGTCCTTGTCGATGGTCGCCCGCTTCATTGCTTCGCTGACCACGCGCAGATACTGCGCCGAACCGTGCTCCATGGACCCGAGATCGAAATTCTCGAGGATGTTCAGCATCTGGAGCAGCATCACGCCGCCGCCCGGGGGCTGGTTGGTCGAAACCTTGTAGCCGCGATACTCGCCCCATAGCGGCTCATTGCGGACCGGTGTCCAGGTCTTGAGGTCTTCGGCGGTCAGCAGCGCCTCGTTCTTCTTCATGTCTTCGGCAATCGCGGCGGCAATCTCGCCCGTGTAGAAGACGTCGGCGCCGCCCTTGGCGATGGCGCGCAGGGTCTGGCCGTAGTCGCGGTTGACTACACGATCGCCCACCCGCTTGGGCGTGCCGTCGGCGCAGCAGTAGAGATCGCTCGCCGCCTTGGTGAAGGTTATGCGTTCGTGGTTGGGCGCCCGGCCGAAAGCGCCGCCGTCGGACCACCAATAGTGAACGTGCGGCCGCACCGTCCAGCCGCCCTCGGCCCAGGCAATCGCCGGCTCGACAATGCGCGACCAGGGCAGCCTGCCGTGTTCCTTATGCGCTTCGTAGTACATTTTGAGATTGGCTGGCGCGCAGACCGACCTGTAGCCGATGTCGTTGACGCGACCCTTCAGGATGAAGCCGTAACCGTCGCGCGCCTCGCTCTCGATCAGGTTGGCCCACATGTCGGGCCGGGCGCCGAGCGGCGCCGGCGCATGGGCATCGATGTAGCCGTGGAAGTTCTTGCCCGGCATGTAGATGCCGCAGCTGCCGAAGCCGGCGATGCCGCACATCAAGGGGTCGACCACCCCCTGGACCAAGGCGCAGGCGATGCCGGCATCGACGGCGTTGCCGCCTTCGCGCAGCACGTCCGCGCCCGCCTCCGTCGGTTCCGGTTGCGGAGCCACGATCATCGCCTGCTTTTTGTAACGCACGGTTTCCTCCAACTTTGTTGGAGCCACTCAATCCCAACCGTTCCGCTTGCGCAACACGGCCGATGACGGTGCAAGCGCCAGGCCCTTGCTCTGGACGGTCGGCAGCCATTCCGCCAGCGCCTGCAGCGTGACGTCGTGCGGATGGCCGATCGCCACGGCAAAGCCCTGCCGTCGTGCCACCGCCTCGGCTTCGGCAAGCTTGCGTCGCACGGCGTCCAGAGTCTCTTCGTCGTCGAGAAAGACGTGGCGCACGATCGATGGCACACCCTGGTCGTGCGCCGTCTGATCGCCGACCGATTGGGCCGTCGTGCGCGAGTCGAGGAACATCAGGCCGCGTGCCTTGAACTGGCGCATGACCGTTTCCATCCCGGGCCGGAACGCGGTGAAACGGCTACCCATGTGGTTGTTGACACCGACGAAGCCCTCGAAGCTGTCGAGCGCAGCATTCGTGCGCTGGCGCAATTCGGCATCGCTCAGCGAGACCAGAAGCGCATGCGGGCCCGGATCGTTGCGGCCGTTGGGCTCCATCGGAAGATGCAACATCAGTTCGTGCCCCTTCGCTCGCGCCGACTTCGCCTGCTCGCGCAATTCCTTGGCGTACGGCAGGAACGACATGGTCATGGGTCCCGGCAGTTCCCAGGCCCGCCGCGAGCGCGGCCGGTCGAGGCCTACATCGTCGATCACAATCGCGATCAGGGGACGGCTGTTGAGGTCACGAAACGGCACCGCATTGCGCCGCCAGGTTTGTTCGACCGATGCCGCGGCCGCGACTTGCTGCGGTTTGGGGGATGGTTGCCGCGGCTTCTCGCCAAGCGTGGCGCGCGGCTTGCCGGGCTCTGCCTCGGTGTACTTAGGAAAGTCGGGCAGATCTTCGAGGCGTGCGTATTTCGGCTGAAGCTCGCCGGTCGCCGAGGAAGCGCCGCGCTTCATGTCTTCGAGCGTATCGCGCGCTGCCCGATTGCGATCCGTCAGATCGAGTCGCTCCGCCAGCCAGTAGCCCCCGAAAAGACTGCCGACAAACATCAACACGATGGCCGCGATGATCGAATGCCAGCGATGAGCCTCGACCCACGAGAAGAACCCGCCGAGACGCCCGCGCAGACGATCGCGCAGCCCCGGCGGCGGCTTCGGACTCCTTCTGTTCGACTTCCCGCTTCTGTTCTTCCTAGACGCCATATCAAAAATTCGCCCTAAGCTCTTGGCGGATCTTCGTTCTTTTGCCTTCACGCAGGGCTGGCAGCAAAACAAAAATTACAAACTGGCCAGCGACTTCACGACACGAATGTCTGGCTCGCCAGCTCGGCCACTCTCGCGCCGAAAGCCGAGATGCTTGGCAAGCTCCAGCATCTTGGTGTTTTCGCGCAGCACATGGCCGATCACGCGCTTGACGCCGCGTGACTTGCCGTAGTGCAGCACATGATTGAGCAGCAGCGCGCCATAGCCATGGCCTTGGCGATCCGAGGCCACGATCAAGGCGAATTCCGCCTGCTCGAATCCCGGATCGGCGGCGAGCCTGCCGACGCCCAGCAGTTCCTTGCCGTCGAGCAGCAGGAACGCCATGGCGCGGTCATAGTCTATCTGCGTCAGCCGTGCCGCCATTTCATGCGACAGCTCTCGTATCGGACCGAAGAACCGCAGGCGCACGTCTTCCGGGGTCAACCGCGTGGTGAAGGCCCGGAGCAACGATTCGTCGTCGGGGCGAATCGGCCGGATGCGCAGCTTCTGGCCGCGGTGCTCGATCTCGGTTTCGAGCTCGACCGGATAGGGGCGGATGGCAAGCCGTGCCGCCCTCTCCTGCCCGGTCTGCGGTTTGCAAACGACGATGCGGGCATCGAGTGCCAGCACGCCATCCGCGTCGGCCAGCAACGGGTTGATGTCGAGTTCGGCGATCTCGTCCACGTCGGCGATGAGCTGCGACAGCCGGATCATCGCCTCGCCGACGGCGGCACGGTCGGCCGGCGCCCGACTGCGATAGCCCCGCAACAGCCTGTCGACACGGGTTCTGCTCAACGCATCTTCGGCCAGGACGGGATCGAGCGGCGGCAATGCCAGTGCCTTGTCGTCGATCACTTCGGCAGCGACACCGCCATGCCCGACCAGCAGGATCGGTCCGAACACCGGATCCTCGGCCGCGCCCAAGATCAGCTCTACCGCATGCGGCCGCTTGATCATCGGCTGCACGACGAAGCCGTCGATGCGGGCCTTGTTAGCCTTTACCAGCACCTTCCCGACCATTTCGCGCACGGCATCGAGGACGGCCTGCTCGGACGCGAGATCGAGCGCCACGCCACCGACATCGCTCTTGTGCGTGATGTCGCGCGACAGGATCTTCACGGCCACTGGGAAGCCGATACGCAGTGCGGCGGCAGCGGCCTCCGCCGCATCGAGCACGATCTCGGTCGGCACGGCGGGAATGCCATAGGCCGCCAGCACGCGCTTGGCCTCGGGTTCGGTCAGAATCTCGCGCTTTTCGGCCAACGCACCCGCCACGATCGAACGCACGAGCTGCGTATCGGCGCGCGCCTCGGAAACCGAGGGCGGCGTGCGCTGCAGGGCACGCTGGCCGCGGCGATACTCGATGATGTGCATGAAGCCGCGCACCGCGCGCAACGGCGTGTCGTAGGCCGGGATACCGGCCTCGTGCAGTACACGGCGGCCGGCCTGCGCCTCGGGCCCGCCGATCCAGCAGCCGATTACCGGGACGACCTTGGCGCCCTCCGCCGCGGCCACCGCCCGCGCCACCTCGACAGACGACGCCAGCGCAGTCGGCACGTTCATCGCCAGCACCGCACCGACGCCTCGATCATCGGCCAGCGCGTCGAGGGCAGCCGCATAGCGCGCGCCATCGGCATCGCCCACGATGTCGACCGGGTTGGCACGCGACCAGCCACGCGGCATCTTCTTGCCAAGTTGCGCGATCGTGCGCGGCAGAATGGAGGCCATCTCGCCGCCTTCGTCCGCCAGCAGATCGGTGGCCACGATGCCCACCCCGCCGCCGTTGGTCAGGATCGCCAACCGTCCGTTGCGCGGCGCAAGCCCATGCGCCAACGTTTCGGCTGCATCGAAGAGCTCACCAAGGCCCAATACGCGCACCAAACCAGCCCGGGCGAAGGCTGCGTCGTAGACCGCCGCCGAACCTGCCATCGAGCCGGTATGGGAGGCTGTCGCAGCGGCGGCCGAGGCGTGGCGCCCGCCCTTCAGGACGATCACCGGCTTCACGCGCGCCAGGCCACGGGCCGCAGACATGAATTTGCGAGCCTGGGTGATGCCCTCGACGTACATCAGCACCGCGCGCGTATCGTATTCGCGCGCCAACATGTCGAGCACGTCGCCGAAATCGACATCGGCCATGTCGCCCATGGAGATCAGGTGAGAGAAGCCGATGCCCTGTGCCACGCCCCAGTCGGCGAGCCCGGCCAGCACCGCACCCGACTGGGCAACCGCGGCGATGCGGCCCGCCTTCAATCCGGAAGGCCCGAAGCTCGCATTCAATCCGATTTGCGGCACGGCAAAGCCGATGCAGTTAGGCCCGACAATGCGCATCAGATAGGGCTTTGCCGATCGCAAAAGGCGCTTGCGCCAACGCGCATTGACAACGCGTGCATCCGAGCCGTTGCCCGGTCCGGCGCTGATCACGACGGCCGCGCGCGTGCCGAGTTCGCCCAACGCGACGATCAGGCCGGGAACGGTCTCCGCTGGAGTCGTGATCACGGCGAGATCCGGCGCCACCGGCAATTCGGAAACCTTGCGGTACACGGTCCGGCCTTCGATCGTACCGCCCTTGACGTTGACCAAGTAGATGTCGCCCTGGAAACCGCCAGCCAGCAAGTTGCGCGTGACGGCTTCGCCGACCGAGTGCGGCCGCGAACTGGCACCGATGGCCACGACGGAGCGCGGGGATATCAACTTGTCTAGGTTACGGGTGGACATGCCTTCGTCCTGTCGCCGACAATCGTGGCCGAGCCATGACAGCGAATCATATTGCACACAAGGCCGACGCCACGGTTGTGGAATTGCGTCTCGACGGGCTTTCGCGTCTCTACAATTCGCTCGATCCCTCGCCCTTTCAGGAGAAGGACCTCGACGCTGCGGCCGACGACTACATCGTAGGATCGGCCGAGGATCTCGGCGGCCGGCCGATGCAGCTGGTCATTTTCCTTCCCGAGGATGAACTGGCACGGTCGGAGTCGGAGCATGTTGCGGCATCGATCAGGCACCACTTCGAGCTGCGCAGCCGCAGCGCACGACGGCAACTCCGCACCATGTGGTGGCGCGCCCGCACGAGCCTCGTGGTCGGAGTCGCCTTCCTGGTGATCTGCCTGGTGGCGCGACACTTCCTCATGGGATCGCCTTCACCCATCGTTCACATCTTCGCCGAGGGTTTGTTGATCATGGGCTGGGTCGCCATGTGGGGACCGCTCGATATCTTTCTCTACGGCTGGTGGCCGATCTACGCGCGCCACAAGCTGCTGGAGCGATTGTCTCACCTGGAGGTCGAGCTTCGTCCCTTCAAATGAGCTGCGGGCCGTTCATCAACACCAGACCGATCACGATCACCGCCGCCGCGGCGACCCGCCGTCGACCGAAAGGCTCGCCCAACAGCAACGTGCCGATCAGAGCCCCGAAGAGGACGGACGTTTCGCGCAGGGCCGCGACATGTGCCATGGGACCCAGTACAAGCGCATAGATCGCAATCCCGTAACCGACGTTGGCGACCACGCCGCCGATCATGCCGCGATACCAGGTGCGCTTGACGTGCGTCCATACTGTCCCCGGCCGCAGCATCGCCGCCAGAACCAGCAGCCACGGTCCTTCGATCACGGCGAGCCAGGCGATGTAGGAGATCCTGTGCTCGAAGGTCGGCCCGGCGGCACGCACGCCCAGACCGTCGGCGATTATATAGGCCGCGATGGTGACGCCCGTCAGCATGGCGAACAAGGTCGCGAGGCCATGCCGGCTACCGGGCTTCGGCACGACGTTCTTCAAGGGCATGGCGAGCGCAATCAGGCCGAAGCTTAGCAGCAGGACGCCGGCAATATCCTGGGCACGCAGATGCTCGCCGATGAAGCGCCCCGACACCAAGGCCACCAGAAGCGGCCCCATACCGCGCGCGATCGGATAGGTGTGGCTGAGATCGCCATAGGAATAAGCTTTGAGCAGGAAGAAGTAGTAGGCGATGTGGATCGCCACCGACGCCAAGAGATATTTCCACGCCGCCGGTTCGATCATGGGCACAAAGGGGACGACGCAGAGCCCCATCGCCGTGCCGGTCGTCATGATGATGCCGAACGTCGCCAGCCGGTCCGATCGGTCGGACTTCAGGATGGCGTTCCAAGTAGCATGCATCAATGCTGCAGCAAGCAGCAGCGCGACAATGAGGGGTTCGACGACCAAGGCGATTCTATATCTCGTTGGCAGCAGCCTACGCCCGATAGCCGGAAGGGAGTAGTGCGCTTTTCTTGATGCTGCCCCTTATTCGGCTCAGGATCGGCGCAACCAAGGTTGAAATGAAGAGGCACGAGCGATGGGCGTAGAGGCGTACAAGGCGGCACGAGAGTTCTTGTTGGCCAAGCGTGGCGACTACGATGCAGCCTACCGCGATTTTCGCTGGCCCGAGCTCGACCAGTTCAACTGGGCCCTCGACTGGTTCGATGCCGAGCTCGCCCGAGGCGAAGCGGCCAATCGCCCTGCGCTGAAAATCGTCGGCGATGGCGCGGCCACCCTCACCTTCGCCGAACTGTCGGAGCGCTCGAATCGTGTAGCCAACGGGCTGCGAGCGCTGGGCGTGAAGCGCGGCGACCGCATCCTGCTGATGTTGGGCAACGTCGTCCCGCTGTGGGAGACCATGCTGGCGGCGATGAAGCTCGGCGCCGTCGTCATTCCGGCGACGACCCTCCTCACCCCGGTCGATCTCGCGGACCGCTTCGAGCGTGGCCGTGCACGTCATATCGTGGCGGCCGCCGGCGAAGCCGCCAAGTTCGACGGTTTCGACGCCAGCCTGACGCGCATTGCCGTCGGCGACGCGCCCAAGGGCTGGCACGCCTACTCCAAGCTGCTCGACTCGCCTGCCACGTTCACACCCGACGGAGCTACGCAGGCCGACGATCCGATGCTGCTTTACTTTACGTCGGGAACCACGGCGAAGCCCAAGCTGGTGCTGCATTCGCATCGCAGCTACCCCGTAGGCCACCTCACGACGATCTACGTGCTGGGCCTGCAGCCGGGCGACGTGCACCTCAATATCTCCTCGCCGGGCTGGGCCAAGCACGCCTGGAGCTGCTTCTTCGCGCCCTGGATCGCCGGCGCTACGATCTTCATCGCCAATCAGCCGCGCTTCAATGCGCGCTACCTGCTGGATGCCATTATCGCGAACGACGTCACCACGCTCTGTGCGCCGCCGACCGTCTGGCGCATGCTGATCCAGGAAGATCTGAAGGCCTGCAGGACCAAGCTGCGCGAAGTACTGGCCGCCGGCGAGCCGCTGAACCCCGAAGTGATCGAGCAGGTCGAGAAAGCCTGGGGGCTTACCATTCGCGATTTCTACGGCCAGACCGAGACCACGACGCAAGTCGGCAACCCGCCCGGCCAGCCGGTCAAACCCGGTTCCATGGGCCGCCCCCTGCCCGGTTATCGTATCCGCCTGCTCGACGCCGACGACAAGGACGCCGAGGAAGGCGAGATCTGTATCGCGCTAGACCAACGCCCCGCCGCGCTCATGCGCGGCTACCAGCAGGGCGACGGCTCCATTGCCTCCATAGCCGGCGAGGTCTACCGCACCGGCGACGTCGCCTCGCGAGATGCCGACGGCTATCTCACCTATGTCGGCCGGGCCGACGACGTGTTCAAAGCCTCGGATTACCGCATCAGCCCGTTCGAGCTCGAAAGCGTACTGATCGAGCACCCTGCCGTCGCCGAGGCCGCCGTCGTGCCGGCCCCCGATCCCGTGCGGCTCGCCGTGCCGAAGGCCTATGTGATGCTGACGGCGAGCGGCAAGCCCGACCGCGAGACCGCGCTCTCGATCTTCCGCCATCTGCGCGGCCGTCTGGCGCCCTTCAAGCGTATCCGCCGCATCGAGTTCGCCGACCTGCCCAAGACCATCTCCGGCAAGATCCGCCGCGTCGAGCTGCGCCGCGACGAAGAGAAACGAGCCTCGGCAAACCAGCGCGGGCCGGGCGAATTCAGGGAAGAGGATTTCCCGGAACTGGCGCAAGGCTGAGGAAAGCCGCTAATATCCCGTCATGCTTCTCCTGATCGATAACTACGACAGCTTCACCTACAACCTAGTCCACTTCCTGGGTGATCTCGGCGCGCACTGCATCGTGCATCGCAACGACCAGATCACGGTCGACGAGGCGCTGGCGCTGAAGCCGGCCGGCATCGTGCTATCGCCGGGCCCGTGCACCCCCAACGAGGCGGGCATCTGCATGGACCTCATCAAGGCTGCCGCCAAGGAACAGGTGCCGCTTTTCGGCGTCTGCCTCGGCCATCAGGCGATCGGCCAGGTGTTCGGCGGTAAGGTCGTGCGGGCCCCGACACCCATGCACGGCAAGCTGTCGGGCGTCCAGCACAAGAACCAGAGCGTGTTCGAGGACGTGCCCTCGCCTTTCCAGGCGACGCGTTATCACTCGCTGATCGTCGACCGGAAGGACTTCCCCAAGGACCTCGAAGTCACCGCCGAGACCGGCGAGATCATAATGGGGCTACGCCACAAGACCCTGCCGATCCACGGCGTGCAGTTCCATCCCGAGAGCATCGCGTCGGAGCATGGCCACAAGATCCTCGAGAACTTCCTGAAGATCGCCGGCGACCATCCGAGCCAGCAGAACAAGAAGAAGGCAGCCTAGCGACGAATGGTCAATCGTCGCCTCTTCCTGCTTTCCTCCGCCTCGGCCGCCGTGGCGCCGGCTGCCTTCGCTCAGGCTTGGCCGACAAAGCCGATCCGCATCATCGTTCCCTTCCCGGCGGGTCAGGCGACTGACATTCTGGCGCGGCTGATGGCCGACCAGCTCACCAAGTCACTGGGCCAGCAGGTGATTGCCGAGAATCGTCCAGGCGCCGGCGGCCAGATCGGTGCCGACGTGGCCGCCAAGGCCGCGCCCGACGGCTACACCCTGCTGATGGTGACGATCTCCACCCACGGCATCAGCCCGGCGCTCTATCCGAAGCTGCCCTACGATCCGCAGAAGGACTTCGCGCCGATCGCCAATATTGGGCTGACACCGCAAGTGCTGATGACCAGCCTGAAGAGCGGTATCGGCTCTGTCACCGATCTTGTCGCCAAGGCAAAGGCCGGCGCCGATCTCAACTACGGCTCGTCCGGCAACGGTTCGGCGAGCCACCTCGCCGTCGAGATGCTGAAGAGCGCCGCCGGGATCAAGCTCACGCATGTGCCCTTCAAGGGCAATGCCGAGGCCCAGCTCGCTTTGCAGAGCGGCGACATCCAGCTTTTGTCCGATGCCATACCGGGCGCCGTCGGCCCGGTCCGGGCGGGCAAGGTGAAGGCCATCGGCATCGCCGACGAGCGCCGTTCGCCCTTCCTCCCCGACCTGCCGACGGTTGCAGAGCAAGGCATTTACGGCGTGGTCGCCGTCGGCTGGATCGGCCTCTCCGCGCCGGCGCGCACGCCCGAGTCGATCCTCGACAAGATCAGCGCCGAAGTGATGCGCATCCTCAAGGATCCTGCGGTTCTCGAGAAGATGAAGAGCCTCTCCTTCGTGCCCGCCAAGGAATCGCGGCAGGAATTCGAAGCCTATATCGCCATCGAGAACACCAAATGGCGCAAGATCGTTCAGGATGCAGGCGTGAAGATCGAGTAAGGAGATCCGCGATGGGCGTCGCGACCGAGGCCACAAAGGCGGATACGGCGAAATGGCGGACTGGCGTGACGGTCGTTCGTGCCGAGGCGCAAAGAGCGGCCAAGCAGGAGGCGGCAGGCGCAGGACGCACGACCGTCGTCGGCTATGCCGGTACGGGTGGGGAGCGAACCTGGATCGGCACGGTAACGCTGCCGCCCAACACGAAGACCGGCCCCCACCATCATGGTCGCCACGAGGTCACTATCTATATCGTGAAGGGCTGCCTCGAGATCCGATGGGGCGAGCGGCTGGAGTATGTGGCCGATCTGGCGCCAGGCGACTTCGCCTATTTCGCGCCTTTCGTCCCACACCAGGAATTCAACTCGCACGCAGCCGATACAGTCGATCTGATTGCGCTACGCAGCGACAACGAACGGATCGCCATCCCGCTCGCGGACAATCCCGTCGAGCGGCCCGAAACGGTCTATTGATCGACCCGATCGGCCGGCAGGCGCCTACTCCAGCACAGCCGCGTGGCCGCCGCTCGGCCCCTTCGACCTCTTGAGCAGGAGCACCAGCGACAAGGCAACCAGCGCCACCAGCATCATCAGCTTGAAGTCGTTGGCATAGGCCACGACGCTGGCCTGCCTGGTAACTTCAGCGTTGAGTGCCGCCTTACCCACCGTCGTCGCCATGTTCCAGAAATGGGACGGACCGACCTGGGTCAGCGCGTCGTTGAACGGCGTCACATGGCTTGCCAGCTCGGCATGGACGAGCTGCGTGTTGTGCGTCAGCAGGAAGATGACCAGAGAGATGCCGATGCTCGAACCGATATTGCGCATCAGGCTGTAGAGCGCCGTACCCTGCGTGCGCAGATGGGGCGGCAGGGTCGCGAAGGTGATGGTTGAGAGTGGCACGAACATGAAGCCCAGCCCCATGCCTTGCATCAAGCCGGTGCGGATCAGGGTCCATTCCGAGACATTAGGCGTATAACGCGTCATTTCCCAAAGGACCTGGGCCGTGATCAGCAGGCCCGCGACCAGCAGGAATCTTGGATCGACGCGGTTGATGATACGTCCGACCAGCATCATGGCGAGCATCGTGCCGATGCCGCGCGGCGCCAGCACCATGCCGGCCGTGATCACTGGATAACCCATGAGGTTTTGCAGATAGGGCGTGATCAATGCCAGCGAGGCCAGCAGGATGATGCCGACCACGAAGATGAAGCAGAGTCCGACGGAGAGATTGCGATCCTTGAAGATCGCCGGATCGATGAAGGGCTGCTTCACCGTGAACATCTGCACAAGGAACAGGTAGAAGGCGAGCGCAGCCAGTACGGTCTCGATCACGATCTCGGTCGAGGAGAACCAGTCCACCTGCTCGCCGCGATCCAGCATCATCTGGAACGAACCGATGGCGATGCTGAGCATGGCAAAGCCGAACCAGTCGAAGCTGCCCTTGCGGGTCTCGGTTTCGGAGAGGTATGCGGACAGGCCCAGGAACGTCAGGATGCCAATGGGCACGTTGATGTAGAAGACCCAGCGCCAGTTGTAGACCTCGGTCAGCCAGCCGCCCAGCGTCGGCCCCAGGATCGGCCCGACCATGACGCCGATCCCCCACATGGCCATCGCCGAACCGTGCTTTTCCTTCGGATAGGAGTCGAGCAGCACGGCCTGCGAGAGCGGCACCAGCGAGGCGCCGAACAGCCCCTGCAGCAGGCGAAACACCACCATCTCGGGCAGCGAGGTCGCAATGCCGCACAGGACGGATGCGCCGGTAAAGCCCGCCACCGCGATCTGGAACAACCGCTTGCGACCGAGCCGCTGTTCGAGGAAACCCGTGACCGGCGTCGCGATGGCGGCAGCGACGATATAGGAGGTCAGCACCCAGTTGATCTGGTCGGTCGTCGCCGACAGCGAACCTTGCATGTATGGCAGCGCCACATTGGCGATGGTCGTATCCAGCGCCTGCATGATCGTCGCCAGCATGACGCAGAGCGTCAGCAGCGCGACATGGCGCGGTTGTGCCCCCCTGGTCAATGATGGGGCGGGCGAAGACATGGCTAGAGTCCGACGGCCTGCCGGGCACCGTCGAACAGATCGGCAATCTGGCGCTGATGGCCCGTGTCGATCTCGACATAGGCGCTCATGCCCGTACGCAGCGCCGGCGCATCGGCCGGCATCTCGACCTTGAGCCGGATCGGAACGCGCTGCACCACCTTCACCCAGTTGCCGGTCGCGTTCTGTGGCGGCAACACCGAGAACTCGGCCCCCGTCGCCGGGGCGAGGCTGGTGACGGTTCCGTGCCATTCGCGGCCGGGATAGGCATCGATAGTAATCGTCGCGACCGCGCCCGGCTTCAAATAGGTGAGGTCGGACTCCTTGGGGTTCGCCTCGACCCAGACATCGGCTGAGGAAACGAGACTGAAGGCGGCCTGCCCTGCCGGCAGATATTCGCCGACCTGCAGCGCATCGACATTGGTCACGATGCCGGGGATCGATGCCAGGACTGTGGTGTGCGCGAGATCACGACGCGCCTTGTCGACCGTCGCCTGGGCGGCGAGGAAACTGGGATGGTCCTCGATCCGTCCATTGGCGTTGCCGCCGAGCTGGGCAAGCGCGGCTGCCGCGTCATGTTGTGCCATGGTGAGGCGTTCGCGCGCTGCGTCGAGATCGCGCTTGGCCTGATCGAAGGTCGCTTGAGCCGACACGCCGCGCTTCAGCAGGTCCTGCTGACGTTGCTCTGTTGTTTCGTAGAAGGCGACATCGGTCTTGGCCTGTTCAATCTGCGCCTCCTTCTGACGATAGGTCGCCTGCTGGGTCATGATCTGGTTGCGGACGGTACCGAGATTGGCCTCCGCGCCGGCCAGGGCGATGCGGAAAGGTTCCTGGTCGAGGGTGAACAGGATGTCGCCCTTCTTGACCTTCTGGCTTTCGTGGACGGCGACGTTGGCCACGATGCCGGAAACGTCCGTGGCAACCGTCATCTTGCCGGCATGGACGTAGGCATTGTCGGTCGACACATAGCGACCGCCCGTCATGTAGACGAGCAAGCCAGCCGCCAGCACGACGGCCGGTCCCAGCATCAACAGAATACGGCGCAGGTTTCGCGGCCGTCTCAATTTCGGCCGGAAGAGAGTCAACGGGCGCGCCGGAGTCGATGCGCGGGCCGGTCCGGGCGCCGGGACTTCGTCGGCGAGATCGCTGCGCCGGAAAGAACTTCTGTCAGCCATTGCTTGCTCTCCTGTCGCCAGCGTTCGTCGTCAGCCTGCCGAGAAGGTTTCCCTTCATGCTGGACAGGATGGCGAACAGCCGGTCGTGGTCTTCGTCGCTCACGCCGTCGAGCGCCTCGCCGCGCGTCACCGCGCCGACGGCGAATATCTCGCCAAGCAGCGGCGGCGCCTTCTCGGTGAGGTGAAGCTGGCGGATACGGCGATCGGTCGGATGAGCCCGGCGCTCCACCAGGCCCATTTCCTCCAGCCGGTCGAGCAGGCGCGTCAGCGTGATGGGCTCGACTTCAAGGATGTCCGCCAGCCCGCTCTGCTGAATGCCCTCATTACGCGCCAGGTGCGCGAGCACCTGGCACTGCGAACGGGTCAGCCCGAGGTCGCGCGCATTCTGCTCGAAGCGCTTGCGCATGAGCCGCGCCACGTCGTGCAGCAGGAAACCGATATTGCGCTCGGGCATTTCCATATTTTCTCCTAAGCTTACTTAATATAAGCTTGCTTATTATTTTTGCAAACGATTGCGCCAAAGCGAAATTACCTTTTCAAATCAGCCTATTACGGCAAGTCGTCTAGGGCGCAACGCCGAAGCCGGCGCGCTGGATCGCCTTGGCGATTGCGGCTACGTCGGCCCCGGCCGGGAGACGCATCTCCCCGCTCTTGAGGTCGACAGAAAGAGGCGCGGTGCCTGCGCCGGTCGCGGCGCGGGTGACGGCCTTTACGCAGCCGTCACAATCCATGCCGGTGACCTTGAGGATGAGTTCTTGAGCCATGTGATATAGCTTCGCGCCCGCCGGCTGGACCGGCAAGGGGCAAATCAACACGGTGTTTTTCCGGTGAGCGGCGATATCGACGATTTTCGGGGCCTTCTGGCCAAGGTAGGCAACGGCGAGGCGCTCGCCATCGACGAGGCAGAGCGCGCCTTCGACATCATGACCAGCGGCGACGCCACGCCGGCGCAAATGGGGGCCTTCCTGATGGGCCTCAAAGTGCGCGGCGAGACAGCCGAGGAGCTGGCCGGCGGCGCCCGGGTGCTGCGCGCCAAGATGTTGCGCGTGAGGGCGCCCGAGGGCGCGATCGATATCGTGGGCACCGGCGGCGACCATCACGGCACCTACAATGTCTCCTCCTGCTCCGCGCTAGTCGTGGCCGGCGCCGGCGTGCCCGTCGCCAAGCACGGCAATCGTGCGTTCACCTCCAAGTCCGGCGCCGCCGACGTGCTGGACGCTCTCGGCATCAATCTCGATCTGCCCATCGAGACGCTGGAGCGAGCGCTGGTCGAGGCAAAGGTCTGCTTCCTGATGGCCCCTCGCCATCACAGTGCCATGCGCAACGTCGCCGGCCCCCGGGTCGAGCTGGCGCCCTCGCGCACGATCTTCAATCTGCTGGGTCCGCTGTCGAACCCCGCTGCCGTCAAACGTCAACTCGTCGGCGTGTTCGATCGCCGTTGGCTGCGACCCGTCGCCGAGGCACTGAGCCAACTCGGCCTGGATCGCGCGCTGGTCGTCCACGGCCAAGATGGAATGGACGAACTCACCACCACCACCGGAAGCTGGGCGGCGTCGCTTGAGAGCGGCAAGGTGAGCGAAATCGAGATTGCCCCCGAGGATATCGGCGTGAAGCGTGCTTCGCTTATCGACCTCAAGGGTGGCGATCCAGCATACAATGCCGAGGCCATTCGCAAGGTGCTGGCCGGCGAGAAGAATGCCTTCCGCGACATCGTGGTGCTGAACAGCGCCGCGGCGATTATGGTGGCCGGCAAGGCCCGCGACCTGAAGGAGGGTGCAGCGCTTGCCGTTGCCGCGATCGACAGCGGCAAAGCCAAGGCCGCCCTGGAAACGCTGAAGAGGATCTGCGCATGAGCGACACGCTGACGAAGATCGTCGCCGACAAGCGCCGCCATGTCGAGGCACGCAAGGCCGAGCGCCCGCTGGCTGAAGTGGAAGATATCGCACTGAAGGCCGACAAGCCGCGTGGCTTCGCCGCTGCTCTGAAGCGGACCATAAAGTCTGGTCGCTATGGTCTCATCGCCGAGATCAAGAAGGCCTCGCCCAGCAAGGGGCTGATCCGCGAAGACTTCGATCCCCCGACGCTCGCGCGCGCCTATGAGCGCGGTGGCGCGACCTGTCTTTCGGTGCTGACCGACGAGCCCTACTTCCAGGGCAAGGACGAATTCCTGGTGCAGGCGCGCAATGCCTGCGGCTTGCCGGTGCTGCGCAAGGATTTCATGATCGATCTCTATCAGGTCGCCGAAGCACGGGCGCTTGGTGCCGACTGCATCCTGCTGATCATGGCCTGCCTCGGCGACGAGCTGGCGTCCGATCTCACCAAGCTCGCCCATCGCTGGGAAATGGACGTGCTAGTCGAGGTCCACGATGCCGCCGAACTCGAACGTGCGCTGCGCCTCGACAGTGACCTGATCGGCGTCAACAACCGCAACCTCAAGACACTCGCCGTCGATCTCGCCACGACCGAACAGCTCGCCCCGCGTGTGCCGCGCGACCGCGTGCTGGTCGCCGAAAGCGGGCTCGGCTCGCCGGCCGACCTCGCGCGCATGGCCAAGGTCGGCGCGTCGGCTTTCCTGATCGGCGAGAGCTTTATGCGCAAGCCCGACGTCGAGGCCGCCGTGCGCGAGATCCTGGTCCGCGAGGCCGCATGAAGCGCAAGCCTACCCTCACCCACTTCGACGATACCGGCAATGCCCGCATGGTCGATGTCGGCGACAAGGACGTGACCGAGCGCATCGCCGTGGCCTGCGCCAGCGTCACCATGCAGGCCGCGACCCTGAAGCTGATCCGCGAAAAGAAGGCCAAGAAGGGCGACGTGCTGGCCGTGGCGCAGCTCGCCGGCATCATGGCCGCCAAGCGCACGCCGGAGCTGATCCCGCTTTGCCATCCGCTGTCGCTGTCGTCGGTCGACGTAAAGCTGTCGCTCAATCCCAAGCGCAAGGCCGTCGACATCGAGGCGACCTGCAAGCTCAAGGGGCGTACCGGCGTCGAAATGGAGGCGCTCACCGCCGCCTCAGTCGCCGCGCTGACGGTCTACGACATGTGCAAGTCCGTCGACCGCGGCATGACGATCTCCGAGGTGAAACTCCTGCACAAGTCCGGCGGCAAGTCCGGTACCTGGAGCGCTGGCTGATGCTTTCCGTTCGCGATGCCCATGCCCGCGTGATCGCGGCTTTCGAGGCGCTGCCCGCAGAGATGGTTTCGATCGCCGATGCGGCGGGCCGAGTGCTGGCCGCGCCGGCGACAGCGCGGCTCACCCAGCCGCCGGCCGATCTCTCGGCGATGGACGGCTATGCCGTGCGGGCCGCCGACGTGCCATCGGCGCCGGGCACGCTCACGCTTGTCGGCCAGGCGCCGGCAGGTGGCTCCTACGATCACGTCCTGAAGGCTGGCGAGACGGTCCGCATCTTCACCGGCGGGCCGTTGCCGCAGGGTGCCGACGCGGTCGTCATCCAGGAAGACACGAAGGCCGACGGCACGCGGATCACCATCCTCGAAGCGCCGCGCCAGGGCCGGCACATCCGCAAGGCCGGCCTCGATTTCAAGGCGGGCGACCGGGCGCTTCAGGTCGGCCGTGTACTCTCCACACGCGACGTGGCCCTCGCGGCGGCGATGAATCTGCCGTGGCTCTCGGTGCATCGCAAACCGCGCGTCGCGATCCTGTCGACCGGCGACGAACTGGTGATGCCGGGCGAGCCAGTCGGGCGAAACCAGATCGTCTCCTCTTCCGGCATTGCGGTGGCGGCCCTGGTCCGCGGCTGGGGGGGCGATCCGACCCTGTTCGATATCGCGCGCGACGATGCTGCGCTGATCGAAAGCCGTATTGCCGCCGGTGCGCAGCACGACCTGCTGATCACCCTGGGCGGCGCCTCGGTCGGCGACCATGACCTCGTGCAAGCCGCACTCAAGGCACAGGGCTTCTCGATGGATTTCTGGCGCATCGCCATGCGCCCCGGCAAGCCGCTGATGTTCGCGGCCAAGGACAGCGCCCGTGTGCTCGGCCTGCCGGGCAATCCGGTTTCCACGATGATCTGCGCCCTTCTGTTCCTGAAGCCCGCGATCGAGCGCATGCTGTCCCAGCCTGGCGACCCGGTTGCAACGCGGCCGGCCCGCCTCGCGGTCGATCTGAAGCAGAACGATCAGCGCGAGGACTATGTTCGCTCCACTCTCTCTCGCGCGCCTGACGGCGCCCTGACTGTCGAACCCCACCCGGTACAGGACAGCTCGATGCTCTCGGTGCTCGCCCACGCCAACGCGCTGCTGGTCAGGCCTGCGCATGATCCGGCTCGAACGAAGGGTGAAACCGTGCAGATTGTTGATCTGGAGAGCCTCCCCGGCGGCTACTGATCCCCGTCTTCCCCGGGATAACTTGACCCGGAACAAGAACCAAACTAGAACATGTGCCAAGTTTCGGATTTGTTCCGAAATCTGGTAGCCAGTCTAGGGAGAAGACGGTGTTAACCCGCAAACAGAACGAACTGCTCCTGTTCATCAACAAGCGCCTCAACGACGATGGCGTGTCGCCTTCGTTCGACGAAATGAAAGAGGCGCTGCGGCTCAAGTCCAAGTCGGGAATCCACCGGCTCATCACGGGACTCGAGGAACGCGGCTTCCTGCGTCGCTTGCCGCACCGTGCGCGCGCCCTGCAAGTGTTGAAACTGCCGGACACGGCCGCCATGCCAGCTCCCAACGTCACGCCCTTGCTCGCCGAAGCCCGCCGTGCCGGCTTCGCGGAGGCACGCGAAGGGTTCGTGCCGCAGATCGTGCGTGGCGAACGCGTACCGCTCGCCGGCGCCATCCAGGCAGCCAACGAAGCGCAGGCGCTCAGTTTGCCGCTCTATGGCCGGATCGCGGCCGGTACGCCGATCGAGGCGCTGCGCGACAACTCCACCACCGTCGACGTGCCCGTCTCTCTGCTGGGCTCCGGCGCGCACTACTGCCTAGAGGTCCAGGGCGACTCGATGGTCGAGGCCGGCATCCAGAATGGAGACATCGCGATCATCCGTAGCGCCGATACCGCCGAGACGGGCGAGATCGTCGTGGCATTGATCGACGACACCGAAGCGACCCTCAAGCGCCTGCGCAAGAAGGGGGCTTCGATTGCCCTAGAGCCCGCGAATTCCGCCTATGAGACACGGATCTTTGGGCCTGATCGCGTGAAGATCCAGGGCCGCCTCGCCGGCCTCTATCGCCGCTACAACTGAACCTTCATTCGCTTGCCCTGCCGACGGCGGTCAGGCGCCCGGCGCCTTGACCCGCGCCGCCTGCCGCCAGGGGCTGTTGGGTACCCACGGCCGGTCGCCTCGTGTTGCATTGGCAGTCTCGCGTCGCACGCCGAGATCGTCGAGCCAGAGAGCCTGCGCGCCCTCCTTCCAGGCATCCCGCCGGTCGATCACCACGCGCGGGCCACGACAACGTGCTTGTGCATCGACGGTGGCCAGCACGATGTCCGCGGCTCCACAGGCCTCGGCGAGGCGGCGCTCGTCGTTCACCAACGCGATGCGCCACGGCCCTTTGCGCCAACGACAAAGGCCGGTGTGGCATCCAAGTCCGGTCGCCTGCTCCTCGGCGCTCACCGTCCAGCGTTTGGCGCCCTCCTGCCCCTGGCGTCGCGCCCAGGCATCGCTTACGAACCGATCGGTGCGTGCCGACGCGACATGCACGACCCCGCGCTCGTCGCGCAGGCCGAGCACGCGGCCGTCTTCGCTCATCAGCAGGTCCGGAGCGGGCGGCGGACCAAGCAACAATCCGATCGCGACGACAGGCAATCCCGCATAGCGCCAGCGTCGCCGCCACAGGCAAAGCCACAGGCCGCCGGCCGTCAACAACCACAGGCTCACGCCAGGCAACGACGGGACCAGTGTCGCGGCCTCCGGCCATGCGGCGACGTAGCGGGCGATGGCATTCAGCCCTTCGACGCCCCAACCCATCGGCACCAGCGCAAACCGCTCGAGTCCAAGCGGCATCAGCAGCATGGCCATCAGGCCCCAAGGCATGATCCAGAAACCCGTAAGCGGAACCCCCAGCACGTTGGCGACAACACCGAGCAGCGACAGCCGATTGAAGTGGTAGGCGGCAAAAGCGCCGGTTGCGCCCGAAGCGATCAAAGTGGTGAGCAGGCTGGCGGCCAGCGCCACCCCGAGACGCCATAGCCATCGTCGTTGGGAAATATCGGCGCGCTCGTGCAGGCGCCGACGCCAGCCCGCAGCGCTCTCCCAAGCGGCGATCAACGCCACCACGGCGGCAAAGGACATCTGGAAGGACGCGCCGGTCAACGACTCCGGCGAGGCCACGAGCACGATGATTGCCGACCAGGCGACCAGCCGCAGCGACAGCGCGGTGCGGTCGAGCAGGATTGCGAGCAAGGCAAACCCTGCCATGGCGCATGCACGTTGCGCGGGCACAGGCGCACCCGCGAGGGCCGTGTAGAAAAGTGCCGCTGCCAAGGCGAGCGCGGCAGCGATCTTCTTTGCATCGATACGCAGGGCCAGCGGCGGAATCAGAGCAATCCCGTAGCGGACGATGCCCATCACCAGGCCGACGACGAAGACGATGTGCAGACCGGAGATCGAGAGGATATGCGCGAGGCCCGAGTCGCGCATGGCCTGTGCGACGTCCTTGTTCACCGCGGTCTGCTCGCCGGTCAGCATGGCGGCCACCACGCCGCCTTCGCGATTGGGCAGTGCCTTCAGGATGCGATCCGTCACATCGGCGCGCAACGCATCGAGCGTGCGGACGAAGCCGTCCGGCTGTCCCTTCTCGATGATGGTCGCCGGCGCCAGCGCATAGCCCACGGCACCGAGCTGCTGATACCAGGCAACCCGCTGGAAATCGAAAGCACCCGGCGCGGCGGGCCCCGCCGGCGACGACAGGTTGGCCAGCACGAGCAGCCGGTCACCGACGGTCAAAGACGGCGCGCCCCTGTTCAGCGACACCCGCACCTTCAGCGGCATCATTTCGGGCGGCGGCACATTGTTACCTTTCAGCCGGACGGCCTCGAGAACGACGCGCACGCCGTCGGGCAGCCGCTGGATGTCGGCCACCCTGCCCTCGACATTGATGCTGAAGAGCGGCCGGCTGAGCGTCGGTGCGGCGATGCTCGCCGTGCGCCAGGCAATCAGGCCGAAGCCGGCTGATGCGGCCGCAGCGCCAACTGCCAGCGCACGGGCGAGACTGCCCGCCGGCGCGAGAAAGGCGGCCACGAGCGATGCGGCGCCCAAAGCAGGCCCCAGCCACAAGGAGGGCTCGCTCGGCAACTCGAAGTAGACAGCAATGCCCAAGCCCATGGCGACGGGCAGCCAGAGCATCCAGCGGCCGCGCTCGGCATCGAGTTGCTGCAGGACCCAGGTGCGTGCCCCCGCCACGCCGTCTCCTTTTTTCCCCTTGGCCCGGCGGCCAGTCCCACGTTTGACAGTGCAGGGACGCTCGCCTACCTACGGCGCACTTTCGCGGCTTAAATGCGGCAAAAGCCGCGCTTACCGACCCCAAAGATCCTGGACAAATGACCGTCGTAACCCGCTTCGCCCCCTCGCCGACCGGCTTCCTCCATATCGGCGGCGCCCGTACCGCGCTCTTCAACTGGCTGTTCGCCAAGCATCATGGCGGCAAGTACCTGCTGCGCATCGAGGACACCGATCGCACGCGGTCGACCGAACCGGCGATCGCCGCCATCCTCGACGGTCTGGGGTGGCTCGGTCTGCAGCACGACGGCGAGGTCACCTACCAGTTCTCGCGCGCAGCCCGGCATGCCGAGATAGCCCACCAGATGCTGGCTGCCGGCAATGCCTACCATTGCTATTGCTCTCCCCAGGAGCTGGACGAGATGCGGGCGGCGCAGAAGGCGGCCGGCAAGCCAATGCGTTACGACGGCCGCTGGCGCGACCGTGACCCCAAGGAAGCCCCTGCGGGCGTAGCGCCGGTCATTCGCCTGAAGGCGCCTCAGACCGGTCAGACCGTCATCAAGGATCTGGTCCAGGGCGAGGTCACTGTCGAAAACGCCCAGCTCGACGACATGATCTTGCTGCGCGCCGATGGCACCCCGACCTACATGCTGGCCGTCGTAGTCGACGATCATGACATGGGCGTAACGCACGTCATTCGTGGCGACGACCATCTCAACAACGCCTTCCGCCAGCTCCAGATCATCCGGGCGATGGGCTGGCCGGAGCCTGTCTATGCGCATATCCCCCTGATCCATGGCCCCGATGGTGCGAAACTCAGCAAGCGCCACGGCGCGTTGGGTGTCGACGCCTATCGCGACATGGGCCTCCTGCCCGCAGCGCTGCGCAACTACCTGTTGCGCCTGGGCTGGGGCCATGGTGACGACGAGATCATCTCGACCCGGCAGGCCATAGAGTGGTTCGACCTCGACGGCGTCGGCCGCTCGCCCTCTCGCTTCGACATGGCGAAGCTCGTCAATCTCAACGCGCACTATCTGCGCGAGACACCGGACGACGAGCTGCTGCCAATGGTGCTGCCGCGTGTCGAGGAGAAGCTTGGCGCAAAGGTCGATGCGATCGGCCTGGAGCGCATAACGCGTGGCATGAACGGCGTGAAGCAGCGGTCGCGCACCCTGATCGAGCTTGCCGACAATCTCGTCTTCTATGCCCGCGCCGGTGCGCCGCCGATTGCCGACGACAAGGCCCGCGGCGTGCTGACGCCTGAAGCGAAGGCGCTGCTCGGCAACCTCGCCGCGGCGCTGGAAGCCGATGCCGCCAACTGGGGCGAGAAGCAGATCGAAGACGCCGTGCGCCGGTTCGCCGAAAGCATGGGCGTGAAGCTCGGCCAGGTCGCGCAGCCGCTGCGTGTGGCCCTTTCCGGCTCGACCGTATCGCCCGGCATCTTCGAGGTAGTGGCGATCCTGGGCCCTGCCGAAACGCGCGCACGATTGCTGGCTGCTGCCGGATAGCAACGCGCACTCAAGAGCGTGCAGTTTCCGATCATGACTGCGCGCGTCTGGATCTGGCTTCTGTCGCTCTCCGTCCTGTGGGGAGGTTCGTTCTTCTTCGCCAAGGTAGCCCTCGGCGAACTGGCCCCCTTGTCGGTCGTGCTCGGCCGTGTGGCACTTGCCGCCATCGCCCTCAATTTCGTGCTGGCCCTGACCGTCGGCAGCCTGTTCCAGCGCAAGGTGCCGTGGCGAAGCTTCCTCGCCATGGGTTTGCTGAACAACCTGGTGCCATTCGCGCTGATCTTCTGGGGCCAGACGCAGATTGCTTCGGGCCTCGCCTCCATTCTGAACGCCACGACGCCGCTCTTCACGATGGTCGTCGCCCATTTCCTGACGCGGGACGAACGGATCGATGCGATCAAACTCGGTGCCCTGCTGATCGGCATCGGCGGCGTTGCCGTGCTCGTGGGTCCGGATGCACTGGTCGGGAGTCACGGCGTCCTGGGCCAGCTTGCCTGTCTCGGTGCCGCGCTCTCCTATGCCTTCGCTGGAGTCTATGGCCGTCGCTTCAAGGCGATGGGTGTTGCGCCCCTCGATGCCGCCGCCGGCCAGGTGACGGCCAGCGCCATGTTGATTCTTCCAATCATGCTGACCGTCGACCAGCCCTGGACGCTGCCGGCATTTCCATCGGCAACCGTATGGGCATCGTTGGCCGGGCTGGCTCTGCTGTCGACGGCACTCGCATATGTCCTGTATTTTCGTATCCTTGCCGCCGCCGGCGCGACCAATCTTCTGCTCGTCACCTTTCTGATTCCCGTGACGGCAATCCTGCTCGGCGCCTCCGTTCTCGGCGAGCAATTGCTGCCTCGCCACTTCGCCGGCATGGCCTTGATCGGGCTCGCGCTGGTCGCCATCGACGGTCGGCTTTTAAGTTTCCTGCATACCGCGAAATAGCGGCCGGGCTGCACAATTGCGCCTTCCGGAGGGGCTTGTTAGGGTGCCGCCGAACCGGCGAGCAGCACCTGCGGGGTGCTCGCGCCTTGCCCGAATCGAGCTGAAAAGAGTTCACCAAATGGCCAAATCGACCGCGACGCTGACCGACAACGAAACCGGCAAATCCTATGAAATGCCGATCATCCACGGCACCCTCGGACCGCGCCTGGTCGATATCCGTAAATTCTACGGCGAATCCGGAATGTTCACCTATGATCCGGGTTTCACGTCGACTGGCTCGTGCGCCTCGAAAATTACCTTCATCGATGGCGACGAAGGTATCCTTCTCCATCGCGGCTACAATATCGCCGACCTCGCCGAACAGAGCGACTTCATGGACGTCGCCTATCTGCTGATGAAGGGCGACCTGCCGAACAAGGCGCAGAAGGACAAGTTCGTCAAAGACATCACGAATCACACGATGATTCACGAGCAGCTCAGCCAGTTTTATCGCGGCTTCCGTCGCGACGCCCATCCGATGGCGATCTGCTGCGGCGTCGTCGGTGCGCTTTCGGCCTTCTATCACGACTCGCTCGACATTCATGATCCGCACCAGCGGATGGTCGCGTCCTATCGCCTGGTCGCCAAGATGCCGACCATCGCGGCGATGGCATACAAGTATTCCGTCGGCCAACCGTTCGTCTATCCGCGCAACGACCTCTCCTATGCCGCGAACTTCCTGCGCATGATGTTCTCGGTTCCCGCTGAGGAGTATGAGGTCAACCCCGTGATCGAGAAGGCGATGGACCGCATCCTGATGCTCCATGCCGATCACGAACAGAATGCGTCGACGTCGACTGTGCGCCTCGCCGGCTCCTCGGGCGCCAACCCGTTCGCCTGCATCGCTGCCGGCATTGCTTCGCTCTGGGGTCCGAGCCACGGCGGCGCCAACGAAGCCGTGATCAACATGCTGCACGAGATCGGCGGCAAGCAGAACATCCCGGGCTTCCTGTCCCGCGTTAAGGACAAGAACGATCACACCCGCCTGATGGGTTTCGGCCACCGCGTCTACAAGAACTACGACCCGCGCGCCAAAGTCATGCGCCAGACCTGCCACGAGGTCCTGACTTCGCTGGGCATCCAGCACGACCCACTACTCGAACTGGCCATGGAAATGGAGCAGATCGCGCTGAAGGACGATTACTTCGTCTCCAAGAAGCTCTATCCGAACGTCGACTTCTACTCGGGCATCATTTTCCGGGCGATCGGCATTCCGACGTCGATGTTCACCGTTCTGTTCGCAGTGGCGCGTACGGTCGGCTGGATCTCGCAGTGGAACGAGATGATCGAAGATCCGGATCAGAAGATCGGCCGCCCGCGCCAGCTGTACAATGGTCAGACCGAGCGGCCGTACAAGCCGCTCCATATGCGCGGATAACAACGTTCGCTATCCGGGGGGGGAAGCGAGAGGAACATGGCGAGATCGTCATTCGGGCCGCGCCGGGCAACGACCTGGGCGGCCACAGAAAAGCAAAGGCCGATGCCGCGAATCGTGCGGCTCGGCCGACCAGCGAACGACAACTTCCGGCAACCGGGGTGGTTGACGCGGGCGGTCGTGCTGGGCCTTGCCGGTCTTCTCCTGACTTTCGTGCTGGTCGAGTGGCGCTTCTTCTGAGTGCCACTCCTAAGCGGGCCTTATGGGATCATTAGGCCGATCACCTTGAAGCATCGACGTTGCTGGTGCCTACTCCGCCTGCATCTGCGGGAGAGCCTCCATGCAAATCAACGGCGTCGCTCATACCTTCATCACGGCGGGCAACTTCGCTGCAGCCCGTGAATTCTACGGCAAGCTCCTGCCGTTTCTGGGCATGACCATCGTGGCAGACACCCACAACACGTTCTATGGCGTGGGTGGTCGCACCGGCTTCGGGATCCACGCCCCCACACCCGAGGCTGCCGGCCAGCGCTTCCGGCAAGGTACCGTGGGCCTCCACCATCATTGCTGGCGGGCGCGCGAGCGCAGCGACATCGACGAGATGCACACCTTCCTGAAATCGATCGGAGCGACGATCGTCCATCCGCCACGCGAAGATGCCTTCGCGCCGGGCTACTACTCGATCTTGTTCGAAGACCCCGATGGAACGCGGCTGGAGGTCAATTACGTTCCCGGCCAAGGACTATTGGCGCCCGGTCAACGCATCGGCGGCGGCTATGAAGACGGCACGCAGAACCGATAGCAGCCGAAGCCGCTAACGCGCCTACTTGCGCTCGATCAGCTCGATCTTGTAGCCGTCGGGATCCTCGACGAAAGCGATGACCGTCGTGCCGAACTTTACAGGTCCGGGCGCGCGCGTGACCTTGCCGCCGGCCTTGGTGACCTGATCGCAGACACCTGCAACGTCCGGCACGCCCACCGCGAGATGGCCAAAGCCCGTGCCGAGTTCATAGGGCTTCTCCTGCCCCCAGTTGTGGGTCAGCTCGACGACGGCATGCTCGGGTTCGTCACCATAACCCACAAACGCCAGGCTGTACTTGCCGTCCGGCACGTCGCGCTTACGCAGCAGCTTCATGCCCATCGGTCCGGTGTAGAAGGCCAGCGACTTGTCGAGATCCATGACGCGGATCATCGTGTGGAGCATGCGATAGTTGGCGGCTGCGTCGGGCATGTCCCTCTCCTCTTTGGCCTTGATCCTATCTATCCCTGATCATGGCGGCGAACGTGGCCTCAGCCGCAACCTTGCCCTCGACCATTGCACGACCCGAGAACTTCCAGACGTTGGCGCGGCTTTGCACCTTCTGGACGTGCAGCTCGAGGCGGTCTCCCGGCACGACCGGGCGACGGAAACGCACGCCGTCGATCGACATGAAATAAACCAGCTTGCCTTCCGAGGACGCGCCGAAGGTCGCGACGACCAGGACACAGGCGGTCTGCGCCAGCGCCTCGACAACCAGCACGCCCGGCATCACCGGATCGGAAGGAAAGTGCCCCTGGAAGAACGGCTCGTTGATGGTGACGTTCTTGATGCCGACAGCGCTCTGGTCGAGCTGCATGTCGACGACCTTGTCAACCATGAGCATCGGGTAGCGGTGCGGGATCATCTGCAGGATCCGCTTGATGTCCACCGAAGTCGCCGTGGCGACGCTGGCCTTGTCGGCTTGTACGTTCATGACCGCGACATCTCCCATCAGAAGCGCGTGCCGAAGCTGAAGCGTATGTTCTGTTGCTTGTCCCACGGCTCGTATTGGACCGGCCAGGCATAGTCAATCCGGATCGGGCCGAATGGCGACACCCATTGGATTCCGATACCTGCCGCGACACGCATCAGCTGGCTGTCCAGAACCGACGTCGTGTTGGTCGTGGAGGTTTGGACACCCCACAGCGAGCCGATATCGATGAACGCCTTGCCGAGAAGCGCAACCTCCTTCGGTACGAAGGGCAGCGGATAGGAAAGCTCCGCCGTGCCGGTGTAGTAGTACTGGCCGCCGAGCGAATCGGTAGTGCCAGCGTCGCGTGGACCGATGCCACCGACCGCGAATCCGCGCAGCGTATCGCCGCCGATGAAGAACAGGTTGTTCAGGCGGACGTAGGAGCCGCCGTACGGCAAAACCAGGCCGACCGAGCCGCCGATCGACGCGACGACATCCTCGAAGAGCGAGTAGTAATAGACCGCGTCGGCCGTCGTGCGGACATACTGCTCAGTGCCGATCGCACCGGCAACGGCCACCGTGTTGCGGACCAGGAAGCCCTTGGTGGTGTTCAGGCGCGTATCGCGGGTATCCCAGAGGATCGTCTCGGAGAGTTCCGACACGACCTGCGTGCCGGCCTGCGCCTGGATGATCGGCGACGCCCAGAACTGCACGTTGTAGATGTCGGTCTGACGCAGGGTGTAGCGAACGAGCTGCCGGAGATGCTCGCTGTAGGCCCAGCCGGCGCGGAGCGCGAAGCCCAAACTACGGTCGCTATAACTCGCGACGTTCTGACGGTCGTTCGATGTTCTGAAGATATCGAAGCCTGCCGAAACCTGCCGGTCCATGAAGTAAGGCTCTGTGAAGCCGAGGTCGATGACCGTGCTCAATGTACCCAGCGACAGGCCGAGGCGCAGTTCCTGTCCCTTGCCGAGCAGGTTACGTTCCTTGATCGAGATATCGCCGACGATACCTGCAGTCGACGAATAACCGGCACCGAAGGAGATTTCGCCGGTGCTCTGTTCGACGACCTGGACTTCCAGGTTCGTCTTGTCGGGGGCGGAGCCCGGCGCCGCGGACACGTCGACCTTCTCGAAGAAGCCGAGATTGCGCAGCCGCTGCTGGCTGCGGCGGACCTTCGCGGTGCTGAACGCGTCGCCTTCGGCCAGACGGAACTCGCGCCGGATCACCTTGTCGAGGGTTCGGGTATTGCCCGAAATGTTGATGCGCTCGACGTAGACTCGCGGCCCTTCCTGAACGTCGAAGGTGACGTCCACGGTCAGGTTATCCCTGTTGCGCCGAATATTCGGACGAACGTCGACAAACGCGTAGCCCAGCGTGCCAACCGCCTCGGAGATATTGGAAACCGACTTCTCGACCTCGTCGGCGTCGTACCATTCGCCTTCGCTCATGGTCAGGAAGCCCTTGATCACATCGACGTCGAGGCCCTGGAAGCGGCTGGTGACGTCGACCTTCCCGAAGCGATAGCGCTCACCCTCGTTGATCGTGAAGGTGATGAAGAAGCCTTCACGGTTGGGGGCAAGCTCGGCAACCGCGGAGACAACCCGGAAATCGGCGTAGCCTTCCGAGAGATAGAACTTGCGCAAAAGCTCCCGGTCGAGATTGAGACGGTCCGGATCGAAACGGTCGTCCGACGACAGGAAACGCCACCAAGCGCTTTCGGATGTCCGGATCTTGCCGCGCAACGTGCCGTCGCCGAACGCCTCGTTACCGACGAAGCTGATCCGCTTGACCCCCGTAACTTCGCCTTCGTTGATTTCGAAAACGAGGTCGACACGGCCCTGCTCCAGATTGATGACCTTCGGCTCGACCGATGCATTGTAGCGGCCGCTGCGGCGATAGATCGTCAGGATGCGCTCTACGTCGGACTGCACGCGCGCACGCGTGAACACTTGTCGAGGTTTGGACTGCACTTCGTCGCGCAGCTTGTCGTCGTCGATCTTGCTGTTTCCCTCGAACGCGACACGATTGATGATCGGGTTCTCGGTGACCTTCACGACGAGGGTCGAACCCTGCATCTGGATCACGACATCGGAGAAAAGCCCAGTCGCGAACAGCGCCTTCAGCGAGCGGTCGGCCGCGGCAGCGTCGTAAGGCTCACCGGGCTTCAGCTGCAAGTAAGAGCGAATCGTCGCCGCTTCCGAACGAACATTGCCATCGATCTGAATGGCCTGAATCGTCCCGCCGGCTGCACCCCGTTGGGCGTGCGCCGTCGTACTGAACATGAGAATTGCAGCAACGGCCAGTACGGCCCAACGAAAGATCAAACTCACCCCCGGCGCCTGCCAGACCTTACCGATGGCCAAACCCGCGAACGCAGCTTCATAAACCGCCACCTGGGACTTCGTCATCCCTTTTGTCCCCTGCCTTTTTCCCACAGGTTCGCGGCACTCACCGCAGCAACAGCCTGATGTCATTGAATGTCGCTATCAGCGCCATGCCGATAACAAGGGCAAAACCCAACTTCAACCCGACCTCCTGAGCCCTGAGACTGAGCGGCCGACCACGTACTGCCTCATAGAGGTACATGGCGAGATGGCCTCCGTCGAGCATTGGAACGGGCAGCAGGTTGAAAACTCCCAGGACGACCGACAAGGCAATGACAAGATTTAAAATGCCGCCCCAACCGGCGTGCGACGCCTCACCAGCCGCCTTGGCAATGCGGATGGGTCCGCCCAGTTCATCCACAGGTCTTGCCGCCGTCAAGATCTGTCCCATCGATGTGTAGAACATCGTGGTCATGCTCCAGACCGCATTTACTCCCGCCCCCATGGCGCCGATGACGCCCTGGTGGCGATACTCCGTGACGGCGGCCGGGCGAACGCGCAGCCGGCCAATCGCCTGTTCCTTACCGGCGCAGTCGTGCATCTTATCGGCGATCGGAACGACCGTCGTCTCAAGGCGCTGGCCGGCACGCTCGTAAGTAACGGTCACAGGTTGGCCACCGCGACTGCCAATCAGTTCGGGGATCCGCGAAAAGTAATCCACCGGCTTGCCATCGATCGTCAGCAACAGGTCGCCGACCTTCAGGCCAGCCGCCTCCGCAGGACTGTTAGCCGTGAAGCCGCCGACGACCGGCCGGATGAGCTGGTCCATGCCGAGGTCGCCATAGCGAAGCGTGTTGTTGTAGCGATCCATCCGCTCGCAGAATTGCGGGGCAATCTCTCCTCGCAAGAGTTGCCCACCACGCCGGTATTCGATCGGCATCGGCTGGGCGAGGTAGAGGATCTGCGAGTCCTGAATGTCCTCGTAGCGGTCGACGCGCTTGCCGTTGAGGCCGACGACCACGTCGCCGCTGCGCAACCCTGCGCGGGCGGCGGGCCCGTCTTGTTGCACGGCGACAACGGCCGGCGAGTAAGGCTCGCCCATGACGTAAAAGACGCCTGTCAGCAGCACAAAGGCAAATAGCAAGTTCGCCATCGGCCCCCCCAGCACGACAGCCGTACGGGCATAGAGCGGCTGGCTGAAGAAGGCACGCCGCCGGTCGGCAGACGAAAGGGGCTGATCGGTGGGCGTGGCGCTGGTTTCGTCGCTGTCGCCCAGGAACTTCACATAGCCACCCAGAGGAATGGCCGAAATCTTCCACCGAGTCCCGTTGCGATCGGTCCAGCCGATGATTTCCGGTCCAAAGCCGATGGAGAAAACCTCGGCATGAATGCCGAAGCGCCGCGCCACCCAATAGTGGCCGAACTCGTGGACGAACACGAGCAGCGTCAGGACCAGAATGAAATACGGGAGATATGTCGTGAAAAGGCTGGCGACGCTTTGCATGGTTCAGTGGATCATGGGTTCTGGTGTAGTTCAATTGCTCAGCTCTTTGCCCTTGCAGATCTCCTCGGCCCTCCTCCGGGCCTCCAGGTCCGCCGCCTTGACCTGCTCGAGGGTCTCCACAGGGTTTGCCAAGCCACTCCAGCCGGCCATGACGTCCTCAACTGTGCGTGCAATATCGAGGAATCCGATGCGGCGAGCCAGGAAGGCCGCCACTGCCGCTTCGTTCGCCGCATTCAGCACGACTGGTGCAAACCCACCGATGACCAGCGCTTCGCGCGCCAGACGTAGCGCGGGAAAACGGCCAGAATCGGGCCGCTCGAACGTGAGCGCCGACAATTGCGCGAAATCGAGCCGCGCGGCCGGGCCGTCGATACGCGCAGGCCAGCCCAGGGCATGGGTGATCGGCACGCGCATGTCGGCCGTGCCGAGCTGGGCCAGAACCGAACCGTCACGATAGGCAACCATCGAATGGATGACGGATTGGGGGTGCACTACGATCTCGACCTGCCCTTCCGGCAAGCCAAAGAGCAGATGCGCCTCGATGAGTTCGAGCCCCTTGTTCATCAGTGTCGCCGAATCGATCGAGATCTTGGCGCCCATGTCCCAATTGGGGTGGGCCAGCGCCTGCTCCGGCGTGGCGTCGGCCATGTCCGCCAGCGACCAGTTGCGGAACGGGCCACCCGACGCGGTGAGAATCAGCCGGTCGACGGCGTGGCGCTGTTGCGGCTCGAAGACCTGGAAGATGGCATTGTGCTCCGAGTCGACCGGCAACAACTTGCCCCCTGAACGCTCGACGGCTTCGAACAGCAGACGTCCCGCGCAGACGACGGCCTCCTTGTTCGCCAGCGCCACCATGGCGCCGCGGCGCGCGGCAGCGAGTGTCGGCGCAAGCCCCACGAACCCTACGATGGCGGCCATCACCCATTCGGCCGGCCGCGATGCCGCCTCGATAACCGCTTCTGGCCCGGCGGCGACCTCGATCGACGTACCGGCCAAAGCTTCTTTCAAAGCATGGAAGCGGACGGGATCCGCCACCACGGCGAGGCGCGCCTTGAGCCGCCTCGCCTGCTCGGCCAGCAGCCCGACCGCCGTCCCGGCCACGAGCGCCTCGACACGATAGCTGGCGGGATCACGGGCGATCAGGTCGACCGTGCTCTGGCCAACCGAGCCGGTCGAGCCGAGGATCGTCACCCCGCGCGGACTGTCGTGCGACGGCGCCATCCATTTTGTCATGCCCAGGGCCATGTCTCACCCAGGACGAGCCGCACCAGACCAACGGCAACCAGCACCGCGATCAAGCCATCGACCCGGTCGAGCAGGCCGCCATGTCCGGGAATCAGCCGGCCGCTGTCCTTCACTCCTGCCCGTCTCTTGGCGGCAGACTCCAGCAGATCGCCCAGCTGGCCGACGACGGCCAGTCCTGCGCCAATCAAAGCGAGCGGAAGCGTCGCACCGAGCCCGAATGCGTAGCCCGCGGCAGCACTGGCGATCGCGGACCACGCCATCCCTCCGATCAATCCTGCCCATGTTTTGCCGGGGCTGATCCGTGGCGCCAGCTTTGCGCCGCCGGCCGCTCTGCCGACGAAGTAGGCGCCGATGTCGGTGGCCCAGATGCAGACCAGGATCCAGATCAGGGTTTCGCGGCCCAAGGTCGGCTGATGGCGTATCCACAGGAGCGCGGCCACGGCGGCCAGCGAGTAGCACCAGGCCAGCGACCGGAGGGCGGGATTGCCGCGCGTCAGCCGCGTCCACTCGAAGATCATCAGCGGCGCCGCGAGGGCTGCCACGAGATCGATCCAGGGATAGCCGAACCAGACCGCTGCCAGCAGCAGCGGACCGAGCACCGCAGCCGACAACAGCCGCAAGGCCAAGCCCGCGAACCGCCCGCCGCGACTCGTCGGAGCTTCAGCTCCCGACGCCGCCATAACGCCGCTCACGCCGACGGAACTCGGCCACTGCCTGTTCCAGATGTTCTTTGCCGAAGTCCGGCCACAGCGTGTCGACGAAAACCAGCTCCGAATAGGCGCACTGCCAGAGGAGAAAGTTGCTGATCCGCTGCTCGCCACTGGTCCGGATGAGAAGATCCGGATCGGGCACGCCGGCCGTAAGGAGTTCGCGCTCGAAGGCACTCTCGTCGATGCTGTCCGCTTTCAGGTCGCCCGCAGCGACACGCTGCGCCAAGGCGCGTGCGGCGCGTACGATCTCGGCGCGCGAGCCGTAGTTGACGCAGATGTTGACGTCGATGCGATTGTTGCTCTGCGTCAGTTTCTCGGCCTCGGCGATGTCGCGCACGATGTCCGGCGCCAACCCCTCACGATTGCCGATGACCCTGAGACGCGCGCCGTTCTTGCGCAGCTCGTCTAGCTCGCTGCGGAGGTAGTGGCGCAGCAATCCCATAAGATCGCTGACCTCGTCGGCTGGCCGAGTCCAGTTCTCCGTGGAAAAGGCAAAAAGCGTCAGCACCGGAATGCCGAGTTCGCCTGCCCCGCGTACCACGCGACGCACGGCATCGGCGCCGCGACGATGGCCTGCCACTCGCGGCAACCCCCGCGCCTTTGCCCAACGCCCGTTGCCATCCATGATGATGGCAACGTGGTGGGGCTCCGACGCTCCGCCGGAGGCTGCGGGAAGCGGCGCCGTCGACATCAGACCGTCTTGATCTCTTTTTCCTTGTGCGCCAGAGACTCGTCGACAAGCTTCACGAAGCGATCCGTGAGCTTCTGCACCTCGTCAGACTTCTGGCGGTGCTCGTCTTCCGAGATCTTGTGATCCTTCTCGGCCTTCTTGAGCGCCTCCATGCCATCACGGCGCACGTTGCGTACGGCAACGCGGCCCTGCTCGGCATACTTGTGGGCGAGCTTCGCGAGTTCGTTGCGGCGCTCGGTCGTGAGTTCGGGAATCGGAATACGAATCATCTGGCCATCCGGCGCCGGATTGAGGCCGAGGCCGGCCTCGCGAATCGCCTTGGCTGTCGACACGACCAGGCCCTTGTCCCAGACGCTGACAGTCAGCAATCGCGGCTCGGGAGCGCTCACCGTACCGACCTGGTTGAGCGGCATACGTTGGCCATAAGCTTCGACGACAACCGGATCGAGCAGATTGACCGACGCGCGCCCGGTGCGCAGACCCGTGAATTCCTTTTTCAAGGCATCCAGCGCACCCTGCATGCGCTTCTCGAGCTCCTTGGGATCGGCGGTCATGATCAGGCCTCGTCCTTGATAATGGTGAATGTACCCTCGCCGCGCATCGTCTCCGCGAAGGCACCGGGCTTGTGGATGTCGAATACGATGATCGGGATGCGATTCTCGCGGGCGAGCGAGATAGCCGACGCATCCATCACCTGCAGGTCGCGCGACAGCACGTCCATGTAGGTCAGCGTATCGTAACGCTTGGCGTTCTTGTCCTTGCGCGGATCGGCCGAGTAAACGCCGTCGACCTGCGTGCCCTTCAGCAATCCGTCGACGCTCATCTCTGCGGCGCGAAGCGCGGCCGCCGTATCCGTCGTGAAGAATGGGTTGCCCGTGCCGGCCGCGAAGATCACGACACGGCCCTTTTCCATATGACGGGCGGCACGGCGCCGGATGTAGGGCTCGCACACGGTGGTCATCGGAATGGCCGACTGGACACGCGTTTGCAGACCTTGCCGCTCCAGCGCACTTTGCATCGCGAGTGAATTTATCACGGTCGCCAGCATGCCCATGTAGTCGCCGCTCGCGCGGTCCATGCCGGATGCAGCCGCCGAAACGCCGCGGAAAATATTGCCGCCGCCGATCACGAGACAGACCTGCACGCCCATGGCGTGCACGGTCTTCACTTCCTGCGCGACCATCGAAACCATGTCGGGATCGAGGCCATACTCCCGATTCCCCATGAGCCCCTCGCCAGAGAGCTTCAGAAGGACGCGGCGATAACGGGGACCCGACGGCATCAGATTCCTCTGATTACGTTGTCTTGGGCGCGCAAGCCCAGTGCTCGCGCGCCAGTGACGATTTTAATACTACTTCTTGAGCTGGGCGGCCACCTCGGCCGCGAAATCCTCGGCCTTCTTCTCAATGCCTTCGCCCAGGGCGAAGCGCAGAAAGCCAGTGAGACGAACCGGCGCGCCGACTTCCTTGGCTGAATCCTCGACGACCTTCGAGATCTTGGTCTTGCCGTCCATGACGAAGGCCTGCTCTAGCAGGACGACTTCCTGATGGAACTTACGCAGACCACCCTCGACCATCTTGGCGATGATGTCGCCCGTCTTGCCGCTCTGTCCCGCCTTCTCAGCTAGAACCGCACGCTCCCGTTCGGTCAACGTCGGATCCAGCTCGGCCACGGTCAGCGACTGCGGGTTGGTCGCAGCCACGTGCATGGCGAACTGCTTGCCGAGGGCGGCGAGCTTGGCCTTGTCGCCCGTCGACTCGAGCGCAACCAGCACGCCGATCTTGCCGAGATCCGGCGCGACGGCGTTGTGCGTGTAGGCCACCACGACGCCATCGGAGACCGACAGGGACGCGGCACGACGCAGGCTCATGTTCTCGCCAATCGTGGCGATCAGGTTCGTGAGTTCGCCCTGCACGTCGCGGCCGGTGCCGGGGAACGGTGCGGCCGCGACCTTGGCGAGATCGCCTCCGTTTTCGAGGGCGAGCTTGGATGCCGCCATGACGAACTTCTGGAACTGCTCGTTGCGACCCACAAAGTCGGTCTCGGCATTGACTTCGATGGCGGCGCCCTTCGTGCCGTTCGCAGCGACGCCGACCAGACCTTCGGCGGCGACACGGCCGGCCTTCTTCGAGGCCGCGGACAGGCCCTTGGTGCGTAGCCAGTCGATCGCCTTCTCGATGTCGCCCTGAACTTCGTTCAGCGCCTTCTTGCAGTCCATCATGCCCGCGCCAGTCTTCTCGCGCAGTTCCTTGACGAGGGCAGCCGTGATCTCAGCCATTGTAGTGCTCCGTGACTCGTTGGTGTGACAAGGGCCGGTCTTCCGACCGGCCCCGTTCGTCTCTTGTCGATGAGGGGCCTGGCCTACTCGGCCGGCGACGCCTCGGCGCCAGCGCCGTCTTCCGCCGCCGGAATTTCTTCTTCGGGCTGTTCCGTCAGTTCGCCGATGTCGCCGCCGGAGGCAGCGATCTCGGCACGAATGCCATCGAGCACCGAGGCAGCCATCAGATCGCAGTAGAGCGACACGGCGCGGATGGCGTCGTCGTTGCCCGGGATCGGGAAATCAACGCCGTCCGGATCGGAGTTGCTGTCGAGCACCGCCACGATCGGAATGCCGCGCTTGCGGGCTTCCTGGACGGCGATCGCTTCCTTGTTGGTGTCGATGATGAACAGCATGTCGGGCGTGCCGCCCATTTCCTTGATGCCGCCCAGAGACCGCTCAAGCTTGTCGCGCTCGCGCGTCAAGTCGAGCTGTTCCTTCTTGGTGAGGCCGACGACGTCGCCCTTCAGCCGCTCGTCGAGCTCGCGCAGGCGCTTGATAGAGGCAGAGATGGTCTGCCAGTTCGTGATCATGCCGCCCAGCCAGCGGTGGTTGACGTAGTACTGGCCGCAGCGCCGCGCTGCATCGGCAACGCGATCCGCCGCCGCCGCCTTGGTGCCGACGAACAGCACGCGGCCGCCGCTAGCGACGACGTCGCGAACCTGCCTCAGCGCCTGCTCGAGCAGCGGCACGGTCTTGGTGAGGTCGATGATATGGACCCCATTGCGCACCCCGAACAGGTACGGCTTCATCTTGGGGTTCCAGCGGCGCGTGTGATGGCCGAAATGGACGCCGGCTTCGAGCAGCTGGCGCATCGTAAACGTCGGCATGGTCATGATGCCGTTCTCCTTTTCCGGTTGAGCCTCCGCGGGCGTCGTCCATTCCTGGACACCGGAGCGAGCGCCGGGATGTCTCCCCGTCGACCGCAAACCCGCGTGCGAAGTGGCGCGTTTCTAGTGGTTTGTTCCGGCAAATGCAAGCGCTTGCCGAATCAATGGCTTAGGCGACAAGCTGAGCGATCTCTTCTGCCAGCTTGAGCAGCGAAAGGGGCGCACTCCCCTCGGCCTTGTTGTTGGCCGTAATCCAGACCTTACGACCAGCCTTGAAAGCCGCAGCAGCCATGCGGGCCAGGATCCGGCGGGTCTCGCTGTCCTCGTCGACCAGCTTGTCGAACGGTTCGTAGCGCTGCTTGGCGGCCTGGTAGAGGAATCCCCGGTGCAGGTTCCAGCGCACCACCAGGTCGCCGGGTGTATCCCCGTCCAGGGCCTTGAGGGCGGCGTCCTGACGTTCGACCTCGGGCATACGGTCGTGCAGGCCGACACAGTAGCGTATCCCGCCCCGACGCAGCATGCGCATCAGTCGGGGCGTGAGCAGCTCCGGATTTCGCAGTTCCAAAGCGTAAATTGGCCGGTGTCTGCCCAGCTCCTGCGGAAGGGCTGCGAAGAAGGCCTCCAGCCGCTCCACCAGCAGGGAGGCGTCCTCGACCAGGCCGCGCGGCAGCGGCGAGACCTGGAACACCAACGGCCCCGCCTTGCCTTTCAGGCCCTCCAGACAAGGCAGGACGAACTCCCGTGCGGCGATGGCGGCGTCGAGGAAGTGCGGGTTGGCAACCTTGCCCCTGCCCTCCTCGTCGCGCATCACCGCATCGCAGACGATTGCCGGCGCCTTGACCACGAAGCTGAATTGCTCGGGCACCTGGCTGGCATAGCGCGCGTAGTCGACAGCCGGGATCGGCGCATAGAAGGTCCGGTCGAGGCTGACGGTGCGCAGCAACGGGACTTCGGCATACGCCGCGAGTCCCTTGCGACTGAGCGTTACCTGCGGATGAACGCCGTCGTAGACAAGGCCGTGCCATCCGGGAAAGAACCACGAGGACGTGCCCAGCCGGATGTCGGTCGGCAGCACAGGCGCCTGCAGCAGTGGTGAATCCATCGCCGGGCGGACATCGCCCGCCGTGGCTTTGCGCCGTACGGGCGGTGCCGAAGTCTCGAACAGGCCCGGCTGGCGGCTCAAATCTCCTCCACCTGCGCAATCCCCGGCAGGCTGCCGATGACATCGCGCAGGCCGCCTGCGATCGAATAGGTGCCGGGCAAGGTGACTTCTGCTTCGGATTCCTCGTTCATCGGCACGACGAGGGTCACGCGCCCACGGCCGCGCTTGCCATCGAGCGCCTTGCGCAGCGCTTCCAGCGCCACCGGGTCGGAAATCACGATACGCAGGCCCGCGGCGGCATTCGCAACGGCATCGTCCAGTTTCTCGACGGTCTGCGCCGTCAACTTCACCTGTTCACCGTCGAGCCGTCCGTCGGCCGAGATCAGCACCGCCTGCCCTGCTTCGAGAAGATTGCGCTTGCTGCCCAGCAGCTCGCTGAAAACCGTAAGCTCGAAGGCACCGGACTGGTCGGAGCATTGGACGAAGGCGAAGCGATTGCCCTTGGCCGAAGTCCGCTCCATGCGGTCGATCACGGTGCCCGCGAGCTTGATCCGGCCCGGCGTGCCGCGCGCCAGCAACGCCGGCAGATCGGCTGCACGGCAGACGCCCAGTCGCTGCAGGCTGCGCTCGTAGGCGGCCAGCGGATGAGAAGAAAGATAGAAGCCGATCGCCGAGAACTCTTGCTGCAGCCGCTCCATCGGCGCCCAGTCCGGGACCTTGGGCAACTGAGGCCGGCGCTGGGCAGTGTCGTCGCCAAACAGGCTGTTCTGGTCGCTGCCGCGCGACTCGTGGGTCGCCTGGGAATGGCGCGTCAGTGCCTCGACGGCAGCAAAGGTCTGCGCCCGGTTCTTGTTCAACGTATCGAACGCGCCCGCGCGAACCAGGCTCTCGACCAGACGCTTGTTGATCACGCGCTGGTCCAGCCGCTCGGCAAAGTCGAACAGGTCCTTGAAGGCGCCGTTCTCCACGCGCTCCTCGGTCAGCCGGACCATGGCCTCGCGGCCCACACCCTTGATGGCGGCGAGCGCGTAACGAATCGCCTTCTTGCCGTTCGCATCCAGCTCCACCGTGAACTCGGCAGAGGAACGATTGACGTCGGGTGGCAGCAGTTCGACGCCGATCTTCTCAAGGTCGCGCCGGTAGCCATTCAGCTTTTCGACGTTGCCCATATCGAGGGTCATGGTCGCGGCGAAGAACTCGACCGGATGGTTGGCCTTGAGATAGGC